>Ga0209491_10004927_pt1 | contig 20092 bp, 11 predicted proteins | sample BON02_FD_187213 | JGI IMG/M metagenome (GOLD analysis project Ga0209491, IMG submission 187213) | Freshwater microbial communities from Lake Bonney liftoff mats and glacier meltwater in Antarctica - BON-02 (SPAdes) (version 2) | ecosystem: Environmental > Aquatic > Freshwater > Ice > Glacier... | reverse complement strand
AGGCCAATGGAGTGGCGTTATTCTACGAAGACGGGGTTTGGTTCCTCCGGCCTTTTGACAACAAAGAACTCGTCGCGCGGATCTACAAGCTGAAGTATAACACGCAGGAGGAAATCTCATCGGCGGGCAGCGCGAGCTCATCAGCCCCGACCACCAATTCCAGTTCCAGCGCAGCCACTGGCAACACCTCAGTTCCCGATCTGGGACTATCGCTGCAAGGCGTGACGAACATCTTTAAATCCGATCCGACACAGCTCGTTGATGACATTAAGTCGCTTCTTGGTATTCCGACGACAGGATTTTCGGCGACCAACACCGGTGAGGTTAGCGTGGACACTCCATCCCTCCTAGGTGTGCCACAATCGGTTCAACCACAAACTGGCATGGTAGGCACCAACGTCGCGGGCGAACCGGGGGGACCGCAGGTGATCTGGAACTCGGATTCCAATACGCTTTACATCGTCGCCACCCGTCAACAGCAGGAATGGGTCGCAGGTTACCTCACTTCCATGGACCGCCCCCAGCCACTCATCGCCATCGAAGTGAAGTTTCTGGAGACTAATAAAAATCCGCGGGAGAACCTTGGCATTGATTGGTCCGGCACGCTTCAGAATGGATTTACCGTTGCTGCGCGTAATATTCAGGCGACGCCGAGCGGTGAAATCAGCGTAAACAGCGAACAACTCAATGATCGTCTCACGGGGACACCCCCGCCGGACGGATCAACCTTCGACTACCAGCAAAACACCCGGCGGTACATCGCGCAAACGGGAATGCCTTACTCTGCGGTGCTTTCGGCCAGCGACGTAGCCATTACCCTCCAAGCGTTCATGCAGGATCGCGACAGCAGTCAGGTCCAATACCCCCGAGTGCTCACGCGCAATAACCGTGAAGTAGTAATCCGTAGCGTGGTTAACCAACCCGTGCTCGCGTCTTCATCTTCCGTCACTCAGGGCATTGGTGGCACCACCGCATCCAGCGTGAGCTACCTGCCCATCGGCACAATCATCAATGTTCTTCCCAAGGAAATGTCGAACGGATCAATCGCCTTAAACGTTACGATCTCGATTTCAAATATCCTCGCAGAAGTCCGCATTGGCCAGAATCAGGATTTATACCCGGTTGCAAGCACGCGGGTCTTCAGCGCCGCGCTCTCGGTGGCTTCGGGTTACACGCTTGCAATTGGCGGATTGGATGAAGCCAATGACGTCACCGTGAATAATGGCGTTCCGTTTTTGAAAGATATCCCGCTTCTCGGTGAGGCATTCAAAAGCAAGGGTCGTAATCAGCTCAAAAAGAACTTGATCTTGTTCATTACGCCGACGCTCCTCCCGCATCAAGGCACCTTGGGCATTGCCGACAATCTTGAGAGCATTGTTCCTGAAAGACCAGGCCTGCCGACACCACCCGCCTTTTCGACAGATGGATTTCTTGTCGGTGGACGCAATGCCGTGCCTGCAGCAGTGAGCTGGGTGCGCTATCGCGCAGATATCCTGCGGGCGACCGTGGATGAAAGCCTCACCGACCAAAAGACCTTGGATGAAATCAACGGCCTCTCAATGTTGGTTGATCGCATGATCACTCAAATCGAACTTTTGATCGAAGCATTTCCTGAGCAGTCCGTAGCGTTATTGGCAAGCGCCAACACCCTCGAGGACATGCACAGTGACTTACGCCGACTGTCCTCGGCTGCCCGGAAAAATTTCCTGCGCTTCTAGCTCAAATGTTGTCGGCGGAAGCCTTGCGAAGTTCACGAGTTTGCATCGCGCGAAAAATCTTAAGGTGTGCGTAAGAAACCTGCTCTGGACACCGGCTTTTGACATCGGCCAATCGAAGCGTCCAGTCCCCGGCAAACGCCCGTTCAATATCAGGGCGCAACTTAAGCGGAATGAGGTCGGCGAGGTCGATGTCTTCGCCTTCTGCAAACGCATTTGCTAAATGGTCGATAATCGTTTCGACCCGCACGTTCCGTTCACTCGCGATCACATCCGGAGAATTTCCCGCGAGGAATGCCCGTACCGATTCGCGATTGGTCCCGCCTTTTGATAATGGCCGTCGCGGTGGCTCCGACACACGCACCTCTCCCGGTGATTCATCCGAAAATTCCTGCCTCCCGGCATCAGCCACATGCCCGGCGACCACATCAAGAAATACATCAGAAAACTCCTCCATCTTGCGCCGCCCCACGCCTGGCAAGGCTGCAAAAGCATCACCAGATTTTGGATAAGTGCGTGCAATATGACGCAGCGTCACATCGGAGAATATGACATAGGCTGGCACGTCGCGTTCCTTTGCAAGATCGTAGCGCACGGCTCTGAGTTTTTCGAAGAGCGCCTGGTCGTAGTCGAAATCATCGCGGCTAGTTTTGCGCCGCACCCGCTCGACTTTTACCGAGGCAGTGAGTTCAATTTTTCGGCGGGACTTAATTGCATCCAGCCCGTCTTGCGAAATGTCCACCGTTGGAAACTTCCCTTCCGCACGCATCGCATAGCCGACACGGATCAGCTCGGAAGCAATATGTTTCCACTCCGGAACCGACACATCCTTCCCGATTCCATACGTCGGCAAACGATCATGCCCCCTCGCCCGCACAGCTTCTGTCTTCGCTCCCGTCAATACTTCAATGGTATAATTTAACCCGAACGCCCAGCCACTGGCTTGGCGAATTCGGTAAAGACAGGACAAGAATTTCTGCGCCGGGACCGTCGCGTCGAATGTCTCGCGGGGATTCAGGCAGTTGTCGCACGCGCCGCAATTCGGTTCGCTAAATGTCTCACCAAAATACCCAAGCAGCGACCTTCTTCGACATTCAGGACACTCGGCATACGTCATCATCTGCTCGAGTTGGCGCATCGCCGTCAGCCGCTCGTCCTCGTTTTCTTTCTCGTCAATAAAGTGCCTTTGTTTTACGGCATCGCCGCGGCTGAAAAATAAGAGGCACTCAGACGGTAACCCGTCGCGTCCCGCTCGGCCGGTTTCCTGATAGTAACCTTCGAGATTTTTCGGCAAGTCGTAATGGACAACGAAGCGAACATTGGGTTTGTCGATGCCCATCCCAAAAGCAATCGTTGCGCAAATCAGCCGGATATCATCGCGCAGAAATGCCTCTTGGTTGCGCGAGCGTTCGTCGGGTGAAAGTCCTGCATGATACGGAGCCGCGGCAAATCCTCCCTGCCGCAAATTATCCGCCAGCGACTCCGCACCCTTCCGCGACCAGCAATAAATAATCCCGCTCTCATCCCGGCGTTTACTCAGGAAATCGATCAACTGTCCATGCGAGTCTGCTTTCGGAACCACCCGGTAAAGCAGGTTCGGACGATTAAAACTCGCTTGGAATGTCAAAGGATCCCTGAGTGCCAACAAGCGAACAATGTCCTCCCGCACGCGCTCCGTTGCAGTTGCAGTCAGCGCCATCATCGGCACGTCCGGAATGACCGCACGCAATTCAGCCAGGCGTCGATATTCCGGGCGGAAATCATGCCCCCACTCGCTGATGCAATGTGCCTCGTCAACCGCGACCAAACCGGGCTTCCACCCCACCACGTCTTCTAAAAACCCAGACAACATCAACCGCTCCGGGGCAACATACAAAAGCTTGTATTCCCCCCCGTGCAAACCACGGAGACGCCTCCGGGATTCCCCTGAAGCCAAGGAGGAATTCAAATACGTGGCAGCAACTCCATTTGCAGTCAAACTATCTACCTGATCCTTCATCAGTGCGATCAGAGGCGATACAACGACTGTCAGCCCATTGCGAAGCAGCGCAGGCAACTGGTAGCAGAGCGATTTTCCACCGCCAGTCGGTAGCAATGCGAACACATCGCGACCGGCAAGCGCCGCCTCAACGATCTCCTCCTGCAAAGGACGAAATCCATCGTGACCGAAAATTTCCTTTAATACCTTGAGCCTCCGCTGCCGCATTTCCATTTCCTCCGGAAATTACAACACCCGCCCCGATTCTCCAAGGATAGACAATGCTCGACAAAATTTTCTCGATTTCCCTTGCTCATTTCCCACGGTTGATTACTTTAAAGGCCTAATCGCGGGGTGGAGCAGTCTGGTAGCTCGTCAGGCTCATAACCTGAAGGTCGTTGGTTCAAATCCAACCCCCGCCACCACTTTAAAAGGCTCACAATCAATCGGTTGTGAGCCTTTTCTCTTTCCGTTCGAAACAGTGTGAAATACCTCTGAAATGCACGTAAATGCATCGAAATGACGCAAAATTTGCACGGGTAGTTGCACGGGTAAAATATGCCCTCCCGGCTCCAACTCCCCTTACCCGTGCAAATCCGATTTGCACGGGTAAGTCGGCACTAGGGCTTCCGCGTGGTGTTTGCTGTCGAGGCTGGTGTTTCCTTTTCGGGCGCAGAGGGGCATGGTTGCTGGGTTTGTGGTGTTGTGGTGTTTTGGGTCCATATCACGGGTTGCCAGCTTCCCACGCCCTCGCACTCCCTTCTATTCAATCTTTCCCCTCTCCTTTTTCCTATTAAGATAAAGAACACCACAACACCACAAAGCTAGGTTTGAAGGGGTTTTGCGGGCTGGTGTTTTACTGGTGTTGTGGTGTTCTTTATACGCAGGATCGACACGCGCGGCGCAATCAGGCGCAGCTTACGCCACCGGCCTTGCGCTAAATCCGTATTGCGTGCGTTAATGATCTTGCGCAGCCGCTCCCTTTTACCCCGCTCTACCCTCCAACTGTACCACCACCACCGCCCCCGGAGAGGGTACCCTTTTACGTTCTACGGGGTTCTGTGGGGTTTTCCTTGCCAAGCAGGAGAGGGGCGCGGGGAGAGGCGCGGCGCGGAGGTTGCTGTTGATCGTCGAAGTCCAGCCGAAACCAATCGAGCGGAAAAGCCATAACGTACGACAATAGTGGGCATGTATAGTGAGATTCGTTGATTTTCAACGGTTTACGGCTTTGACTGTTTTGCCTCATTTTCGAAGTTCTCACAACTCATTGAAATTCAATTGCTTGAGTTTCCTAGTGGGGCGCAATCCCTATTCCATCGCCCGAACGCCCGGTTCGGCTAGTCGCCTTCGGGTTCGATGAAGTGAAGCGTGTAACGGGCACCGGGTGCAGAATCGCACTTTCCAAACTCAAAGCGACGCCCGAGGGCATCTATGAGTTCACGCCCTCGCAACTTGCGAAGCTTATGCCCTACAACTTGTCTTTGTCCTAGATCGTTTTTTGCGAATGGGGCCACCAAGTCGAGCGTCTCAGCACTGCGCAGAGCGCAGAGGATGTCTTCGGTCGTCAGGGTGTCCCCACGGTCGGCTTCGCCAGCGAGCGCGGCAATGACGCCTTCCAGTGCCCGGCTGGCTTCGTCGCCACCAGTAGCGCACTCACGCGGGCCAAAGGGGTTCGTCAGGCCACAAGCCACGATCACGCTACCCACGAGGGCCGCATAGTCTTCAAACGAAGGTTTGCGAGCGTCAGCGCCAACGCTTTGCTCACCTCCCGAAAACTGCATACCCGCAAAGACCTCCCACCCGAGCAACGTGTCGCCCAACTGCAAGCCAGCAGAAAACACTTCATCGACATCATCAAGCTCAGCGCCTACCGCGCCAAAACCACTCTTGTCCAACTTGCAAGGGAAACCCTGCGCCGCCATAACAACGCCCGCAGCTTCGTCCGGGGTCTCTTTGCGAGCAGTGCAATCTGCGCCTCGATCCCGCCTATGGCGAACTGCACGTCGAAATGATGAACCGGGAGAATTTTCCTACTCGTGAAGATCCAATTCGTCCGGCGAGGTGACTTTTTTGATGAGTCCGTCTTCGATCCAGCACACTCGGGCCGACGCTGCCAACATCTTTGGATCGTGCGTGGAACAGATCACGGTGACCCCTTGCTCACTGTTGAGGGATTTCAAAATTTCGATAATTTCTTCGCCTGTGCGCGTGTCGAGATTGCCCGTGGGCTCATCCGCCAGGATGACCGTGGGGTTGTTTGCCAGGGCCCGGGCAATAGCGACCCGTTGTTGCTGGCCGCCCGACAGCTCGAAGGGCTTGTGATGCATCCGGTGCCCAAGGCCCACTCGCTCGAGGATAGCCGCGCCTCGTTCGGCTGCGGTCTTTTTGTCAGTGCCCTGGAAGACCATGGGTAACGTCACATTCTGCAATGCGCTCATCACTCCGATGAGATTGAAGGTTTGAAAAATATAGCCAATCTTGTTGCAGCGAAACCACGCCTGCTCAGGCTCAGTGAGGTCGAAGACCGATTGCCCATCGAAGATGACTTTGCCTTCGGTCGGGTGATCAAGTGCGCCGATCTGATTGAAATACGTCGATTTGCCGGAGCCCGAGGGTCCCATGATGGAGAGGAATTCGCCTTTGTAGATATCCAAGGTGATACCCCTTAATGCCCACACTTCCTCCCCGATGAGTTTATAGAGTTTTTTGACATTCTCAGTCCGAATTAATACCTCGCTCATGGTTTGGGATCCTTCTCGGGGTTCGGGCCACCGGTGACCGGGTGGAACTTCAAGCGGATGTAACCACGCCGCATGAGCATTTTCACAAATAACACGGTTGCTTCCTGGCTCTCGGATTCCCCCAATTTAAAACGGGACTGGATTCGATCGCTGATCGCGAACAGATCGCGATGGCCATTGATGAGTGACCAGAAAAAAGTCCCATTGTCGTCGAGAGCGATCTGAACCTTTCTTTCCGACCCAGCCATCAGGCGTTGAAAGAATCCGGTGTTTGGGAATTTCCCAAGCAAATGGACCGCCCCGCTATCAGATCGACGCTGCTCGACGTTCTCGCTGCGGATGGGGATTGCTTCAAGCGGGTGCGCCCGGTTTGCCGGCGCTGTAGGCACCGGCTTCGGCTTTTTCAAAAAATTGAAAAGGTGGGTCATGACTTAGTGAAACTCCGGGCTGCTGAAATCGATTTCCGACGGAGCCGCGGCTTTTACGATTTGGCCATCTTTGATCCACATAATGCGGTTCGAACGGCGAAGCATTTTGAGATCGTGGGTGGCGGAGATGATTGTGACGCCCAACTCACTTTGCAACCGGACGAGCAACTCAATCATCTCCTCACCGGTTTTTTGATCCAGATTGGCGGTGGGTTCGTCGGCAAGGACAATCTCGGGGCTGTTGGCCAGCGCGCGGGCGATGGCAACCCGTTGCTGCTGGCCTCCGGAAAGCTCCGTGGGTTTGTGCAGCAAGCGGTGGCCCAAGCCGACTAGATCGAGAATCTCGACGGCTTTGTCCCGCGCATCGTCCCCATCCATGCCGGCAAACGACATCGGCAGCGCGACATTCTCGAGGCAGGTCATCGTTCCGATCAAATTGTAGCTCTGGAAAATATAGCCGATCTTGCGGCATCGCAGCCACGCCAGTTCGTCTGGATCAAGTTGCGCGATGTCGACTTGATCAATGTACACCTTTCCAGACGTCGGCTTGCCGAGTCCGCCAATCATATTGAATAAGGTGGATTTGCCGGATCCAGACGGCCCCATGATGGAAAGGTATTCGCCGCGATAGATGGCCAGGGTTGCACCCCGCAGGGCGTGGGTTTCGACCTTTCCGGTTACATAAGTCTTTCGCACATCCAATCCCCGAATGACCACGTCCTCAGGATTTTCGCCTGTGTCGCTGAATAGGTTCCTTACAAGATCAGCATTCATCACAAGTTAAATATTCGTGCGTAGGGCTGTGGCCGGAACCATCTTGGAGGCAAAAGAAGCCGGGTAAATTGCAGCCGCGATCGACATGGCAATACCGCAGGCAACAGACAAAAAATAATACCCGCTAATCGCGCCGAAGCTCATCGAAGTAAACACCAATCCAAAGCCAAACGTAAACGCATAAATCACCGCGGCGATCAGGAATCCCACTACCCCACCAATGACACTGCCAATGAGTCCGGTGAGCGCAGATTCAATAAAAAAGATCTGCCGGATGAAGGAGCTCAGTGCTCCGAGGCACTTCATGGTTCCAATCTCTTTGAAGCGCTCCGTCACGGACATCAGGAGTGAGTTAGTGATTCCGATAATTGTGACAAGCAGGGCAATGGAAATGATCCAAATGTTGCGCGCCCGCTCTTGTCGGGCCTTCTCAGCCATGCGTTCGGCTTCATCTTCGCGAAGTGCGCGGTCCAGGCGGACCATCGTGAGGCCGGGTAGCGTGGTGGTAGCGTGGGATTCGCGGGAGTAGGCAAGGATCTTTTGGCGGAGTCCTGCCGAGGCAGCAGGCCAGTCGATTTCAGACAAAGCGCCATCACCGATGACGAGGAGCCCGGAAGCATCCTCACCGATGCCAGCAGGGCCTTCTCTCAGCTTGACGCTGTCGAGTTGAGGAACCCCGCTGCGTGCCTTGTCCGCAGAGAAGACTCGAAGCTCGGCAATGCCTTCGGTCTGGATACGCGCAAGCAGTCGGCTCTCGGCAGCGCTCAGCTCGCCGCTGACAATGACTCCGAGATTCTTGCCGCCGAGGTTGCCGGTTTCCCCTTCTAGAAAGCTGAACATGCGCTGCACCTCCTCGCGATAGGCGCTTTCTTCCTTCATGCCGGTACGAATCACGTTGGCACTGAAGACCGACATGAGAAATGCAACGCCCAGGACTACGCCCATCATGGTGACGATGGACCGGCCCATGCGGATGCGGATCCCTTGAAGCACCACTTCCAAGGCCACCGAGAGCGGCAGCTTTATCTGGGACTGGATTGGAGATGATGGGGTGATTTGCATTGCTAAAACGGTGATCCCGTTACGGCTTGTTTAATCAGGTTTAGTGCAATGGTTGCCATGCCGATGAGTCCAACCCCGGTAAAATAACCAGCGACCACGGTGGGTGCCATGCGCAGGAAATTATCCGCTCCGAACTTTTTCTGGAAATAATATCGACCCAACATTGCGCCCACCAGTTCCAGGACAAGGTAATGCGGCAGATCGCCGATGCCGCGGATGAATCCGTAAATCAACATCACCGGCAGCCCAAAAATGGTGAGAAGAGCAAACACGACGACGGTGCCGATGGCGCTACCGCCAATGACTTCCGGCTTGACGGCGCTCATGAATGCACTGTCGCGAATATCGACGGTAGCAGGGTCCTGGCCCTCTGGGACGAAGGTTGAGGAATACAGCAGCGCGTTTTGTTTGCTTTGGAGTTCCCATCGAATCTCCGCGGTTGGGAAAAATGCAGACGGCACCTCATTGGTTTTCCAAATGAATGCCCAGAAAAAGATCGAGCACGCAAAGAGGACCGGGATTGCGACTGCCTCTGCCTTGACCAGCGAGAACATATTCACGCCGGTGAGTTCGTTCACCCGCAGAGCCTGCGCGATGTTGCCATAATTTTCTGTTGGGACCGGTGCCAGCCAAATGCCAACCCCCTTCGCTCCGGAAAGGATGAATGCACCTTCCCGGATGAATGGGATCTCAACACTCTGACCGGAAATTCCGGAGAGACGCGCATTCACATAGGACATGAGCGGGACATAGACAAAGCTGAACGCAATCAGAAAGATGATCGGTAGCTGCGGAATCAGAATGTGGACCACTCCGACCATGGCCGCCGAGACGACAACGTATCCCACGGCTGCCATCCACAATGGGTAATCGCCGCGTCCTTCCGGCGTTTTCCAAAGGTCTTCCGGAGCTCCATCCTTTTTCTCTCTCCGTTTCTTGATGATCTCGTAGAATGCAAGCGACACCGAGTAGATCGACACGATGGCAATGCCGAGCGCCGTGCCAATACTGAAGCTCATCCAGAAATCCACGTGATTCGAAAACTGGGTATTGACGGTATCCATGCCCGGCTGCCAGGTCGTGAGAACTCCAAAATGGTAGAGCAGCGGGTTGACGAGGAATGTGACCATCACGGCGATGAAGGTTCCAATTACGGCCCAGAATGGAATCACAAATCCCAAGAGCACAATCCCCAGATCGAGCGTCGCGCCAGTTGGAGCCGCGGGTAGGAATCCCTCCGTCAAATTCGTGAGATCCACAAATGGCTGAGGGATCAGGAAGATGGGTTTCTCAAGAATCAGACCCGTGATTGCGGGAACGCCTACCAGGACCATGCCGAATGCGATCCCAAGACTCGCTCCCAGTGAAAACAAACGCCACTTGGAGAAGCCTTTTTTGGCGGGAGTTTCTGCGGCATCTTCCTCCTCGGCGTCAGGCTTCTTGTCCGCTTTGCCAAAACGTTTCAGAAAGGATTTTTTCTCCTTGCCACTGTCTTCCTCCGCCATCGCCATGGCACCCTGCGCTTGAATCGGCGCAAGCGGGAACGGAAGCTTTTCGATATCGGAAGTAAGCCGGAAAAAGAAGTATCCAATGGTATACTTCTTAACCACCGATATGATCATGATGAAGGCAACCAATGCGATGGGGATAAGCCAGTCGATGTGGATCAGATTGCGCTCCACAATCGCAAGGCTGTCCGGCGAGGGCACCCACCAACTCGGGAAGGCGTTACCCATCCCCTGCTCTCTGGCGGCATCACTGTTGATCAGAAAGGCGCGATAGATCAGCGGTCCGATCGGCCCCCCCGGCATCAGAAGGTAGCCGGTCATCATAAATTGCGTTGCGTATAACAACGTGACCAAGTTCTGCTTGGACATCGGCTTCATCGCTCGACGGGCCACCTGACTGAACAGAATCACTGTGACCCATGTGGCGGCTGATGTCATGTCACCGCCCGTCATGAGGCCGAGGTAAATTGACCCCGGCATCATCACGAGCCCGCAAAAGAAAATACCAAGGACAGTGGACCAACCGAATCCGTCCTTATATTCGGACGGTGTATCGAGTAGGTTGCGGTATTGTTCTAATTCCTTATCAACTCTAGCCATGGATAGATGCCTCCTCGCGTCGTGCTAACAGTTCGATTTGCTGGCGGGCCTCTTCGTAGAGGTCTGCTTTCATCGGCGGCAAAACGGCTCGCCAGTGCAAAAATTGCTTCCGCACCCCGACCATGAAATTTCGGTTCACGCGGGTCCAGGATTCGCGGGTGCCCGATGTGCGGACCAACTTGAGAGCCGCAATAAAATCACCGGTTTCCGGATCCAGAGGTGTTTCGATGGCGAGTGTTTGGGAGACACCCAAATCGTAGGGTTTGAGCCAGATCGTAGCGTGGATCGACGGCACGACATTTTCCGGCCCGCCCTCAGGCGATCCTTGCACGTCAAAATGCGGCGGTCCGGCTGAAAAGTTCCCCGCGCCGCCTTCGCCATGGTCCAGTAAAAAGCGTCGAAAGAAGGCCAGCACCGCAACACGTTCGCGGCGGTCGAAGGTAAAGGGAAGATTGAAGCTGTAGGTGTCGCCATTCGGTTCCGGCATCTGCCAGCCGGACTCCTCAGCGGGTGCCGCAATCTCCATGGCCGACTTCGCCGGAAAGTAGGTCGAGATAAAGACGGCCGCGACAACCGCGAGCGAAGCATAAATGCTGTTAACGGACGCAAACGTCATGTTTAGTCCGCCCGTAAGATCGAGTGCAGTAAGGATTGAGCCCGTGCCCTGGCTCAGGAGGTAGCCCGCGACACATCCGACTACTGCATACACAAATGCCTCTGCAAAGAACATGAAGAAGATGAATTTCGGGGCGATCCCCACAGCATTGTAAACGTAGATCTCATCTTTACGTTCGTACACCGATCCTTTCATGGTGTTGAGGACGGTGAGAGCGGCGATGATCAACGGAATGATAAGATCGACCAGCCCAGCAAAGCTTGAAACGCGCATGCGACTCCCGCGGTAGGCAGTCCCGTCCACCCCGTAGAAGGCCGGGCGCGCACGCTGCTCAAGGAATCGCAACACCTCTTCGCGAGCATCGCGAAAGCTGACATTTCCAAAATCCAGCGCCAGTGATACCAATCGATTGTCGGCATTTGCCACAGGAATTCCCAAGCCAAGATGCGGCGCAAGGATGATCTCCGAAGGTGGCATCAACACGCCATCTTCATCTCCCAAAACGTCGACTCCTCCACCGGAAACCCGCTCAACATCCCGAAGCCCGCGGATATCAAAAGGCAGGATCGGACGCCCGTCAAGATCGCGCATAGCCAAGTAGCTGGCTTCATCGAAAATTGCCCCCACGCGGAATTTTAGCCCGTTGATTTGCACATAGGCAGTGCCCGCATTCACGTCTGCGACCTGAATCTCAAGACGTTCTGCCATGGATTTCGGAATCATCACCGGCAGCGTATCTCCCTCATTCAGTTCTTCCTCAAACCAATACGGATCACTGATAAACTTAAGCTGATCCCGCAGGGGTTCACGATGGCTGAACTGAATGATCGAACCGAAGTCGAGGGCTTTTACACGTCCTTCGGCAGTCTGGTATTGGACCTCCAACTCTGGATTCACCCGTTCGTTCTGAGTTGTGACCTGCCCGACATACATCGACCGTGGAGCAACCGGGTAGGCGAAGCCGTAACGGGATTCGATGGCAAAGCGTTCCGTGGCGCTGATGGGTGTAAATTTCTCATTCTTGACCAGCAAGCCCTGATACGCGGCGGGGCCGAGTCCGATCTCAGTATCCTCAAAATCGCTGTAGATCGACGTGAAGCAGATCATTGCGAAGGTGATGAGGACCAACGTCAGGCAAGTCAGGCCGGTCCGGACTTTGCGCCGATGCATGTTGTTAAGACCCAGCATAAATGCCGTACCAATGACGCCCATCGTGTTGACCTCGGCGGCAGAGACTTGTCCTCGCCGTTGCTTGATCTCCTCGAGATTCTCGCGGAATTTTCCTGCAAAGAGTAGCGTGATCGCTGCTGAAATCATCAGGATGAAAAATCCCAGCAGAATCATGATCGACGATCGGATCATATCAAACGCAGGATGCAGCAGGCGGAGCAACAGGAAGACAACGAGAAAAATGACCGCCTGAGCCGCAAGTTGCTTCCGGATATCTGGAAACCCGAACACCAGTTTCTCGAAGAAAAACATGAACGGCACCAGCAATGCCATGTACCAAAGAATGCTGATCACGGCGTCGTTGATATTCTGACGGAGGATCGGGTGGATGATGATGGAGTAAGTGAGTGAGTCCCGCGCCTTCAGCATGCGCTGGAAGGAGCTCAATTCCTCCTCAGAACCACTAGCCTCTTCGAGCAGTTTGGTGCTTTGGTCGTGGAATTCGATGGTATGCCGGTCGGCAAGGCCTTTTTCCTCCTGGAGTCCGATGCGTGATTCGTTGAGGCGACGCAGGGAGCGGGCCTGCTCGAAAGCTGAGTCGCCGAGGATGGTATGATCCAAAGCAAGGTAACCTTTACCACTCACCGAGTCCTCCATGGCAGGACGGTCGGGTTCATCACCGCTCATGTATGAGCGAACGACCTGCACCAAATCGTTGCCTGGTGTGCCCGCGCGGAAAGTTGCGAAAAACGACGATCCGGGCGGGATGAACGAAACCGTGCCATCCCCAGTCGTGACCACATTGGAACGGTTGAAATCAGTGAGGCTGCCTTGCTGAATCAAGTGAACCGCAGAGAAAGGTCGCAAAGTTTGCGGGTTGATGAGGTCCAGCGCCGCGACCGGAGAGGCCCGGAAGGCAACGAGATTGATGTCCCGAAAGTCGCTTCCATTCGGATTCAATCCTATCGACCGATAGAGGTTTTGAGTGGATTTGCTTTCATCCTTGATATGGCTGATCAGGCCATCCTCGCCATACGCGACTGCCTGGAGATTGTATGTCGGCGGGAGCGAGAAAGGCGATGAGACGTCCAGCAGAGATTAGCGTCCGTAGGGATCGGTAAACACTTGGATCGCTTGAGAACGCCCGGGGTTCCGGGCCACGACATCTACATTGGGTTTGGAGGCTACCAGGGCATCAGCCAGTGGGTAATTCGGGACAAGAGAGCGCCCGACATCCGAGGCGTAAACTCGCCCCGAATATTGCTTGGGTTGAATCTGAGGCGGCGTCCCAATGCTGCCATACCCCTCGGCCAAAGCGAGGAAGAGTTCCCCCGCCAACTGGAGCGAGGGCTCCATATTTGCCGCCCCGGGAAGCTCGCCGCCCAAAGGTTCGCTGAGACTGCCGTACGATGAGAGTCGGTCGGTGTTAATCAAGCTGAACGCGCGATACCCCATCGCATTCCAGTTGTCCGTCGGCACCGGAAAGGGCGCGGCGTTTCGATAAATCGCAGCAGGTGCCAGCCCGGCTGGGGATTGCAGTTCCGCCTGTTCGCTAAGGCCCCCTTGCTGGATGACCGTATCAATAATCGTCGCCAGGCGGGGAGCCAGGATGCGTGAGGCTCGATCATAGAACTGGCCCGGACCACCCAGCACAAAGCTCACCCGATCCTTCCCGGCGTATCCCGCCTCCAATTGGGGCAGGAATGCAGGACTGAATACATACAAGTCGCGGTAATTCCCGAACAAGCGATTGAGCGCGGCTCCTTGCTTCAAAGTTCGTAATTCTTGCGCGTGGAAATTCTGCAGTGTCGTGAATCTACGGGTGAGCATTTCGCGCAAATTATACGCGTCAGTGAAAGATTTTTTCGGCTCAAAGCCCAATGCAACTCGATCAAACAGGCGAGTCAGGGGGAGCCCCGCCGCCGTGGCGAGGTCGTCATTGACCCGCTGAGCCTGGAGAAATGCGTGGTACTCCGGACGGTCGAGTTGGTTCGTGTCTCCGCGTTCGAATTCAATCCGCTTGAGCAAAACATCCTCCGAGACTTCAAAAACCTTGGTATTGATGATGAAACGAAGTTCGGTGTCGAAAAACCTGCGGTCAGCGGGAGACTGCGTCTGTTGTGCGGCGAGCGTTTGCTGCTTGTCTTTGAGAAAACCTGGGTTCTCGACCAATTCGAGCATCCGACTCATCAGGGCGATGTCTTGCTCTTCAGATTGAATTTCGTTTGCGATCCGCTCCGCTGTCGAGTTGGCGGCCCGGGCGGGGCCAAGCATGCGCAAGAGCTGATCCAGACCGGCGAAGCCGGCATATTGTGCGCTGGTGGCAACGAAGATCACGTCTCGCTGGAGATCGCCCCGGTAGTGCGCAAAGCCGTCAAGCAGTGCTAAGTGAGTGGCGAGGGGGAAAGTCTGCAGTCCGTTCACCCGGTAATCGGGCAAGATGCCATACTGATCGTACGGCACGTTCAAGACTAGCGCCTCGCGCGCCGGAGTGTCCGAACGAAGGACACCGATCAAGGTGCGATGCGGAACACGCTCAAAACGAGACTGGACGTCAATCCGAACGGTTTCACCCATGTAGTTAAGCAGGTCTTCCGTGGCAGCCACTCGCAGGAAATTGATGGGCAGGATGCTTTGGATCCCGTTCGCTTCGGAAATGCTGCGCCATGGCATGGCGTCGATGCCATTGGGGTGGACGAAGATGATGCCGCGGATTCCGGTTTGTGCGTAGCGGGTCCATTCCAACCCAAGGCTGGCAGGGATGTCGTCCAGATTGAGCACGCCGATGGCATTGGTAAAATCCTTGCGATTGAGGAGCGTTTCCTCATTGAGTAGGACAAGCTCACCGACGAGGCCGCCCTCTGGAGTCACTACGGGCTGAAATGAATTTGGCGGAAACGGGTAGATCTCCACTCCGGGCAATGCCTCACCTTGTTCATTTTGGATGCGACGGACGGACGTGACCGGTGCGACAGTTTCTCCATCCAACTGCTGCACCTCGAGTCCAGCAGCGGTATACCGAGATTCAATCAATTTGGCGGCCCTCAAAAGCCCCTCGGTGCCGAGCAACCGGGGGCCGAGGGCATTTAATTCGGCCACAATACGATCTACGGCATCCGCGCTGAGTGCGGCCCGCATCGGCGCCGCATCGTAGTCCTTCTCAAAGTCCAGCAAACTCTCGTGCGCGGCAGGCGCAAAAACATTCAGAGACGCCCAAAGTGCCCCGAATAGGAGGATCAGGAAGACGATTGCTCCGAGTATTTTTTCCTTAGCGGAAGGCATGGCAGGTTACAGAAAATTCTGGAAAATAATCTCAACGCCTTGCGAGCGGAGATAGGTGGAGTGGATCACAGCCAAGAGCGTGACGATTACAGAAGCCAGAAAAACACCGGTGAAAAATGGCAGGAGTTTGGTGCGCACTGTCTCGGCACCCCCAATTTTCACGACCATCAGTCGGATAGCCCACGCGGTGAGAATGCTTCCCCACAGTGCCCCCCCTCCGGTTCCCATCATGTGGGTGGAGCCGAGAATGAAGCCAATCGGATGGAACCAAAATCCGGCAAAAATTTGTCGCAAGATCGTGAGCAAAGTTGTGCCCAGCGCCCCGTAAATGTATCCATAGGTCGAGGGATCCAGATCGGTCTCGGTAGTCCCGGCCGAAGCATCCGCTCCGACAGTAAGGCCGGCTTGTGCGAGCTCGGCGTTAAGGTTCGAAAAATACCAGGGCTTGGAATCGTAGGCCCATCCATACCGCGTGGATTCGCCGCCCAGCGCGTAACTTATCGATAGAAACGACCATCCTCCGATCACCACGCCACCAACAATGCCGATGAGGCAGGTGAATAGGATGTGGCGCGGTCTGATACCATAGCGCCGCCCCAACTCAATCAACTCAAGCTGCGCGCCGGGAATAAGAAAAAATACCGCCACAGTAATGAAGAAACTGGCTACGAAGGTGAATACGACCAGTTGCGGACCGAAAACACCGATCCCGCCCGCCAGCATCACGATGAGCGCCGCATTATTAGGCGTGAAATAGCCGAATGGCACGCCGCATTCCGCCCGGATGCGCATCGCAACAAACCCGATGGTGAGCAGAAATGCCATAAATAGCAGCATGCCCCATGCTGAAACTCCGACCCAGTTTGCCCAGATCACCGAGCCCGCAATCACTCCAAGCAGCAGGAGCAGCGCGGTGCGATAAGAAAAAATTTCTCCGCGCTTAGGCGGGTTGAGTGAACACGCTTCCCTCACCACATCCGCCAGATATTTCCTCGAAAAGACCAAAAGCAGGAGTGCGTAGGTAATGTAAGCTCCAACCTGCTGCTCCTGGGCGTAAGGAAAGCCGGGCACCGCCGCCATACCAGAAATGTAACCATACCAGGAAAGGAGCCGGTAGAGCAAGAATCCGACCACGAAACTGATCAGAATGTTAAGCTCCACAAAAATTGCTATACTTACGAAAATCGCGAAGACGGCAAAGGTTATATTCCACGTCTCTCCCCACTCAGGGCCGAAATACGGGCCGAGCGGCACTTCAATACCGGGGTTCGGAATTGCCGAATTGTAGTAACTCATCAACTTGAGTCCGCACCAAAGGAAACCAAATCCAAACCCAATCCACATCACCCGGTTACGCCAGATCCCGGACAGGAACGATGTTCCATCTTCTCCCGGTTCACCGATGAGCATGGTCGGGATGCGGGTGAGGGGTAGTGAGAAGCGCTCGCTGTCGATCCATTTGCGCCGCATAATCACCGCCACGCTCAATGTCCCGACTAACACCAGCGAAAGCATCCCTCCCCACGCGAGCATGGGCCTCCACCATTCCCCCCACGGTATGTATCCCGCGAACAGGAACTTGATCCCGGCGAAGCTCGCCATGTTGTCTGGCCGGACGATGAACCCATACCGTTGATTCTCCGGCAGTGCGGCAAAATCTGATTCGGAGATGGCACTGCGCCCGGTAAAAACCTGCTCCACCGCAAGCACGCTGCGGAGTTGTGGGTCCGCCACGTATAAAATACCCGTGCCCTCAAGTCCAATCTCCATTGTCACCGATTGCTGGGCTTCCCCCGGCGCGGCGACGCCGTAAGCCCCCTCGCGCTGGAATCCCTCGGGATGAATCACCGAGGGCGGACGCACCGTGCGGGCACTCACAACCTCCGTATTGACGGGGTCGTCATCCGCATAGAAGTGGATGAAATACCGGCTATTTCCCTCCAAATTTTCCGGGCGGATGAGAGCGCTCGCCAAATACGGAGTGCCGGGCATCACCCCGGCAGCGGCATTGGATTGGATTGGTAACTTAAAACGGATTGCAGAGACCTCTCCAGCGGCCTGATTTTCCAGAACGAGGATTTCTTCACCCTTGGCCACCGTGTGGTCGACCACCTCATTTCGGTACGATCCCGTGATGCTAACGCGGTCGTCCGGACGAAAGCCTGTGTTCTGCAACAGGTTCGGGCCGACTGGCCACAGCTTGTCGCTGAAGGCATCCATTTTCGCAAAATCACCCGTGCGCGGAATCGTGGTGGAAATGGCCACCAACCGGTGCCAGAAGCCTTGCGACATCATCGGCCCGCTCAACAGGATGGTGTAGAGCACGCACAGCAACTCCGGACGCGTGAGAAGCCGCAGCTTGAACAACGTAGCTGCCAATGCACACACGCCAAAGATTGCCAGAAAGACCCACAAGCCCGGGATCACCAGAGAATGCTCTCCTGGAGTGTGGGCGACGAGGATCACGTGTATGTAATTGATCAGCACCGCAGTGCCGAGCATCGCAAACACGCTCGCAATCGCTGAGCGAAGCGTGAAAGCCGGAGCAAATTTTTGAACAAGACTCATGGATTACGATGAGATTCGCGGATCAATCAGTGGGCGAAAGCGGGAACAGATCGGAAATGCGCGTTTACGGCTTCCGATCAGGCTGGCTCATGATCATCTTTAGCGGTCGCGGTCGTCGTGTCAGGCTGGTCAAAGATGGCCCCGCGGGTGATTGCCCGATGGCCTTGTGCGGTGATATTGACTTCGTTTTCGCGGTTCAAAAGAAGCGGGGATGGGTGGTTGTCGTTCGGTTCTTCGGCCATGTTCAGACGTTCAATACTATGGACGGATCTCCAAAAGCGAATAGTTTCTGTCTGCGGTTCGCCGGTCGGATTCTACAGACGCAGGATGAAGCCATCTCTGGACTCCGGAGCCTTGATGGCGGAGACCGCGAGATTGCCTTCGACGAGTTGGAGGAAGCTTCTGGTCGCGGCTGCGGTTCCTTGGAGTGGTGGATCGCCGGAGGGGCGTTGGCCGGACTGGCGCGAAATAATCCCCGTCTGCAGACGGGAGAGTTCTCGCAGTGCGATTGTGCGTGGCAGTTCGCCTGCAAAGGGAAGGAGAGCGAATTGAAAGGTGAGCTTCCCTTTTTCCAAGCCATCCGGTTCACCGCCGGTCGCGATGGTGCGGCGGAAGGGGCGGAACAACGTGGCGAACAAGGTTCTACGGGAGTCGTCAACGACGCCCCCTTCATGAACACCCGCATCGGAAAGCAGCGCGAGGCCCCGCTGGCCGTGCCCGACGGATCCGATTCCGAGAAACGGCTTCTCCGCCTGCTCCATTTTCTGCCACGAGGCAGAACGCGGATCGAGTGCCACGGGACGTTCGACGAAATCGAACGGCTGGTGGGCGAGCCAGGTGGTTGCACCGGCGCAATCGGCGGGCAGGAGCATTTGCCTCCGGTGGTCCTCGGCGGTGTTGTCGACCGTCACTTCCAAGTCGAGCACCCGGGCTCCGCGACGGAGCCGGACCAGACTGGTGATCACGAGGGGCACAAGGTGCTCGGAAGGCGTCTGAGTTGCTTCATCGAATCGCTGCGGGACCTGCATCGTGATCGACACCCGGAATGTCACCGCTTGGGGCCCATCGTGCACCACCGCAGTCTGGACACTCGAGCCTGTCGAAAGCAGCTCCTCGTCGTTGATGGAATGGGCGTGGAACCACCCATCGGCGGAAATCGCCACCGCTAGAAATTCATTCTCGGCGGAGGCAGGGCCGGACAGGACGGGCGGATGCACAGCGAGCGGAACCCGAGTGCGGGGAGCGCCAGGTGGGCTGCGACCGTATAGCGGGCGATAGGACCATCGCTCTGGAAACAAAAGCGGGCAAAGCGCGAACGTTCGTTAGCCCAAGTTTCTTACGGAGGGCTTGGAACCCGCATAAAACCTGGGGGGTCGCCGCAAAGGCACTACAAAATCGGGTAGGGATTAAAAACTGATTTGACGGTGGGGAATGCTTTTTTCCAATCGACGCCGAGGATTTTGTAAACTTGCACCTGCTCGGGGTCTGGCACGCTGGCTTTGCGGATGTGGACGGTTCGCCCGTCGGAGAGCGGCAGCCAGGTGGAGACCAAGCTGTGCGTGCTCAGGAGGCGGCGGATCGTTTTCCACTCCCGCGTGTCGCCGGCTGCTTCGAACTTTTGTCGCACCCAACTCAGCAGATGGAAGGCGA
>Ga0209491_10004925_pt1 | contig 20093 bp, 19 predicted proteins | sample BON02_FD_187213 | JGI IMG/M metagenome (GOLD analysis project Ga0209491, IMG submission 187213) | Freshwater microbial communities from Lake Bonney liftoff mats and glacier meltwater in Antarctica - BON-02 (SPAdes) (version 2) | ecosystem: Environmental > Aquatic > Freshwater > Ice > Glacier... | reverse complement strand
TTTGGATGAATTTATGTTTAGGTTCAATCGTCGTTTCTATCGTTCGGTATCATTTCGCTCTTTGCTGGACTTAGGAACACTCAATACTGGAATTACCTATCGAGAGGTATATGATAAATTAGACCCCCAAAATTCAGGCTGAAATCTAAATTATGTGGCAACCGGATACGCAGGGAAAATTTGTTATTTGTTAATGATAAAGGGGCATTTTTTCCTGCCTCGGGTCGTGCCCAAGCATCTAAATATATGAGTGCCTATCATCAGAATCATGCGCGATTAGTTTATTTGATTACTGGGTTGGGTGAGAAGAAAATTAGGCCAAGTCAAATAGGCCGTTTTTTAGTAACCACGGACTTAGATATGTCGGACATTATCGATTCATTTCAAGATAAGGTCGATACGGTTATTCATAGTGGTCATGCGTTATCAGGTGGTATACATGATAAGTTGAATCGTTTCGATCGGACGATTTTTCAATGGAGCAGTGGTGGTTATTTTTCTCCTGACGTTACAGAAGATACAACCTGGCTTATTAACAAAATGGATCTGTGGAACCATAAAGCATTCAATCAATATTCTGAATTTTCCAAGGTACCAGAATGGCTTGCTAAGTTTGGTTTATCTCATATGGTATCGATGACGCGTAGTTCGGTCAACAGTAAGTCATCCGTTGCTCTTTACAAAGATCATGGTGTGACGTTGAGCTCCATTCAAGATTTCTGGAAAGGGCGTCAAGGTTATCAACAATGGCCTTGGGTGGCGGCTATTGATGATTTGGCTGTTTGGACTCAGTCAGGTGAGGTAAAAAACAATTGGAAGGAAAGAAACCATAACCTTGCTAATGCCTCTCTCCCTTATATTAAACAAACCAGCAATATGATCTTAATCATGTACAAACCTAGATCTGACTTAAAACTCATGGCTCAACAAGATCATACGGTCACGCTGTATTGGCCAACTTTCGATGAAACCATTGAAAAAGGACCTTGGATTATGGGTCGACGAGGGAGCTCGTACATTGCTGTTTACCGACATTGTACGGCTAAGATCAAAGGCTTCTATGCATGCAGTGACCAATATGGACAAACCTGGGCAGCCATTGTTGGTAATCAATCAACCTATGGAAGTTTTGAAGCGTTCATGAACGAGGCAGTTAATGCAGTGGTGAAAGAGGAGTGGAGGTGGAACAGCAAGCGATTTACCTATGATTACTATGGGGCAATTAAATACAACGATGAGCTGATTGAGAAAACATGGCATTAAATATTTTGTATGTTGTTTTAATATAAGTGCTTTATAATCAGGCACCAGAAATCTTATGCGACAACGAGAATATATCAATTATGATGTTATCGGACAAAATAATACTGGCACTCGATTTAGTGCTGGATGATTCCAAAACTGTTGAATTAAGAAAAATAGATGAAGCAATCCGACAGGAACCTTTCACTAATCCCCTATATATACTCTTGAGGGATGACGTGTATCTGGATTATTTACGAGAAAGGCGAGAAAAAACGGTCGATGTTTATCGTTCAAGGCGAAAGGCAAGAGTCATATTAAGTCATGCAATTGCATCGGTTGATAACCAAAACATATGGGATGAAGCGCATTGTGTAGCACAAACAACAGCTTCTGCTGAGCAGTTGCTGTTCAATCTTCGGATGGACGAGGTTAAAGTTCACGTTACATTAGTCAGATGTGGAATAAACGTGGTTCGTGCGTTGATTATAGCTGGGTTTATGTTGTCTAACGTAAATGATGAACCGTTTAAGTTGTCCCTTGGTAAATTTTTTCTGGTTTCTAAAGTGATCAAGGCGCTGTCTCTTTGTTTATTAGAGCTTAAACCTTCGTCTTGTGATTCAATCGACGCGGTTTTTGATGCGGCAAAGTGTGCTGGCATTCGATTAGATATAAACATAGGAGAGCAGTTAGCTGATTCAACGTCGCTTATTTGTCAGCTTATAAATATTAAAGAGAATGCAGAAAGATTGGATAAACTTGAGAGCGCTCAAATTCCCGATGAATTTTTGTGCCCCATTACGTTAGATGTGATGACCGATCCTGTTGTTAATATTAAAAGCCGACATAGATTTGAAAGAGCAGCCATCTTGGAGTGGTTGAAACAACACGCTACGAATCCTTTAACAACGCTACCGTTATCTTCAGATGATTTAAGAAGAGACTTCAAATTAAAACGTGAAATCGATGATTTTATTAATCATGGGTGTCAGAACAAAATTTCTCAACTGTCTATCTTTAAGCCAATATTTAAGCCGTTGCCTGAGTGTGTTGATCTGGATATTGAGGATGAAATCAGTGAGCACATGATGGCTGAAAGCGCGTTTGGTCAAGGTTCTCATGCATGCCATAAATAGGTGTTAGCACTCAAGGTGCACCGTCAAAACCACGCAAAGATGGGGTTGTTGATGAGCTGCCTGCATCAGGCGATGTTTTTTTGTATTCACAATAGCAGGTATAAAAAAATGGGGATAACGCATATTTTTTAAAGTCTCGATTGCTTGGCCCATCAGATAATTCACAATCGCCATTGTCATAAGCAATCAATCGGCCGTTATTGAATGTTCCTAATGATATGTGGTCGTTACCAAGACCAAACGTCGCATTGTTTCGAGAATACGGGTAGGTAAAGACATCATGTATTTTCGCCCCGCGTGGGTTGACGCGATTGAAGAAAAGTAAATCGCCCGTGTTGTTTTCTATCTCAACCTTTGTACATGTTGAGAATGCGGTACTAAAAATTATCGCTGCGAATACTAAAACAGTCGCTCCGATACAAATATATTTCCCAAAGTCTTCTGCATATCTCAGGATAATATTTGCATCCATGCAACCCAATAACCGGTTTGCTGAGGCTTCTTCTGGAAGCTGTGCATCTTCTAAATTTGCTATATCGGTTGTCGGGTTCTCGCCTCGAACAACCATCTGATAATTATCGATCATCAGGATTTCCTTTTATTAAATTTGATATTGACTGAAATTATGACGATGTCGATGTGCACGTCGTAGATTCAAAAATTCAGCGTGTTTATCTTGGGCTTGTTTAAGCTTCAGGGTTTCATGAATCGGATTGTAATGCGCGAGTGCTCGCGCTTGCCAGCTTTGATTGGGGCTATTTAAAGTAAGTGTAGGATACGTAAGTGCTGCAGGAGGCCTGAGTTTAAATTCTCGATGTAGGGCTTGGCTGATATGTAAAACTGCATCGCTCTTTGCTTCGATGCTGTGGCCTGCGATGTGCGGCGTACAAAGTGTTGCGTAGCTAATTATTTCAGGATTAATCCGGGGTTCTGCTTGATACACATCGGTGCAGTATGTGATGGGATGTTTGATATGAAGTAGGGCTTGTTCGTTAAGCATGCCGCCGCGTGCTGCGTTAATAATTACGGTATTGGGTTTGAGTGATTGTAAAAATTCAGTGTTCAAAAAATTTTGTGTCGAATAGGGCTGAGTGTTATGTAAATTAGCATGAATACACAGCACGCCACACGATGAAAAATCTTCTAAGCTACATGAAATAAAATCAGGATTGATATATGCCTTCGGTGGATCGTACAGAAAAACTTCAAAGCCTAGCGCATGTAAGCGCGCACTTACACGAGACCCCACTTCTCCTACACCCATAATGCCTACACGCTTGCCAGGAAGCTTTTGATGCATGTCTAAATAAGCGAGTGTTGATAGCACATAATCGGATACTGCCTCGGCATTGCAGCCTTTTGCATCGAATAATTTAATATTTTGGGTTTTTAAATAATTAAGATCAATGTGATCTACACCGCTGCTTGCGGTTGCAACGCACCTAAGCTTGCTGTTGCTTAATAACTCGGCTGTAACATGAAGTGTTGAACGACATAATAATACATCATAATCATCATGAAGCAGGGCACTGAGTAACGCACCATGGTTTGTATAGGTAACGAGATGACACGGTGCTTGAAATAGCGTGTCGAGGTGGGGAAGTGAGGCATCGGCCAAAATATTCACGGCAAACAAGCATTGTGTTGTAGAACATGTGCGGAGTATACTGACGGCCTCGCTTGCCGTGCAAGTTTATTATTTTTATTCAGTGAATTGAGTGACTTATGTCTAAAGCACAACCGCTAATTTCTATTACCCGTCGCCACGCCATGATTTTTGCTTTTTTTCTCGTGACGTATGAGTTTTTAACCTATATTTCAAACGATATGATCATGCCTGGCATGCTTCAAGTTGCTCAGTCGTTTCATGCCCCAGACTCGGTGGTTGCTCGATCGTTGATGCTCTATTTGCTCGGTGGTTCAACGCTGCAAATTTTCCTTGGGCCACTGTCTGATCATTATGGTCGCAGGCCCGTGATGATTGTGGGCGCTTGGGTGTTTCTTATTTTTACGGTGCTGATTGCGTGTACGGGCAATATTAATCAATTTTTAGCAGGACGATTTTTTCAAGGTATGGGCTTGTGCTTTATTGTGGTGGTTGGCTACGCAACAATTCAAGAAATTTTTGAAGAAATGGAAGTGGTTCGACTCATGGCCATCATGGCCAATGTATCCATTTCGGCGCCGCTTTTAGGTCCACTTGCGGGAGCTTTGTTTGTCAGTTATTGGAGCTGGCGATGGATTTTTATTGTGATTGCCGTGCTTGCAGCGATTACGCTATGGGGGCTTTGGAAGTTTATGCCCGAGTCGGTCGGTGAAACCAAGCGTAATGGTGAAGTGATTCCACGGACCAATTTATCGTTAAAAGCAATCGGTGGTCGTTATAAGGCTTTACTCAAAAACAAAAAGTTTATGCTGGCTTCGTTTGCATCGGGTTTACTTGGATTGCCATGTGTTGCATGGATTGGACTTGCTCCAGTGATTATGGTGGCCGCTTCAGGTGATTCATTAGTTAATTATGGTTTGTGGCAGATGCCTGTGTTTGGTGCAGTTATTCTGGGTAATATGACGTTACATCGCTTGACGCATCATTTTGACTTGAAGCAACTGATCATGCTGGGTTCGTCGGTCGTGGGTACTGGATTATTACTTATACTGGCCTTGCCTTTATTTATCCAAAGCACGTTTATTTGGTTTATGCCTGGCTTGATTCTTTACTTTTTTGGATTGGGGCTTACGGGTTCACCGTTAGGGCGTTTTACGCTGTTTTCAACAGATATTACCAAAGGCACGGCGTCGGCTATGATGGGGCTTGTGGTGATGAGTTTACAGGCCATCGGTATTGAAGTAGTGAATGATTTGTACTCCACACATAATAATCTTATTTTTGGTATGTATTGTGCGAGTGTTGGGGTTATTTACCTGGTCATGATGGGCGGTATTTATTTATTTTCTAAACAAGAAAAAACCGCCCTGTAAAATAGCTTATGGGTTTATTACTCGGACGTGTTTTTGTTGCAACATCTAGCGAAGCCGTTGTAGAGCCAGGCAATCAATGCGCCACCGACTAAGGCGTCAATAAAGCCAAACATGGCGCCGATAGCACTTCCAATCAGAGACGGTTCGTAACCTACGTAGATCACGCCAAGGGCCGTGACAAAGCCTTTACCGTATTCAAAAAAATGAGCTAACAACCCAATAAGCAGGACTGCACTACCCCAAACAACGCCTAGCGATAAACCAAAAGCTAACGGACTTATTCTGCACTTTGTCATGGTATGCTCCATATGATGTGCTGTTTGATATTTCCCTGCAAAACATGAGCAGGAATAATCTTACTTTATCGAATAGATAATAATTTGTCTATATATTTTAAAATTTTCGCATACTGGAGTTAGATGTGTATATTGCTGGTGTGGATGAAGTCGGGCGAGGGCCCTTGGCTGGTGCCGTGGTTGCTGCTGCTGTTATTTTTGATGATCCCATTGAAGGTATGGCCGATTCAAAAGTTTTGAGCGCCAAGCGTCGAGTTGTTTTATCTGAGCTGATTAAGTCAAAAGCGCTGTGTTATGCTTTTGGCCGGGTTGAAGCAGAAGAAATTGATTGCATTAATATTCATCAAGCAAGTTTATTAGCGATGAAGCGCGCGGTTGAAAATTTATCGATACGCCCTGAGTATGTCTTGGTGGATGGTAAGTATTGCCCAGCGATTGATATACCGTGTGAGGCGATTATCAAAGGTGATGCATTGGTGGATGTGATTGGTGCGGCGTCTATTCTGGCTAAAGTTGTTCGTGATGACGAAATGCAGGCGTTAGATAAGCAGTATCCGGAATACGGCTTTGCAAAGCACAAAGGCTACCCAACGGCTTTTCATCGTGAAGCACTCAAACGTTTTGGACCGTGTGCTATTCATCGAAAGAGTTTTGCGCCGGTACACGTGGCGCTACAGAACATGAAACAAAATCCGATGTGAGCTTAAACGGCACTTGCTCATTCGGAACCGTTTAATTTATACTTTATATTTGATTGAAGTAAAGGATAGGAATGCAAACGATACAGCATATTGTTCATGCCAAGTGGCTTTTATCTGGTATTCCTAACCAGCCTGCTTTAGAAAATTATTCTTTATGTATAGCAGACGGTAAAATACAAGCCGTGCTACCTACGGTACACGTGAAAGAAAATTATACTTCAACTCGGGTTGATAACTACTCAGAGCATCTCATCATGCCCGGTATTGTCAATGCCCATACTCATATCGGAATGAATTATTTTCGTGGATTAGGTAGTGATTTATCGCTGATGGATTGGCTGAATAATCATATGTTACCAACGGAAAAGAAATGGTTAAGTCATGAATTTGTGTATGATGTGTCTTTGTTTGCTATGGCAGAAATGATTCGCAGTGGAACAACGTGTTTCAACGATATGTTTTATTTTGCACCTGCAACCGCAGAAGCAACAATAAAATCAGGCATGCGAGCAGGTATTGGCTTAACGGTTATCGAGTTTCCGACTAAATGGGCTCAAACAACAGACGAATATTTTGAAAAAGGATTAGATTTTTATGAGCAATATAAAGACAATCCCTATATAACCCCAACGTTAGCCCCACATGCGCCCTATACGGTTTCGGATGAATCTTTTATACGTATACGAAAATTATCAGAAAAGTTTCAACTTAAGATTAATTTACATTTACATGAAACGCTCGATGAAATTGACCAATCTATGAAGCAATTTGGAAAGCGCCCTATCCGTAGACTTTATGATTTAGGTTTATTATCTCCGCAATTGATAGCCATCCATTGCGCAAATTTGAATGAAGAAGATCTGGATTTGCTCGCTGAAACGAAACCTAACGTCGTGCATTGCCCAGAGTCAAATATGAAGCTTGCAAGCGGCATATGTCCTGTGGGTAAATTAAGAGATGCCGGGGTGAATGTCGCGTTAGGCACCGATAGTGTTGCCAGTAATAATGATTTGGATATGCTATCAGAAATGCGCAGTGCGAGCTTACTTTCTAAAATCTCTACGTTAAATCCCGAAAGCCTAAAAGCTCACGAAGCATTGTCGTTAGCAACGATTAATGGCGCTAAAGCAATGGGCCTAGATAAAACAATAGGAAGTTTAGAAGTTAATAAGGCAGCTGATTTTATTGCTATTAATATGAACGATATTGAAATGTTACCTGTTTTTGAACCCGAGGCGCAAGTTGTCTATTCGAGTAACCGGCAACAGGTCAGTGATGTTTGGGTTAATGGTAAGCAATTGATGAAAAACCGTAAGTTATTGACCATTGATGAGCAAGAACTTAAACGAAAAGCCGAATTATTTAGTAAAAATATTTTATTGTAGGGCGGTGTCGTGGGCACTACAAGGCATTAAACAAAATTCGATGAGAGCTAATCGACATCATAATGCCGAAGCCTGCTAAGAACGTCACCATCGCTGTGCCACCGTAACTAATCAATGGAAGAGGTACACCAACGACCGGCAGAATGCCCATCACCATACCCATGTTCACAAATGCTGATAGAAAAAAACTCATGCTGAGCCCCGCCGCAAGTAGCCGGGTATAACTGGTTTGGGTGTTTTTAGCGATATACAAGCAGCGTAACGAAACGCATAAGAATAGAAAAATAAGGCTAGCAGCACCGATAAAGCCAAATTCTTCACCGGCGACCGAATAAATAAAATCGGTGGCGTGCTCGGGTAAAAAATTAAGGTGCGCTTGACTGCCGGAGAGCCATCCTTTGCCAAATGTACCGCCCGATCCAATGGCAATTTTGGATTGAATAATGTGATATCCCGATCCCAATGGGTCACGCTCGGGATTAATTAACGTCAAGATGCGTTGTTTTTGGTAGTCATGCATGAGATTCCAAAAAAATGGTGCGAGTATAGCGAGGCCGGAAGCTAACCACCAAACCGTGCGCATGGCGATACCTGCTAAGAAAACAACAAAAACACCACCCGAGGCGACCATGATGGCCGTACCTAAGTCGGGTTGTCGTGCAATAATCAGTGTTGGAATAAATATAATCAAAACAGCGATGAACAGTGATTTAAAATCAATAGGAAGTGATTTTTTATCTAAATACCAGGCGGTCATCATGGGGACGGCAAGCTTCATGATTTCTGAGGGTTGAAAGCGAAAAAAACCTAAATCGAGCCAGCGTTGCGCCCCTTTTCCAATTTTTCCCATAACCATGACAGCTATCAATAAAATCAGACCTAAAACATAGAGCCCTGGGGAGGCGTATTTATACTTATGCGGTGGAATAAAAGATAAAGCAAACATCACAGAGAAGGCGAGGGTGAGTCGCATGGTTTGCCGAAAAATCATGCTGAGGCTGGCATTGGAAGCGCTGTATAAAATACACAGTCCAAGGGTTGCAAGCAAAAGCAAGAGGCCAAACAAGGGCCAATCGATATGGAGTGCACGCCGTGTAAGGCGGTACATGGGTTGTGTATTGGCATGGTTCATGATGTCACCTCATGCTTTTTTGATTCAAAATAAGTATCCATGATTTGGCGCGCAATGTTAGAGGCCGTCGGATTGTGTTCAACAAGTACAGCAATAGCTATCTCTGGTGTTTCTACAGGAGCAAAGGCAATAAACAACGAGTGATCATGAAACGCTGCCGATACGGTTTGATAGCGTTTTTTCTCATCTTGACTCATGGCAATTACTTGAGCCGTTCCTGTTTTTGCTGCAACGGAATAGTCGGTGTTTCCTCCAAAACGATGTCCGGTTCCTTCTTTGCTTTTAACGACGGATTGCATTGCATCGGTGATAAGGTTCCAGAATTTTTTATTACTGAGGTGTACAGGGTATTCTTCAATAGGTATGAATTCGTGAGGCTTTTCTTGATCATCCGTCCATTGTTGTAAAAGATGGGGGCGAAATCGCTGACCATGTTGACTGAGGGAGGCTGTGGCATTGGCCAACTGTAAGGGTGTGGCAAGCATCGATCCCTGACCAATGGCGGTGATTAAGGTGTCACCGGTGTACCAAGAAACACCCCGTGTTTGTCGTTTCCACTGCGGGTTTGGAACAAGCCCAGGTATTTCTTCTTTTAAATCAACTTGGGTTAATTGGCCAAAACCAAAGTGGATAAGCATGTCTTCTATCGCGCTAATGCCAAGCTTATTACCTAAATGATAGAAGTAGGTATCACACGACACCGTAATCGCACGTTTTAAACGCATGGTTCCGTGTCCACCGCGTTTCCAATCCCGGTAGGTATGGGAGACGCCAGGTAAGCGAAACCAGCCGGGATCATATATTTTACTATCTTCAGTAATCACTTCTTTTTCAAGACCTGCCAGGGCGATAAACGGTTTAATGGTGGATGCGGGTGGGTAAAGTCCTCGAATAGACCGATTAAACAGCGGTTTTTCAGGCGCATTAACAAGCTTGGCGTAGTCTATTTGTGTTATGCCATGAACAAACAGATTGGGATCGTAACTCGGTACGCTGACTAAGGCTAAAATCGAACCGTCGCGCACGTCAATCACAGCCGCGGCACCTTCTTTACCTTGGAGTGCTTGATAAGCACGTGTTTGTAAGCGAGCGTCGAGGGTAAGTTTAAGTTTAGCCCCTGACGCAGGCGCTTGTTTACTGAGGACACGAACGGTTCGACCACTTACATCGGTTTCAACATGTTGATAGCCCACACGACCATGAAGTTTATCTTCATAGAAACGCTCAATGCCTGTTTTACCAATAAAGTGTGTGGCACGGTAATTCGTGCTGTCGATGTTTTGTAGTTCGTCTGCATTAATACGTCCTACGTAGCCGAGAACGTGCGATGCAATATCACCCAGTGGATAGGAGCGCATAAGTTGTGCATGAATGCTCACGCCTGGAAAGGCATATTGGTGGGTTGCGAAAATAGCGACCTCTTCTTCGCTGAGTTTTAGTTTAAACGGAACGGGGAGGTAGCGGCGTGTTTGTTTTCGAGTGCGATGGAAATGTTCAATATCATCGTCTGTAATCGAGGGAAGTAAGGTTTTAAGTTGTTGCAGGGTTGATTGCATGTTTTCAACATGCTCAGGCACAATCTCGAGCGCATAGACGGGGGTGTTTTCAGCAAGCACCACGTTGTTCCTATCGACAATAATACCGCGTGTGGGGGCAATAGGAGTGATGCTCATTTGGTTTTGAAGTGATAGTGTCGCAAAACGTTTATATTGTGAGAATTGTAAGTAAGCAAGACGCAAAACCAAAAAAAGCGAACAGATAATCACAAGTGTTACTAATATATTCAGACGTAATTGATGCAGAGCCGTTTCGGTTTGGTGTGAAATAATAGGGTTATTGGATCGCATGAGTCAGCATAGTTCAACAGATAAAAAGTCCAGGGCTGATTTTAGCGTAAATTACTACTTGTGGTAAGGGTGATTGGTTAAAATAGACCAAGCGCGGTAAAGCGCTTCTAAAAGTACTACGCGTGCAAGGGGGTGAGGGAGTGTCAGTGTTGAGAGTGACCAACGTTCACGACTTTGTTCAATGCAGCTCTTTGGCAAACCTTCAGGACCCCCAATAACAAAACAAAGATGACCTGTGATTTGTTGAAGATGATTGAAATGCACCGAGAGTTGTTCGCTTGAAAAGGTTTTTCCCGTGAGGTCGAGCGCAATCAGGTGCGCATCACGCGGAATAGCGGCGTGTAAGCGCGTGGCTTCTTTCTCGAGGACGCGCGTAAGATCGTGTGCGTGACCACGGCGTAAAAGCGGTATTTCAATAAGATTTAGCTTAAAGGCCTCCCCAAGACGTTTGATAAACTCTTGGGAGGCTTCGTTAACCCAGCTAGGCATTTTATTGCCCATAGCAATGAGCGTGATTTCAAACATCGGTCTAGATATTATCTTGCCAGAGACCTTCTAAATTGTAGAAGGCACGGCTTTCAGGTTGCATGATGTGCACAACAAACTCACCAAAATCAACCAAAGCCCAGTCACCTTCGGTGAGGCCATGTTTACTTAGGGCCGGCATGCCTGCCGTTTTCATGTCGGTCATGAGATGTTCTGCAATCGCACGTAGATGACGTGAGGCACGACCAGAACAAACCACCATAAAGTCGGTGACGCTGGTTTGTTCGCGAACATTAATCACAGTTACATCAATGGCTTGATTGTCTTCAAGTGATTTAAGGAGTGTTTCGAGTGGTATGTTTCTAGCCATATTAACAGTTGACTTATTTGTAAAAAGTGGCAAATCATACCAAGAACAGGACTTGGACGCAATGTGTAATTTGACATCCTCTCCTCTCTCTTGTAAAAAACCTTTAAAACTTCGTGAGCTTATATATGCTATAATGTTTATAATTAAATCTATTTGTAGTGATTAAGTCGGGGGGGGTGGTTGCTGTGAAGACTTTAATGGCTTGCGTAAATCATCTAAAAAGCAACTTAGAGGTGCTTGCAGGCACTCCCATGACGCAATCTTATCAGGGCTTAGAGGTTCCTATTTTTGAAGACAGTGACTCCAAACGTGCGCGAATTTTTTCTGAATCATTGCAGAAAAATCATGCTGAAGGGGACACGCCTGCATTTGATAATCCATACTCCAAGAATGCTCTACAAGCGGTTTGGAATATTGCAGATATTCTTTCAATTGCATTGACCTATACTCCACGCGAATGGAGTGTCGGAATTTTACGTGGATTTATGAGTACTGGAGTAGACGGCAAGTTATATTTAACATGTTTAAGCGATAGTATTAATTATATCGATTCAACAAGCATGCTGCCGGCACCTTTTATTATTGATGAAGTAACGTATCGTATAAATATAGCTTTAATTGATTTTGTTCAAGAGGTACGTAGTACAACGAATGGTAACGCTCTACTCGAAACCCTAGATAATCTTTGCCAAAGATTTTTACATCAATCGATGGTGATTGATAAAGAAATCATGGAAATAGCAACAGCACGCACCAAGGCTTACGCACCGTATCTGGAGGATCAAGCAACGCATGATGAGCAAGATGATTTTGTTTTTTATGATACATATGCGTATGAGAACGAGGTTTCTGATCTCGAAGAAGAGTTCGAATTCTATGATGCTCAAAGTTATGCTTCTGTAGAGGATACTACTGAAAAGAATAATATTGATTGGAATTTTTTTCTGCAATGTCTCATCAATATTACTGCGATCGCCGGAGGTGCTATGCTTGTGGTGGGGTTGTTGCTTCCTTTACCTGGGTTAGTTATTGCAGGGGCCTGTATATTAGGCGTAGGTGTTGTTAGATATTTTTCATCACACCCATCTTCTGAAGATGAAAAGGATGGGTTGCCGTCACGGCAACCGTATGCGTGAGTTAAAGTAAATCTTGAGCATTATGTTTAGATATAAATTAATACGGGGTTTTTACACCTGAAGCAGCTGATCTATTTTTGCAGCGCAAATAAAATCATTCTGCGATAAGCCGTTCAATGCATGTGTCATAAAATGTACATGACAGGTGTTATATCCTAAATTTACATCAGGATGATGATTTTCTTGATGTGCAATCCACGCGATAGCGTTCATAAACGCCATGGTTTCGTGAAAATTTTCAAATGAAAATGCACGATGGATCGTTGTTAAATCATCAGAAACCTGCCATGCATTGTCTAGCTGTGGCAGAAGTGCATTGATTTGTGTTTGATTTAAAGGCTCGCCGATGCCTTCGCACGGCTCACAATGTTTTTGGGTTAAGTTGCTCATGCTGGGGTTTCCTTGAGGCATAGGGCCAGTGAAGTTAAAAAACGTGTGTTTTGCTCGAATGTGCCTATCGTAACACGGAGATGTTGTGCTAAACCATAAGGGTTAAGAGGGCGGATTAAAACACCGCGCTTTTGTAAGTTGTGATCAAGTGCTACGGCGTTTTGGCCGCAATCAAACGTAATAAAATTACATGCGCTCGGCAAATAAGTTAAGCCTAATTGATCAAGACCTTCTTGAATTTGTTTTAAGCCATGCGTGTTGAGCTGCACGGTTTTTTGCACAAAAGCTTGGTCCTCTAGAGCAGCCATGCCGGCGATTAAAGCGGTTTGACTGACACAAAACGGTAATTGAATGTGATACAGCAGCGCAATAATCTCGGGATGGGCGAGCGCATAGCCAAGACGAAGTGATGCAAGACCGTAAGCTTTTGAAAACGTTCGTGTAATCACCAAATTAGGATATTTTTTAAGCCATGTGGGAGCATCCAAACGTAGGTGTTGGGGTATGTACTCGTAATAGGCCTCGTCGAGTACCAGCAGCGTACTTTCCGGAATATTATCTAAAAGGCGTTTAATTTCAGATGGCTGGATGTATAAGCCCGTTGGATTGTTGGGGTTCGCAATAAAAATAATCGCTGTGTTTTTAGAGCATGCTTTGATCATACTATCTATATTTACGCGCCACGTGGTATCTAAAGCTACTTTTTGAATGGGAATGCCTAGTGTATTCGCCTGCACTTCGTAGCTAATAAACGCACAGTCATGCGTTAAAATATGTTTGTTTGTATGCAGTGCAAAGCATTCCAGCAGCATATGAAAAATAAAATCAGATCCGTTACTTAAAAAAAGTGATGCTTGATTCAGTTGTACATGCTCGGCCAAGCGTGCGTGTAGGGGGTGGTTTTTAGTGATGGTGTAGGTTGCGAGCATGTGTGGCGTGATAGATGCCAGAGCATCCAGTACACATGGGCTGCAGCCACGCGGGTTTTCATTGCTCGCGAGTTTAATCACATCGGTTATTTTTAGTTCATGCATGACAGCATCGATGGCTTTGCCTGGAACATAAGGGTGAAGCCCACGAATGCCTGAGTGGGGCAGGTTTTTAAAATCATAGGGCATGTTTGACGTCCTTGTTGTCCATGTGATGAGGATGTTTTGACTTTATCATAACTTGTTCGATCTTGGTATTTACAGTAGACTGACCGCAGTTTTGAGCTACTTCTTAATCTATTTTTTCGGTCGAATAAACATGCGTAAGTTACCTGTTATTGTTGGTATGGGCGGCATAAATGCTGCTGGACGAAGTTCTGGTTTTCATAGTTATAAACGCTTGGTATCTGATGTGTTATCAGAAGATACGATGCAAAGCACCTGGCTTGATTTGGGTCGGCGTATGGGTATGTCTATCGAAGGCACGCCTACAGCCGAGCAAATCGAGGCGATTAAGCAAGGGACTTTGGTTCGACGTATTGAACGTTTTGACTCAGATAACGTACTTTGTCATCAAAAAGCGATGCTTGATACAGCCGGTCCAGATGCTACCGGATCGTTTGTGATTAAAAAGTCCAGACTGCCGGAGCCATTACCCGAATCCTATCGTATTGAAGAAATCGATCCAACATACGTGCGTGTAACGGTGCAGGGCGAGCAAAAGATTTTATTACCTGACTACGTTCGCTTGCCTGTCTCAAGTGCGGGTGGTTTGCCTTCAGGTTTTGATGTGGGTGCATTATATAAATCACATCATCATCCACGTGGGCTGCAATTATCGGTGTACGGTATATCAGACGCGCTTAATTCGATGGGTGTTGAATGGGATGAAGTGCTCGAGCATATTAAACCCGATCAGGTGGCGGTGTATGCCGGAAGCGCGATATCTCAAGTGGATGAACATTCACTTGCAGGCGTGATTGCTCAACCGTTATTAGGTAATCGTATTAATTCAAAAATGATGGCTTTATCGCTCTCTGAAATGCCTGCTGATTTTGTAAATAGCTATGTGATTAATAGCGTGGGCATGACCGGTCATAATGTGGGCGCGTGCGCGACGTTTTTATATAATTTAAAACAAGGTTTAGAAAGCATTCAGTCCGGCCAAGCGCGTGTAGCAATTATCGGTGGTGTTGAGGCACCTATTGTCCCTGAAATTATTGAAGGTTTTCGGGTCATGAGTGCACTTGCAACCGATAAAGAATTGATGGAGTTAGATGGATTAACAGAGCCAGATAATCGACGCGCATGTCGGCCATTTTCAACGAATGCAGGCTTTACACTTGCTGAGGCCGCTCAATTTGTGGTGCTGATGGATGATGAATTAGCGCTTGAGCTGGGTGCACGTGTATACGGTAGTGTAGCAGGTGTGTTTGTTCATGCCGATGCCAATAAAAAATCGATTTCGGGACCCGGTGTGGGTAATTATATTACCGTAGCTAAAGCTGCTGCGTTGGCGAAAAGTATTTTAGGTCAAGATGGATTAGAGCAAACCTATGTTCAAGCGCATGGTACAGGCACGCCTCAAAATCGCGTCACCGAAAGTCATATTCTTAACGAAGTAGCGAAAACATTCTCAATCAAATCATGGCCTGTTGCAGCTATTAAATCTTACATTGGTCATACCGTCAGTGCGGCTGGGGGTGATCAATTGATTGCGTCGTTAGGCGTATGGCAGCACGGTTGGGTACCTGGTATTAAGACCATTGATCATATTGCAGACGACGTTCACGATTCTAATCTTGATATTCTGCTCGATCACTTACCCGTGGGCGCCAAGGGCGAGGATATGAAAGCCGTGGTGCTGAATTCTAAAGGCTTTGGAGGCAATAATGCGAGTAGCTTAATCTTGTCACCTCAACAAACCATGGATATGTTGAATAAAAAACATGGTCAAAAAATATTAGATACGTATCATCAAAAACATACGCATGTTCAACAACGCATTGATGAGCTGGATGCTCAAGGTGTGGCCGGTAAAGAGCGTATTATCTATAAATTTGGTGAGTCGGTGATGGATGAAACATCGGTTTCAATCACGCCTTCAGAGCTTAAGCTTTCCGAGTTTAAACAAGCGATTCCATTGCCTACGGTTAATCCTTATGCGGAATATTGTGATTAAAATGGCGAATGCTTTCATTATAAGCAGCTGTGCTAGGACGGGGGGAAGCCACAACAGTGATTGGAGCACTTGTCGGTATGGGTGCCCTTTGTGTCGTCGCATGTTGTGCCGTTTGTTTTAGTACATGATAAAACGTTGTTTAGTTACACAGAATAATGTATAAAAAGCGTGCTTAAAGATTTGTTGTTTATTGCGAGAAGTAGGAAGTAGCATGATGCCGTTGTCTACAGAGTTTACCCATCAGAATTATTCAAACGACATCATAGCTATTCTTGCGAATCCATTGTTTCGAGCCCTGATTGCCTCAGGTGAGGCAAGTTTTGATGGTGATTCAGGGCTTATTATGATACAGCAACACCCTATCAAGAATATGGAATATTTAGCTGAATTACGTGCTCAATTACAGGAACTTCAAACCTATATAGAGATAGAACCAAATTTACACTCACAAGCACTTATACAAAATATGACGTTTTTCCGTATCTTATCCTTCGAGCACTATAAACACTTGTATACCCATAAAATTTTGATGTTGGATGAAGTACTTAATTTAAATCTAGACCGTATGAAAAGCCTCGATAAACTGGCTGATCTGGTGAGGGAAAGTCTACATGTAGGACCCAGAAGCATCGATGGAATGCGAATACGCGAAGAACACATTGCAGGTTGTATTGATAAAATGCTCAACCATCATATTATTTCTAAACAAGATATGTTTAATTTTCCTGATATTACGTATTTATCTGCGGCTCTTTGCTCTTTGATTGTTAAAGGTAAAATCTCTTTTATACAAGCTCAATTACTTACTGAGCAGCAAAAAGTGAATTTCAGCGGTTACAACACGCATTGTTTGATTTTGGCGGATATACTTACAGTCACTCAAGTTGTTCGGTTGTCGTTCGACAGGCTTTGTCAAATAGAGCGGCTGAACTTACGTGAAATTAAAGCGGATGATGTTTTTAATAAAAACTTACGTCTTATTGTACAAGACGAGGCTACCCAGTATATAAAAAACGTGTGTAACCCTCAAACGTCGCAAAGCTTCATGTTGTTCAATCAAACCATGATGGATATGGAACGGAAGCATATAAATAAACACGTTTGGCATCAAATCAAAGAACGTGTAGCAACACGGATGTGGGATAAATATCATTTTTTGTTTTTAAGTCAAAGCGATCTTGGCTTTATTGAACGTATTGATGCTGGGCAAGATATAAAATTAGCTCGAAGCTCTGAAATACAGGCGCTTTTGGCACGTTCAGAAGGTTATCGACAATACGGTCGTCATACGATGTTTTCTAGCCGCTTCTTCCGACCTGCAATATCGGTTCAAGAAGAAAGTAGCGGCTATGAAATAGCACCGATGATCGTGCCTTAAGGTGCAGGGCTGTCGTTTGAAAAAGCTTCTGGATCAGTCGTTTGATTGTAGTGCCATAGACCAATTGCTGCGAGACTGACCAACAATACAGGTGCTGCCGCAGGCATTCAGTTAGCTTAGTTTGATTGATAAATTAGCTTGTTCATCGTTCAGACTATAGAGTGCTTGTTTGTTGGCTTCTATATCATGTGACATTTGGGCGTGTTGAGCATGGGTCGTTGTAACCGCTGTGATGGCATCATCAAAATTAAATAAAGGCATAGAATTCTCTTAATAAACAACAATAAAACCATATTGTACTTTGATCAACCTTAGTGTCAACATAAAATCATGATTGGTCACGTAATCAAAGCCGCTAGCTTGCTCTCAAATAATCCTTTGTGTTATTATTAAGGCCATATGTAAGGGGTTGCTCGAGGTTCGTTTATCTATGTCTATATTTAAGTTATACAATTTTGTAAGTAAGCATCTTGATGCATTACGTGAAAAAGGCTTTAGCATTGATGTAGCACGTGCGCCTCGAGAAGCATTCTACGGAAATATTACGGCTGTTGATGCGGTATTTGCCAAGCAAACAGAGACCGGTTTATGGGTTTTTGATTCGCAACATATCACCATAGAAAAAAATATTGATCCAGATAATCCAGCCATGGGGCCACATTGGACCTTAAGGTACCGACATAAAAAAGATCCAACACTCAGCTGCGTTGTTCATGCTTATTTTAATAAAAAAATTGTACCGAATGGTTGTTATCAACAGCGTGTGATTCAAACGGCTCAAGATGGTACCGAATCGATAATATTTTCGGATAATTATGATGAGGGGAAAATGCGGACAAATGCACCTTATCCTGGTGTACCGTTAACCATCAATCAAATGAAAGATTTGGCTGCCATGGGTACTCGATTATTTACAGCGCTTGATACAGAGAAGGCAGAAAAGTACGTTGCGCTTTATCAAAAAATACAAGAAAAAGATCTTGAAATAACAGAAATCTTACATCACAAAGCTGAAGATTATCTGGAAAAAGCCTCTGCCGAGGTGAATGGATTAAGTCCGATGATTGATGAGCTTAATACTTATACGGATGGTAAAAAAGATTTAACCGATGTTTTGATTAATAAGCAAATTCAAGCTTTAAAAAACGAGTCTACGCGTTACACCAAACCTTTAACTCAGGATGTTGCGCTCGAGGATGTTGCATCGATAACACAGCCTGAGCTTACCGTTCAAATGCTGCCTGATAATCAAGATGAAAAAGAAAAAGAAAGTATGCAATCACAGATCATGGATCTTCTTTATCAAGTGCTTCATATGCAAGCCGAGAATAATAGTGATACAAAAGAATTTTATCAGCGATTACAGGTATTAAATACAGCGGTTATTTTATTTGAATTGATGTATGAGTCGACTGCGGATAAAGCATTTTTACGTATGCAACGCGCACAATTGGCAGAGTCCTATTTTAATTTACCCGAATATTTCAAACAAGCTGTTTTAACGGGTAATTTACCGGTTGTTCAGGCCATGTTTGGTGCGGTTGAATTGAATATGGATTGGGTGCTTTTATTTTCGGAATTACTCGCAATCCTTGAAGCCGGTAAAGATAGCGGTTTATGTAAACGTTTAATTCCGATTGTTTATTATTTACATGAGCATTCAGATTTATTTCAAGCCTTCGTGCGTTTTAAAATGACGCGTTTAGAATACCCAGCCCATCAAAAATTATTTGATGGCGATTTGCGTGTTAACTTATTGTCGGTGTTGTATTGCATCAATAACATCAAAGCGTATCGTTTATATTTAGATTTGGGGTGTTCTCCAGAAGGTGTGCATGCTCATTGCGGCCAGGTTGCTTTTAATGCGCTGCAAACGATTTTGTTGCTATCAAATCAGGCTTCAAACAGGGGGCCTTACATTGAGGCGCTGTTCCAGCATGGTGCTGTGAGCTCAACAGCACCGTATATTTTACCTGAATTTTATGTATCTCATGTTATCAGGGATGCACATATGGCGAGTAACCCTGCAGCAGTTTCTACAACGTTGTTTCATCATGCCATGCAACAAACACCGGGCAAAATGAAGGACAGTAAGCTCGTCAAGCAAAGCAAACCTAAAGCAACAGGTCTCGCTGAAGACGTGCGCGATCTCGGTATTTTAATTCAGAAAGAAAATATACTTGCATGGAGCTGGGCGTTATGTCCGTTAAGAGAGCCGGAGGTTATTGGATTGATGGTAAGCCATTGTGACATAAAAACGTGCTTGCTAGAATTTTCTAATATCGTGGCACAAGATAATTTTACCGTTGTGTTTATACCCTCAACACGGGGTGGCGCGGCATTTCATATGAGTGAGAAGCAGATTGAAAAAGATGCACATGCCTATCCGGAAAGTGTATGTAGCAACAAGATTATATGATAGCCTCTAAATGAGGAGGCTTGAAATGAAGTATCAAAAGATGAAGTGCAATAAAATTTTAGCTGAACTTGATTCAGAGGAAAAA
>Ga0209491_10004922_pt1 | contig 20109 bp, 21 predicted proteins | sample BON02_FD_187213 | JGI IMG/M metagenome (GOLD analysis project Ga0209491, IMG submission 187213) | Freshwater microbial communities from Lake Bonney liftoff mats and glacier meltwater in Antarctica - BON-02 (SPAdes) (version 2) | ecosystem: Environmental > Aquatic > Freshwater > Ice > Glacier... | reverse complement strand
TGACTCTATAATCTAGCGTAAAACGTTCTAAATCATCAGGTCTACGACAATAACGCCACGCTTCATCACCCAATGTCTTTTTATTTGATTTGTATAAAACAACATTGGCTTTTTCAACCATACTTTTAGCAAGATCAATTAATTGTTTGTCGTAGTAAACATTCGCATTCTTTATAACCCAAATCACTACGGCATAAATATTTCCAGCATTAAAATCAACGTCTGTTCGGGCTGTCAGAGTATTAAGTAGATTTTTACGTGATCCTTTCGTGAGCTTATCTGTAATTTTTTGAAGATTATTAAACAGTTCGTTCCAATAGACATTTTTAAGACCCTTTATTTTAATGCTTAGTGCTTCACGCAAACCACTAAAGCTAATATCCAGTTCATTGAGAATACTTGGATCAAGTAACTCCAAAGCTTTATAGTTTTTGATTAGATGCTGTAAATCTCTGTCATAGAGTGCAGTGAGAACCGTAGTGATATCATTACCTTTTACAAGTTCACTTTGGACTTTCTCTTTTGATATTTTTGCAGAGCTTGTTTCGTAGTCTGATTTTTTGTCGGTTTTAATTTTAAAGCTTTCGTCAAACCAGATTTCAAAAGGATCTGTTTTAGAGCTACTATCGAGACGAGAGCGACTTTTACCAGCAAGATTAATTTTAACCAAGTCAACAACAGCTAAGGCGGCTCTGTCAGCATCCAAGAAGTCAAAATTACCGATAACTTCTGCTTTGGCCTCACGTAATTCAAATGCGCTTTTAATTTCGTCGTTATCTTTCCATCTTTGAGGGATAACGAGATAAATATATCCTGATCGGGATTCACGAATAATCTTGGTAGACCAAGCGACAAACTGACTATACGGCGGGTTGCTAAAAGTGATTTCTAAGCATTTATCCATCAAAGTTTGTTGGTGGAAGTCTGCACCGATAACATAAATAGAACTGTCCATTGCATGCAAGAGCGGTCTAGCTATTTCAATCGCGTATCGCTTACCTTCGGTTAAGTACATTAAGCTACGGCCATCACCGGCACCACAATCCAAAATAGTGGGATGGCCTTCTATCTCACGTTCCCCAATCATCGAATCAATGTCAGCTTTAATTGTGGCAAGGATCTCGTCGGTGGTGGGATACCACTCAAAATCCTGATTAGCCTGTTTAATTTGCTTGATAAGTGAGTGTGTTGAAGGTTGTTTTTGCTCTGTTCCCATGATGGCCTGCTCCTGCGTTTCAAATTAAAGCGGATTGCTTAAGTTCTATTTGATCACAAAATCCGATCCTGGCAAGGGCAGTAAATGAAGCTTAATTTTATTAAGTTAACCAGGTAACGTGATGGCAAAATCACATAGAGTCAAAACAAGACAGAGATAAGCTCAAGGGATGACATCTCAAATAAGCGACTGCATAAAGTTTCAAGATAACCATTATCTTGTCGGTGAGAACGAATACCCTATAAAGTATTACCTAGACTCTATAGCGTTTGATATTGCAGACTTTGATAGATATCCTCCGAACCTTGATAATTATCTTGCGAAAGGATTTGTTCATATATCTACCTCCTCAAACTGCTGCCGTGGCTATGTTGCTATTTGATTTATTGAAACGGTCAACTCTATCTGTCAGATGTTTGTGATCCATCACTCCTTAAAACATACAAGCAGAAAATTTTTGGAAAACACAAGAAAGATACACTCATCCCAGAAATTTGGTATAGCGGTAGCCTCCTCTTGGTGGGATTGTTTGACGAAGATGATCAATTTATAAGTCAGATGCCACCAGATATAAAGTTAAGGGCGTTAATCGAACATTGATTAATCTCTAATAAACTGGGATTATTAAAACACTTAGCAATTGAACCTAATTTTATTAACCATAGCAGTATCAAATAGAAGCGTGCCTGTTTGATAAAAAAGATAAAATGGATAGAATCTTAAAATAAATGATAAAACATGCATCTATGACTATATCACCGAAAAATCAAAATAATAATAGAGCACTCCCGTTAATATTGTTAATGAGGAATCGTTCCCCCTTGACATACTGGTAGGCAAGAAAAGCAATGAATGGAGTACTGTCTCAGTTTGGAATATCACTTCAAGAAGCAATAACTTTGGTTGTCGCAATTAGTGCTCTCTTTTTCAGCGGGTGGCAGTTACTCACTCAAAAACGTCATAACATGCTAAGCGTGAAGCCCTTCCTGTCATTCCGACATAAGTGGAAAGGTGGAGTGAGAACGGTGTCATTGAAAAACGTAGGGCTTGGTCCGGCAGTTATCTGTAATCACGAGTTTCGATACAAGAAAAAATTGGTTCCATTTAAGGTTGCTCAGCATCTTGTGGATATAGCCGATGACCTGTTGGGTGGTGGTTACTATAGTGGTGGGAAGTCAATGGAAGCATCTCAAGTCATTGAGGTTGGAGAGTCGATCAACATTCTATGTTTATATTGGCACGAGCAACACGATGAACACGAGGCAAGAAGCAATGTTATTTCGTTTTTAGAAGAAGCTGACATCACCGTCGTCTATAAGTCAATGTATGGTAGGAAGCAGAAGCTAAAAAGCAATTTAGTAAGCCCTGATGATTATTATTTCTAATAAAATTCCTATTAATGGGCTCGTTAGAATGCAAACTACGGGCGCTTCGTTTGCACCACACAGCTTGGTCGTTATATTTCTACTTAAAGATAGGTGAAGTAAATTGAAAAGCACCCTTCATTTTTTGTCGATATTGTTATGTGTTTTGAGCGTAGTTAGCTTGATTCAGCATGTTGGCGACGTTGGTTTAACTTCCATTTTTGTTGAATTTATATCGTATTATCGTCAGATAACGTATCAAGTCTATGGGTATATTGGGCAATTATTCACTATTGAATTTCCGCCTATACTCATGGATGCATGGACACTTTCTTTCGTTGCTGCAGGCGCTTATGTTAAAACTTTGAATATTGAGTATAGTCGTTTGCTACGTAACTTTGACACTACAAACTGGCCTAGGTACTGGAAGTCGCTGTTGTTCGTTTTTATAGGTATAACCTTCACGGGCTTAGCTATCTTGTTGTCTTCTTTTCATTTTCAAACGTATATTGATGAAACTCAAGACCTTACTCGTGGTGCCTTGAAAAACATCATGATTGTAGCTACTGCAGTAGCTGTATTTTTTGTACTAAATGCTTATGCACCATCAGTGTAATAAACTTCTTATTTAATGATCCATGATTTGAAGCCTAATGGCTGCTTCTATTACTATCAAAAATATAGTTCAGGCGTGTCCATACGGAAATATCCATGGTTTATGCTGGCAAAGGCAGCTCACCATCAATCAAAAAATCACTCACAGGATAATGCATAATATTACCTTGTCCGAGCTCTTTAAACCCAACGCTATTAGCACTCGTTTCGCATAGCCACTGGGTCATAGTTTGAGGCTTATTAACTTTGAAAGAAGAAGGCTTAAACATTCCTATACAGATACCATGTTCACGGTCGCGTGAAGACTCGTACTCAAACGCATCGACACCAGAATCTCTCATTGCCGACCCAATCTGTTGAGTATGAGAATAATCCTGTGGATGAGCAAGTTCTGCTAAATACTTATCAAACGGTTTCAAATGCAGTTTCACACCGTTATCAGTTTGATAGTCAACTGAGAACATAGTGTGTTCTGAACGCATTTTTTCACTATCTGTTTGAATATCCATTGAATACAAGAAAACAAATCGGTAATAAGCAGATTCAGCCAGCGTAACAGTTGGACTACAACCGCCGTAAAAAAGGCTAGGCTCATTAGTTCGACCAAAACGCGACCCCCATTGTAGCGGTGGGTAGCGAAATGGCGTAGTTAACAAATAATGATAGCCTTGCAATCCATCGGGGTAGGGCGGCTTTACACTTTCGAGTAATTCTTCGAGTACTGCTTGCTCATCCAGCGTATCGACATAGCCCATTGTCGCTATCTGTTCTTGACTCTCAACTAGACGATACAATGTGCCAGAAAGACGACCTATATGGTTTTCACCTTCGCAAGCAGCCCAAATCATTAAACCTTGCCTCGTATAGCATCAACAAAGCGAAGCACAGTCATTAAGCCTTCTATACTGGCAATCTGTGTTGCTGGCACACCGCCCGTGATTTTATTTCTAGTGTGCATGAATCGCTTGATCCACACTTCATCGCCACCCGTTAATGCAAATAAAGCTCTAGCAATTCGCACTACGATTAAAGCTAATTCACCTTGTTTAGAAGTTGGATCGAGTGAATGATTGCTTTTTAACTTGCTAAACGCAGTGCGGTGCATACCAATAGCTGCTGCAATTTCGGATTGCTTCAAACCAAGTTGCTCTTTGACATTAACAATTGCCTTTGCTAATACAGCGTCACGGGAGACTTGTTGTTTTTCAAGGGCAGCCATAATCACACCTCCTATATGTAACATCGTAAACATAACGTTCTATGTTCAATGTACACATATTATACATATATTGTGATGCAATCACAATTAACCATAAAAAGCATTATAGATTGCGCGTTCTGGATAAAGTTTTGATATAAATTGTGGCGGCTGAAACCCTTCTTCGTAGTGTCTCAAGGTTTTTAACGATATCTTTTTGCGTAATTCTTCAATATCTATCAAGCCAATTGCTGTAACAACATCACGTCCTTTCGTGTAAACCTTAAATTCTGCCTCTGCAATGCAAATATCCCGACCGTATTTTGTCCAAATAGCATCGGGGGAAAGTGTTTCTATAAACTGTATTCTGGCTGATACTTCAATCATTCCAACAGGCAAAGTCGAATAAATCCAAAGCTTACTCCCAATAGGCATATTGATACGTTTTGTTCTTAACTCAACCAATTTAGAACCATCTATAATATTGCTTACATGACGTGGTTTTATAGATATCATGGCTTCTATCACTATACTGATACCCATTCTTCAAGCGTTTTACATAGTGGTGTCATTTCTTTAGTGGTCATTTTCTCACCTGATTTTACTTTACTCTTGATAAACCGCATGTAGGCTCTATCATCTTTTTTATTGCCTTTTATAGCGGCTATTACATTTGCATGGTTAGAATGACTAAATACGGTGTTAAATATCGCGTCTTCCCATACTTTCATTGCATCAACACTAATTATATTTGTTGTATCTGCATTACCATTACAAAGATGTGTTTCTCTGTAAACATTCCAGATCGGAGCATGATAAAGCGGTTGTGTTTGTTTAGGTCTACCTTGTCCAGCATACGCAGCAACACGAAGCTTTTTGCCGTTGAAGTTAAACACAAGTGATGGGTACCAGACTTCAAATGACACACCTTTACCCTTATCACCACTAAAATACATTCGACGTTTTTGGGCAGGCACGTACCACACCATTCGAGTACTATTTATCATCATCAGGTTCTCTGGTAGCCATTGCGACTTGATACCATCTTCACCGTTGAGAAAGTCACGCATTTCTTGCTTATCAGATTCGCTCATAAGGCGACCAACACCAATGACTGAGCCTGTAGGGGCTTCCTTAATATCATGTACGGTAATACTGATACCTGCTTGATGCTGACTGTCATCTGTAAAATTTAGTGAAGCATTAGTAATAGTATGGAACAAAAGCGCCTTACTGGTGACTACTGGTTGTTGTTGAGTTGACATGGTTATCTCCTTTTCTATCCATTATCCATAGTTTCGGAATTAGGCAAGTCTTGCTGATCGCTTAATAGATTAGTTAGATCAGTTAACTTAAGATACAAAGCTGTGCCACGAAAAAGCTGTTCGGCAGAGACTATAAACATCATCTGATCTGCTTCTTGTGTAATATCTCGAATATAACTTGGTGACTCGCCAACCTCCATTAATCCTCTACCGATATCTTCAACAATGTCCCACCAGTACCCGTCTGAACCCCACGTCATCATAAAGGCAAGATCAAGATCAGGGTTGTCACCTCGAAATTCTTGACTGCTTGTACCGTAACTGTCTGAATAGGATTCCCACGCTTTATTTGTTTTAAAGTGACGTAGAAATACAGAAATCGAAGTAATGACTTCATTCACAAAGGTTTTTGCATCAGAGTTAGACACGAAGTTAACCTTTTGCTTTAACTTCTTTAAGGCAAGTTTAGGTTTGCTATGACCAACGTGTTTATTTAAAAACGGATACCAGTTCGGGCGTGGGATGCTTCGTTCAAAATGGTCATCCACCAGCGATTCATCATCACAATATTCACCTTCTTGGAAAGACTCGCAGTGTTCATCCCAATAGGCTTGGATAATGGTTTTTTCTTTATTGCGTATATTTTTAGGGAGCCACTCATTAAAGTCCTCAAGTACTTCTGCACGCCAGCTCCCAAATTCTTCCATATCTTCTGGTAGTGGGCTCAATAACAAGATGGCTCTTATTTCAGAAATAGCATAAGCGACAATCTCAGCATCATTGTCCGACAGGTATTCTAGTGGTTGAAGATCGTAAGCATAACTATCAGCACTCACCGTACCAACAAGATTTGACTCCTTACTCAGGCTGTCTTGTTGGAACTCTATACTGATACCAATATGTAGTGGCTCAGATTGGCCAGTAAAACGATTCGCAGTTATTGAAGTAGTTAATCGGTTATCTAAAGCTAGAAGTCCATTATGTACAATCGAATTGATTGCACTTTTGTCCGTATTCTTAATCGCGTTTTCTAGTTTTTCATGATCAAGTGATTCTGAATTGTGAAGAAACAAGCTGGTGTGAGCAATCGCTTTTTCCTCATGTGCAGATAATGAAAAATACGTGCTTTGAATAGCCTTGTGTGCCTGTGCCAGCGTGTCTTCTGGTAATGTAGGTAATGTAAACATAACGGCTTATACGGGCATTAAAATAGAGGATGGAATACGTTGTGCCTCACCTCTATTTAGGCTTGTTATAGCAAAGATCTTACTGGCATCGGGATCACATCGTTTCGACTCTACTGCATTGCTGGTGGTCTTTATTTTAGTCCATTTTCGTAGCGTATTTAATAATTCGTCGTGCTGATTTTCCATGTTATTGTCACCTTCTTTATAGATAGTTTTAGTGTCCCATAAAACGGTTTTCTGGCAAGCGAACGGCGCAGACAAAAAGACCGCATTAAGAGCGGTCTAATTAATTAGGGTGGTTGTAGTGGGTAAGGATTAATTAAACAAAATTACCCACCATAAAGCCATTGTGAGTTTCAAACCAATGCCAAATGTGGAAGCGTTCCGTTCTTTTTGGAAAATGTAAAAATGGTTCATCGATCTCATCCGAATACATTGATAGAGGTATATCAGAAAGTAAATCCCATAACGCCAATAAGTACATCATTGGTAATACACCATCCGTTAATAAGTGATTGAATGATTCAAGTATTACCTGCTTTCTACTAGGTGACTCAATGTAGTAGCTATCTTGGCCACCAGCAGGATCAGCTAAAGCAAAAGAAGACGTATTCGATAAATCATAAACAAAGTAGCCAAATCCATTTAAGCAGTTCTCCATTGCATTAAGCTGTTCGTTAGAATGTTCAGGCATACTTTTACCCCTTAGTCTTTACTGGAGCAGGCTTGAACTCATAAATCATTTGAGAGCCTTGCACAGTAGGTTGTTCAATGACCGCTGACGCTAAATGCGGGTAGTTGACTATGTAGAGATCCAGCACTTTCTCAGGTTTCATACTAGGATCAGGATCAGGTAAATTAATTGAGCCAAAACGGAAGATTCGTGTGAGGGTTTTTATTTTAGTAGTCATTATCATTCTCCATTAAAAGCTGAATAAGCCAGCAGATACAAGTTGAGCACTTTCTGCTTGTGACGTGTTATTTGTAACACTTTCAGTAGTTGGTCGCGTTTCTACAGCTTCTTCCGGCTTAACGGTTATCACAGTTTTTGATTTATCTTTTGTTTCAGTAGCAGTTTTTTCATTTTTCACGACCGTTTTTGTAGTTGGTTTAACTATCTTTTCTTTAGTTGCTGTCTTATCTTTGTTTGTAGCCGTTGCGTTCTTAGTGCTGGCGGTCGCATCTTTTAAGGTTGCTAGTAACTCCTGATAGGATTCAGACGTGCTTTGACGTGCATCACCGTAGCCTTGTAAGCGATTACCGAATTCAGTCGCTAATTCAGTCATATCCATACCTGTCATAGCCAAAGGTAGTGATAAGGCGGCGCGAGTGGCTTGAGCTTCGTCAGGGATGGCGGTATTGCCATCATTCAATAAAGGGATCACGATCATATCGAGAGAATTACCGTTCTTCGTAATATCAAGACGATATGTTTCACTTTCAGCAAGTGAACCGTGCAACGCGGCTAAAAATGTCAGTATGCTATTTTCCATTATAATTTCCTTTGTTTCGTAATTGGGTGGGGTTACAACAACCCGCCCTTATGATTGTTTTACCGCAGACTTTGATTCTGGCAAGTGGGCTGATTTAGGAATAAAGCCTTCCCAACTAAAATCGGTTGCTAGTACTGCTGTTATTTGGTCGCCACGTTTACCTGACAGGACATTTTTAGAACATGAGCCTTCGCCGTGTCCTTCGTCATACCAAGAGATAAATCCAGCTTCATCAAGCAATGCTTTTAAGCCAGAAATAGTCAGTGTTGATAGGTATGCTTTATCGACTTTGAAGTACTGTGTCATGTCAGCATTAACAATTGAGAGAACAGCTTGGGCAGTTGTGACGTTTTCCGATGTATCACTAGTCGATGTGTCAGAGAACTGACCACCAGCTAATGTTGCGGTATAAGCACGAATTAACTGATTGATTGAAACATCGTCAAGTTTAGATAACGTATGAACCATGTCTGCTCGTAGATAATGTCGCTTTAATATTTCAAGATCATATTGCTTAAGTAATGGGTCAATTAAGTCCGTTTTGAAGCTATGATTTACCGCTTTAGTCAGTGCAATGAGTGAGAATATTTTAACCATAGACACGTTATTAATAACTTCTTATGCACACGCATGAATGTGTTTATCGTAAATAAAGGTTTTAACCTTCTTGGGTGTCTCTACACTGTTTGTGCCTTCTGACTTGTTCACAATCTTAGCAGTCGTAGTGTGGTTTGCTTTGCTGGTGGTCGCAGTTGGATTTTCAGCAGGTAAACTTACTTTTGCTTGTTGACTTACTTCTTGCTGGTATTCAGCTATTTTCTTTTTATTACAAGCAGTATCGAAGCACACACCAGCATCAACATCACCTTCATTACCTTTTGATGTAGCCATTACCGCACCAAAGCTGGCACAACCCTGACACGCGGCATGTTGTGATTTACCTACGCCATTTTCGCCCTCACGAACAAGGTGGCATCGTGTATCGGCTGGTCGCTCAATATCAAGCCAGATGACTGGATATTCTTCTGCTAATTCAGCTTTTTTAGCGTGAAGATGAGCCGTTGTTTTTTCGTCATAACAATCACGGTTCATGCAGTGACCATCATTTAGGCTTAAATCAAATAAATCCGCAGTGCTGGTGGAGTTATGAGGACAACCTGAGCAAGACTGAGTATCAAAGATTGCTTCATTTAATTTATAGGCATAGCGATCCAACTTCTCGCGTAAAACAGCGACAGTCACTTTGCTATCAATTAGACCTGTTAAAGTTTGATCCTGCATTTCCCGTGATAAACCAGAAAGTAATTCTGCATGTCCAATCAGGATTTTTCGCTGTTCAAGTGCATCGAGTACACTAGGACTACAATGCAGTAGCATTAAACGTGAATCTAGCTTTTTACGGCTCCATCCAAGTGTTCGAGCAGTTTCATCTTTATCACCGCTGCAAATCGCCATCATACGGTGACAGGCTTTCGCTTCTTCACCCGCCGACACATCTTCTCGTTCGCTATTTTCAGATACGGCAATCGCTAATGCCTCATTGTCAGAGACTAAACGAACAATAACGGGGATTGACTCTATTTGTGCAAGGTTAGCGGCACGGAAACGGCGTTCTCCGGCGATTAAATTGAAAGCCGTACCATCTTCACTAGGTTTTACCACAATCGGCTGTATTAAGCCTTGTACTTTAATGCTCTCAACAAGCTCGTTCATTTTGTCAGGTGAGAAATAACGTCTTGGGTTAAAACCTTCTCTTGCACTGATAGTGTTAAGCGGCAAGTGAATCATTTGCATATCAGTCATATTGGCAATGAGAGTGGCAACATCCATTGATGCAGTTGTAGGGTGGTTTATAATTTGTGCTGTAGTTGTCATGTCGTTCTCCTAGATTTATGGTTTAGCCATAGGCATAGGTTCATTTGATCACAAAAGTCTTTTTAGGCAACCCTTGCCAATTTCTCAGTTGAATAGCCATAGAACGCCCACGCATTTTCATCAATCATCATCGGTGATGATTTAAGCGTTTTTACATCAAGCACTAAACCGTGATGCTCGATCTTTCCGTCCGTCAGTAAATGCCAAATAATGTTCATACCAAAGGTGGCTAACGTGCCGTTAATAAAAAGATCCTGACCATTTTCACCTGTGAGCGCTTCTGCCAAAGAACAGCGGGGCGTATCTTCATTATCAAGTTGAGGATTAGCGAGTGTCGGATAAAGATCGAAAACATTAGGGAGTTTGAATTCTTCACTAAATCCTTTGTAGACATGACCAAGAACACATTGACCAGAGTGTTGTCCATTTCCCATATCAAGCCATAGTAAAGAGTCGTTTTCACCGTCATCTGATTGGCTTAACCGTCCAAGTTCGACACGAAAGGCAGCTTTATCAACACAGCCAATAATTAGATCGTATTCTGATAAATTTTCATCTATAGGTTCAAAAAAGCGTGGTTCTGCATCCCACGCCGTACCGTAAAACATGTTTATTCTATGAATGAGTGCAAGCGACTTGTATTGACCCACATCAGACTGTGAAAAGCGTTGGCGACCTATGTTATGAGGTTCAACCACGTCAGCATCAAAAGCCGTTACATGTATACCGTGTTCATTTCCCATTGCTTTAACACCAAAGTCCAAACGAGTTAGAGCGTCAATGACCTCGCCACCTGTCCCCCCCACACCAATAACAGCAATACGCAGTTGTTTATTGTTAAACGATTTAGGCGTGAAGTAGTCCATTTCTGACTCCTTGTTGTTGATTGCGAAATTCTGTTGCATTGACGTTGATTTGATCCCAATTACTTGCATCATTTTTCAACCATGCTAAGTAGGGTGTGACGTGGAGTGGTTTAATTTGAAGCGTATTGGTGCTGTATTGGTAAGTACCGATAGTGATGAACGAATTTCGTAACATTGCATTCGTCACCACCATGAACGCCGTTGTTGGGGCTTTAGTTAATGCTCGGCTAGCGGCTACTTGTAATCGACCTTTGATACTCATCATGTTTTCCGCGTGGTATCGATTACCTTCAAAATAGATGCGGTGAGTGCCTTCACTGCCACGTAGAACGACGATTGCACTGCCAGTGTCAATATCCATATAGCCGTGTTTCTTGGGTACAATCACATCCAGTGTGGTGGTTAGGTCGTATTCTTCTTTCATGGTATCTCCTGTTGTTTTACATTTAGAATTAAGCGTTGCGCTTGATTTCTATTTGATCACAAAAGGCGGTTCTGGCAAGTAGCAAATCTTGTCCAGATTTAAGGCAAAAAAAAGCCCCATATCTCTGGGGCTAGTTCATTGTGCGATGTCGGTGTTTAGAGGATGCTACTGTTCGTGTTTATTTTCATCATCTTTTTCGTTCTGATTCTATGGCGAGTGTCCCTGCATCAAAGATTGCATTAATGTTAATTTCCATCAAAGACAGGTAAAGTTTTACATCAATATCCTGGTCACAAAAAGACAGGGATACTTAATCTCAGCGGTGTAATAAAAACCATCATCAGAATCTAAAGACACTAAAATTTTATGCTGTTCACTATCGTCATAATCAATCACATCCCATAAGGGTGTCGCGTACACGGTAAAACCTGTTATATAAAAGCAAAGTGCGCCTGTACGCTCCTGATATAGCTTGAATTTCTGAGCGTTTAGCGTAATCTCATGTTTGCATAAAGCGTCGATAAGATCACTGATATACTCACCTTTATCCGATTCTTCATTCAGATCTAGATCCCTCGGTACATCTAAATCATCCGTATATTTCTTTTGAGCAACGGCATAGGCTTTAAGGTGTGCCAGCATAGTGTTAAATCCACTTTCTTTTTCATCACTAAAGTACATGCCTGCAAAGTCACCAGTACTTTCGCCTAGATGCTGTTGAATTTCAGCTATTGCTGTATTCAGTGCGTTATAGGTAATGGTGCTTAATTGGTTGTCCTGCATGACAGGAACTAAAGTTTCGTTTAGTACGACAAGCCATGCTCTTGCATCGTCTTCATCTGCTAAGAACTGCCATTGCTCACCAGCAATTCTATCTGCAATATCTTCTGCGTTTTCTTGCGATAAATAACTGCCTATTGGTTGAATTTCAGTGTCTTGTGCAATGTAATATCGCTTTAAGGTGGCGTGTTCGGGCTGGGCTAAAGCCGCTGTCAGAATGTTAACCCACTCCAATGCAGTATCTTGATCAATTATGTAATCCCAATCACCATCTACGATACAATTAACGTGATCAACTGCTTCCTCACGCGATTCAAATAGACCTTCAAAGCCTAAAATACCATTATGACCAGAGAAGTACATTTTTGCCGTCATGTTGTTACTTAATTCCATGTTGAGCCTCTTGTTTTAACTGGGTTTAAGCCGTTCTCAAACCGTTAAAACTACTGTCCCATAAAAGACGATCTTGGCAAGAGGAGTGAAAGTGTACTGCCATTAACAAAAAAGCCTTTGTACAATGACAAAGGCTACTTGTTAATGGCATAGAAACACAGGTTGAGTTTAAAAAGTCAGTGAGAAAGCCTGTGGTGTAGATTGCGTTGATAGTATTTCTAAGACGGGAAGAGGGGATAGCTCCTTCACTTCTTCTTCAGTAATAAAAGTATTAGCGGTATTAAAATACTCAATTACTCCCTGACCCGAACTACTGCCAATAATTTTCATATAGTCAGCTTCACTAATGTTCTGAATGTCCGCACCTTTACTATTAAATTTAGTCACGCTATCTAGTTTTAATTGTCCAACCCGTTCCCCCATGACGAGATATTCTGATTTACTATTGATAGATGATTGAACCGTTGCGCCTAATGCACGGGCTTGTTTAGCCATTTCATCACGCGATCCTTGCTGCATTGCACCCGTAAAGACAATGAATTTTCCTTCAATGGGACTTTCACTGGATGATTGTGTGGCTGTACGCTCAAGGTTAAATCCTCTTTTTAATAATGAGCTAATGACTGTCCACTTATGACGTAGACCAGTAACAATAAAACCAGCTGTAACCCCACTAAATCCGTGAATTGAAATAATATCGTTTACCGTAAGCGTATTAAGAGTTTCAAGCGGGTAAACCTCAAGCAATTTACGTGAATCGCCTCTGCCAAGCGTATGTATTCCAAAAGAAGCCAGAAAACGCCAATCCTCCACAACTTCTGTTTGGCATCGTGTCAGCTGTTCAATTAATCGCTTAGCTTCACCCTGTCCAAAGCCTGTCGAGACAAAATCATCGTGAGTCATATTAAAGATTGCAGGTAAATCAACAAATCCACCTTTTACAATCTTTTCAAGTGATTTAGCACCAAAAGCATCAACATTACCCATGATATTAAAGAAATGAAAAAGACCGCGTTCAACTTGTGCGCTACAAGCAGAACCGTTAGAGCAAAACAAACTGACAGGTTCATCATCTTTGTTGTTTTTCCATACTAGGGCATGGTTGCAGCTAGGGCATTCAGAGGGGACATGTACCTGTTCTGCTTTTTTAATGATCTTTGTTAATTTAGGAATCACCGATCCAGATCTGCAAACTTCTGCCTCCCCACCGACACCAATACCCCAATCAAGTACTCGACGAGCGTTATGGGCTAAAGCGCGAGATAAATTGCCTCCCGATAAAAATACTGTGTCATAAATAGCGGTTGGTGTGACGACACCACTTCTGCCTGTAGTCCACTCAATATCTGTAATGGTTTGGATTGACGTTTCCCGTTTTAATTTAATGGCTATCATCCAACGATGATGATGGCTGGTGGCTCCCATAAATTGTTTAACATCAGCATCAACAGCTTCCAAAATCACGCCATCTAACTCATAAGGCGTATCTAAATGTATTTGATCGCAGATACCTTCATAGTCAGCCATAAAAGCACTACCATCACCTGTCCATGCAGTTAACGTGCTGTAAGGAACAAGATGACATGCTCCATCTGCTAAGGCTTGTAAGGCATAATCATTCGGCGTACTTGCTTTGATTACAGAGGATAAAAAGTTTCTTCCACAAGCAAAGTTATCTGATAAGTTCTCATCAAAATAAGCCTTTTCGATAATGATCTCCCCTGCACCTAAGTTTCGACCACCTATAGATGTAACTCCTCGCTCAATTATGTGACTAATTTCAGTTCCATTAATACCGTCCCCGCGTGTAGCAATAACATTATTAACATCATTTGCAGCCCATCCATCAAGTTTTCCCGTTGCTTTAAACTGGACGTTTTTAATTCCTAACTCATTTGCTTCTCTCTGAATGCTATTAATGAATTTCTGTATAGCGTCACCATCAAAGGCATTATCCGTTGATAGCATAGGGTGAAGATGTCTGACAGAAGGTAAGTCACCAAAAGAACCTTCAAGCTCTGGTTCTATTCTGGTTAGTAATTCATCCTCTGCTGAGAGAATAGCGAGAGCATCTTTGAATTCATGATCATAACGATCATCTGTTACAACTGAAGTACCAGCACGGTACTGATCGTTAAAGTGAACCAAACAAAAACGTAATTCTTTAATTGATAATTCTTGAGCTGAGATTTGACCCGTGATAATTAATGATAAGCGTTCTTCATTCATGTTATTTCCCCATTTATGTTTCAATAAGCCTTATTGCTTACTGACCATTTGATCACAAAACATTGTTTTGGCAAGAAGTGACTATATTCTTATAAGATTATTAAACAAGATAATGAAACAAGCATATATAAGAGTATTATACCTCGGAAATTAACGTTATATTTCATGGTGTTATAACATTTAAGGTCGTCGCTTTTACGATACTTACCCACATAAGTCGTTAACTTTACGATAAGTAACTTGTTTAAGTCGTCACTTTTACGAATAGATATCCACAAAGGTCGCCACCTTTAGGGAGTGCGAAATGAAAAGGTCGTTAGTTTTAAGCCTCCGTTGAAAGGCAACTGTGTCATTAATGGCGAAATGAACAAGCAGATTGTATGGCAGCGGATCCTGAGCGACTACCTATGGTCAAGTGAAGGTCGTAGCTTTTATTGACCTCCAAATATATTAGCAATATCAATAACCTACAAGACAGGAAAGGTCGTAGGTTTTAAGTTAGTCTTATCGTCCTTTTTGGACACTAAAGGTCGTTACATTTATGATGCGAGACATTACAGGTCAAGTCTAAGTGGTAATGATTATGGTCATGTTTGGACGGCCTGATTAACTTACCGCTATTTAGGTCGTAGACTTTAAGTGATACCAGCGTAAAACATGCGACCTTAAGGCTTTTAAAGCCTGAATTTTGATTTCAACCTAAGAGTGACGACCTTCAGTGGCTTGTGACTCAGGCGCGCTCGTAAGCAAGTATGGGCGGCGACCTTAAGCTGGCGAAGTTAATGGCGATATAAACTCAGTGGTGGCGTAAAACAGACGACCTAACATAATTTAACGTAAAGTTAACGACCTTGAGGTACCTTCGTAATACTAACGACCTTGAGGTACCTTCGTAATACTAACGACCTAATGATTTTACCTATTATTAATGCCTTTTCCCTGTTGCTGCGTAAATGCAACGACCTTAGCTATTTGTTTAGCCTTTGCTTAACTGATAACTCAATGATGGGAAAGCTGAGAGATTAGCAAGGTCGTAATATTTAAGTGAAAAGGTCGTAATATTTAAGATAAAGGTGTATCTTGTTGATTGCTAAGAAAGGTCGTAATTTTTACGATGCACAGGGGCAATCATGACGCGTGATGACGAACATTTAACAGATCTACTAGGAAAAGAAATTCTACCTGTTGTTAATGCTAATGCTAAATTGGTGGATGCATTGGAGGGCGAACTCGTTGAGCACCTTCATCCTGTAACGCCTGAACGTGAAGTTAGGGTGATCAATAAGTCGTTTAGTTTAGCTGAGTATGATAATAGTTGGACGAAGATGGAATGGTTTTTATTCGTAGAAATCTACAATATAGTTAAAGAGTTCTATATTGATAAAGACGATAAAAATATTGTGTCTTTTACTGAGGAAAACATTACTGTAAAAGTACCAATCAAGATGTTAGATCCTAATTTATTTGATCCTAAAAATCGTGCTGCACAGGTTCGTGCCGCAGCAGAAGGGTTGATGGATAAACGTGTAAGAAATGCATTAGTAGATGAAGAGTCTGGGCAGATGGGTTTTGATTTCATCACCATGTTTCCTCGTATCACTTATGATCCAAGAAATGACCGTGAACATATAGTGGTTCGTATCCAAAGTGAAATATATGAAGAAATGGTGCCAATTGAGAGTTACGCACAACTTGAGTTGATACTGTTAAAAAATATAGCTACGGGTAACGGCCAGCGGCTATATTCTATATTTAAGTCCTATGCTTTCAAATCGACGTTCACAATTACATTGACTGAACTGCGAAGGAAGATGGGATTTTATGAGAAAAAAGTTTATCCAAAGTGGAAATACTTTAATGACCAGGTGCTAAAGCCGGAAGTTGAAAATATAAATATACACAAGCAGCATGACATTGAAGTTACATACAGCAAGAAACGTGGCAAAGATGATATTACGTTCAACATAAAGCAATACTCTAAGCATAATAAAGCATATTCTCAGGTGCTAAATTTGGATCAGCCAATCCCAAGAGACACCTTACTGCCGAATAGGATTCAACGTAAATATATTAAATCTACAATTAAACACTGTTCTTCGGTGACAAATATATCGGACCCAAAGCAACTCGATTCTTGGATTGTGTCTGACCTTATTGGGATGCAAAAAAAGCAAGGGAGTAAATTTAATTTCAAACGCGCCATGAACGGCATTAGTAAGCAAATACAAACCAAAATTTACACCGAGCCATACTCACATAAACATACGGCTGCAGACTTGGGCGACAACTCACCGTCTAAGCTAGACTTTGATGAACGCATTTATTCTGAAATTAAAAAACTAGAGCTAAAAGGTTTGTATCAAGAAATCAGGCAAAAATTTAGCGATACAGAGCTTATTGCTAATAAATACGAGCACTTATTAGATCTTTTTAATGAAGATGGCTAGAGAAGTTTAGGCCGTTTTGTCGCTGATATTTATAATACGACATGGAATAAGTGTTCTATAGATCTTGATTGGATAAGAAGTACTATACTTATTGTGTAATAAAGCGTATCATTCAATCGTAGTCGTAAAGAGCATTATGGATGGGGTGTCACCTGAAATTGACCTCACCAACGGGACGGTAAGCCTACAGGGGGCTTATAGATAGGACACGTAATGGTGGAACTCGAACCCTTGAGCTAAGAGATCGCTGCTACTATCTACACGAAAAATTATAAAGCCGTATGCGAACACTGTTCTCATGCGGTTTTTTTTATCCAACTTTACCGATTAATTGGCCATAGGCCGATTTATTGTTAAATGCTGTGACAACAGAATAAAAATTGTTGTTATCACCATCATATCGTTGCTCTAAAATAGCCAGTCCAAAAGGCGATTTCAACACCGTCACTCTTTCAGAACCCATCCTGCTAAATTCACAGTAAATATTGGCTCCAAGCTGTATGATATCACTTACATAATGAGCAACACGCTCATCTGTGTCATACCCCATCTTTATTAACTCTGATTGATGCTCATACCAGATATGATTTAACCCCCATCCCCTACTGGGACCAAAGTGTTCGCCATGCTTTAAATGAATATTTCCTTCAGGAAAGGCATAGTGCCGATGACTTATTTTAGGGATAACACCAAAAACAGTCGTGTCTGTACGGGGGTTAATAATTAGGGTGTTTTTAGATAATGTCATACACCAATTATACTTAAATAATCATTCATAAGGTTTTAATGCACCATTAAGCGGTGATACTAACTTCAGTCGTCAGTGAGTTGAGCTATAGTAATAGATTGTTCTTCAATCTTTTTATTAAGCTGTTATGAGCGTGTGTGATTGACTTAATTGATCTTTATTTTCAGATAATGATTTATTGGCCAAATCTAAATTGGTACGGGCGCTTTCTAATGATTCCAAAACGGACAGTCTTTCTAGGTCACATTTAACGGCATCTTTTTGTGCGTCCGACGCAGTTGATTCGAGATTATTAATCAACTTTTCATTGCTTCAAGCAGATCAGGATAATCCTGCCACTACTTCGGTCATTGGTACGATGGCATTATCACTCCATCGCTTAAACACAATTATGCCACCTTCAACAACGAATGAACCATTGAGCAGTTCTTCGGTGTCGCTCAAATCATTGATCAAACTACGAAGCAAATCTTGTTCTTGCTCACTCATCAGTGAGTCCTCCCTTTTTTCGATTCAGGCGAAATACTTTACACAAGCCATTCTTAATCGTAATAACGAATAACTCACAAGATCAATGATCTCATAAAAAGGCATCAAAAAAATAACCGCACAGGCACTTCCTCCGGTTATCGCTGGTCTTTGTGACATGAATCCGTATAGTTGGTATTACGGATATTTATTCTAGAGATAAGTTAAAAGGTAATTTATGGCTGATAACGAAATACAACTAGGTGAAAGCAAGCTGATCGCTAGGGAAAATGGTGAAGCTGCTAAAATGAGAGAGCTCATTGAAGAGTCAGATGTAAAGAGTGATTTTTACATGGTGATGGAGACGACTCTGGAATCCGCGACAGCAAAAAGACTGTATAAACGCGTCTTTGAACACGCGCAAACACAGGCTACTGCGGCCATTCTGTTAACGCGTAAGTTCGGTTTACGAGAATTATCAGATACCAATGTCACCAAAATAGATGACGCGCTGTCACAGCTATCCAGCTTAATGCAACAAGACATCGTTTACGCAGATAAGATCCTGGAAGACACGGGCGTTAAAAAAGCGGCAACAACTGAAGACTCAGTGACACTCGACGTTAAAATAACGTGTCCACAAGGAATGCAGGTCCTTAATCTGATTCGCCAACTAGACATGTTAAGCACCAAACTGAAGACATTATGGATGGCGGGTGAGCTGTCACTGGCAAATTCAGAGGATAGGGCGCATGGATGGCAGCGACGCATATTCAAATCTTGTGATGCAATAAGAGCGTTGGGGCAACAGGCGTATATTGCTGCAGAACAGAAAAAACAAAGTGACGCAGAAAAAATAAAAAAACAAGCAACTAGGCAGCAAGATAGAAGACAGTCTCGCTCAGGTGACAATAAGCCAACATCTACGCCAAAAAAAGCAGTATCGGAAAAAGGTGAAAACAGTAAAGCGACATCAAAAGTGGTAGTAAGTGCCACGGAAAGTTTGACATTCTCTCCCACCTAAAGGAAGGAGAGGATGTCAAAGTAACTGTTTAGAGCGGCTGCTCTGCAGATCACAAAAAAGCGGCGCTGTGAAAGCCGCCACTATCATTAATTTATTTCTAACTCTTTTTCTCGTCCTGTATTTTGTTGTAAATCTCCTCTCTATGAACAGCTACCTCATTAGGAGCGTTCACGCCAATCCTGACTTGATTGCCCTGCACGCCTAACACGGTAACGGTTACGTCATCACCAATTATAAGCTTTTCATCAGTTTGCGCGTGAAACATCGGCGTTCAGGCCGGTGAGGTAGAGCGCGGAACGCACAGTGTTCCTTTGCTTTGATGGCGTACCTGTCACGTCCGTTTTTGCCATCGTTGAATAACCATAGCCATCGTTGCGCTGCATTACTTTGCAGAAACGATGAGCCACACCTTGAACCGCACCCTGCGGCGTTTGAATATTGAAACTGCCCGAAGCGCGCACGGCAACCCGGCCACAATGCGTTCTCATTTTCTTCCCTTTGGTGACAATGGCCTTCA
>Ga0209491_10004916_pt1 | contig 20125 bp, 13 predicted proteins | sample BON02_FD_187213 | JGI IMG/M metagenome (GOLD analysis project Ga0209491, IMG submission 187213) | Freshwater microbial communities from Lake Bonney liftoff mats and glacier meltwater in Antarctica - BON-02 (SPAdes) (version 2) | ecosystem: Environmental > Aquatic > Freshwater > Ice > Glacier... | reverse complement strand
TCTCTTATCTCTGTGTAATATATTATTATTTATGCCTTACGATTAATTGTTCGTCGAACAGGAGCCTTTGGTGCAGGTGTCTGCAAAACTGGTGGAGGAGGTGTAGAGTCATCATCTGAATCACCAGTTACTGAATGACGATCATCATCTGAACCTTGATTGACTTGATGAGACGAGGAAGAAGACGAAGAAGACGAAGAAGAAGACGAAGAAGACGAAGTCTTCTCATCATCAAATACAACATTAGAAGAAGTATAAGCCATCTTCTGAAGAAAGCGACGAGGGGCCGAATCAATCAATTTAATCTGTGCTTCATAAACTTTTACCTGAAGACTAATACGAGCACCAATAAAAATACCCTCAAACTTGATAGCAGCAGTTGAATAACAACGCTTTCCAAGAATAGATAGAGGATCAATATCATTTCCATTCTCATCACAAAATGGTGTAGTAATCATATCGCTCTTCTTGTTTTGCATCACTTTAGCATATAGAGTTGGACCGGTGCCATCGACAATCTTACCCTTGTCCTTCTTGTAGTACAAGGGATTCAACTTCTTCAAATCAGCTGGCTCAAGTTCATATTTCTCAATATCATCCTTGTGATCAAGTAGATACTGCTTTACATTTTCTACGATAGAATTAAATGTTTCGACCCACTTCTTCTGCTCATCAGTTGGATTCTCCTTGTTATAGAGACAGAGAGAAAGAGAATAACCATCTGTCTTTTGAGACTGTGGATTGATATTCTCTGACAATCCAAACGAATATACCTGCAAAGTAGGAATCACAAGATCGCCAAGTGATCCATCAGGATTTCGTGTACCAATTGCGATGCGCTTAAACTTAACAGTATCGTTAAGAATAGATCCATCAATTGGTTTACGAAAACGCATGTTCTTAATATCATAGTCGGAAGCAGAAGTTAGTTGAGTGTTATCGAAAGACATTTTGATAATTTGGGGGTGAGTTTTGAGTGATTGTTTTATTATTTGTTTTCTTCTTTAGATATTGATTAAAAAATCATTTTTATTTTTATGATATTTATTTTTTTATTTTTTTTATGTAGAGGATATTCTTATTTAAATAATTTTTTATATAAAATCATATTCATTGTTCCCATATGTAAATTACATGATCTACAAACTGGTTCGAGATTATCTATATCATTATTTCCACCATCTCTAACAGATATTACATGCCCACAATCAAAATTGGTATTAGCTATCTCTTCTGAACAACAAAAACATTCTCCATTTATTTTATCGTTGCACCGCTTTTTCCATACCTCCATTCTTAGTGTTCTACTTATATTCTTTCTTAACTTTATTTCTTTTCCTATTACAAAATGTTCTTGTTCTTCAAAAGGGGTATAAGATCTTTCTAAAAGTCTCTCGATCCATTCATAATTTCTAAACATTCCAAGATAAAATTCTTCACTTCTTGCTTCATTTATAATATTTTCCTTAATCCCATAACTTAATAAAGTTTTATTAGACTGATCAGAATAATATTTATTTAATTCTTTTATATATTCAATCCATATAGTAACTGTTTCTTCTGTTATATTGAATCTATTGATCATATTATAACCTTGAATTTTTCTACAAATTATATCAAGATTTATATTTAATCCACGTGGATTTTCACTTGCTTTACAATACTTTCCAAATCGATTTGAAAAATATTGTTGGATAATTCGAAAAATAATTGGTTCCATATTTCCCATATATAATTCCACTTTTTTAGAAGTATTAATAATATTATATATCTCGATTGCTTCTTCTTTATTTTTTACATCATATAAATCTATTCTTACTTTTAATTCTAAAACCTCTGGATATTCTTTTGATAACTTATTAAGAGCTCCTGTACGATGTTGTCCATCAAGAATAATCATTTTTTCTTCTTTTTCTTGTTTTTCTTCATTAATTATTTTTGATAAACTTATCACTCCAGGTAAAAAGATTTCATTATACTGTTTATAATATTCAGATAGATGTATATATATAATATCTACATGTTCCTTATTTTCAAGTCTTTGGAAAGAAGCGATATAAGTATTATCCAATAGATCACCAACGCGAATCTTATGATGTGTTTTTACCTTTTTATTCATAATTTTTAAACTTAATATAATTATATATTAAGTTTTTTCCCTTTAATTATACCTTTTAAATTTTTTATTAAAAAATAATTTATTCAGTTGTCAACATTCGTCTAATAATTGAATACAAGGTAGGTACAAATTTATCCTTGTTTAGAACACCAAATACATAAGACAAAGAAACTTTATTATTCTGGCGATCAGAAATATGCCATCCATGACACTCTGTAATAATTCGATACTCTTCTTGGGGTACAACAATAAAATTTTTATTAATAAAACGAGATACATATGCATTATGGATTGTCTTGGCAATCTTAATAATCAGATTTTCATATTTTAGAAAAGAATTAATATTCTCTGGATACATTTCATACATCATCATTGAATATACGGAATTTGACCTGTTTTGTAGATAACGATTGCAAATATCTGGTTCGTTTCCTCTAACTTTAGAAAACAACTGATACTTTGAGTTTAGAATTTTAAAATGACTATTTCCATAAAATCCAATAACTCCTTGATTATTAAGAGGATTAGTATTCTTAACTTCATTAAAAACTTCATCCCAACTTTGAAATAATAGCTGAGTCTGTGTTGGAAATTTAAAAGGAACAGGTGATTCAGAACTAAAATCTTTTAGTTCTGGATAACACGACAAACATCCAATGAAATAAACTTTAGTTTCATTATCTAAAGGAGGACTAGAAACAATTCGATTGTCAAGGGTATTTCGAATTAGAAAAATATATGTATAGGATTGATCCAATAGAGAAGTCAAACAATCCAAACTTTCATATCCAAGTTCTGTAATGCTATTAGTAAAGATATCTCCAAAAGAAGGAGAATTTTTTGATCCCCACCTACTATTAAAAGCATTCAACTTACGATGTGTTGAAACATACCATTTCCCATCATTATAAAAAAGACGAATAAATGTTCCTTCCTTTGAAGAAAAAAATTTTACCTGTTTAAAATCAATATTTTGAACAAGTTCCTGTTGTGTATCATTATATTCTTGTGTAAAACCGAGAGACTTTGAAATGATAGTATCTCCCTTAAATACAATACCCCTACAGTTTTTAATTTCATCTGAACTATCATTGTCACAAAACTTGTAAGAATAAATTTGGAGACATCCATCATCATCTGTCTTCTCAACAAAATCAGACAGATGTGAAATAGAAGTTGGTAAAGTTGAATTTGAATTTGAACAAGACATTTTTATTATATAAATAACTCTTTATATTGCTTTTCTTAAACTCTTTCTTGTTTTTCTTACGCTCTTTCTTACGCTCTTTCTTAAACTCTTTCTTGTTTTTCTTAAACTCTTTCTTAAGCTCTTTCTTGTTCTCTTTCTTGTTTTTCTTAAACTCTTTCTTAAGCTCTTTCTTGTTCTCTTTCTTCTTTTAATAGATTTATTCTTTCTAAATCTAAAATTCTGATTTTCTAAAATATCAATATATGTTTGTCCCATATTATTTACAATATCTATATTTGCACCTGCATGTAATAATATATCTACTACTTCTCTATCATTATTCATTGCTGCTAATAATAATGCATTGTTTCCATTGCGGTCTTGAAAATCAATATCAATATGATTTAAACGAGAACCTGTTGTTAAAAATTCTATAACTCTATTATAATTTTCTGGATCTATACCATATTCTTCTCCTCTTGTTCTTTTAGACGATAGCTTCCATTAATCTTGTATAATGTCCTTTAAAATGTCCAATATAGGTACGAAAATCTGGTGTTTCTTTTATTCTTCCTAATTCGTCTGGATCTTCTCTGTAAAGTTCTCTTAATTTATTTAGATCAGCATAGTTTATAGCTATATTATATGTTTTTTGTAAATTATCACCAGCAATATTATATAATTTATTTATATCCATTTTTATATAAATAGTATAAAAATATAAAAAACATCTATTATCATATATAAAACAATTTTATTGTATTATATAAAATGGCAGTTGAAATAAAAATGGATGATATATTATATCTTCACAGTAGTGAACAAGTTCCTTTTGGAAAATTATCTCCATTATATAGAGAAAAATTGAAAATTAATCAAGAAGATGCATCAAATGTTATATCTTATTGTTATGCTGGTTTACTTGAAAAAGGTGGAAGAAGAAATGGAATTCTTTCAGAAAATGGAAGAGAAGCCAGAACAGAATCTTTAAAATATTTTAGAGAAGAGAAGGATGAACTTTATAATGAATCGATGTATAACGGTTTATTTGAAAAGATTAAACAAGACCCAAGAGCAAAACAAAGTCTTTTAGAATCTGGTAATGATATTATAGTTTATCAATCTGAAAATATATATTTAGGTGTAAATTCTTCCGGAGAAGGACAAAATATTATTGGTAGTATGTTAATGAAAATAAGAATTGTTATTCAAAAGCAAGTAAAAGAAGATAATCAAAAAAGATTTAAACACTTGGTACAACTTGGAAAATATAATATATATATTGTTCATAAATCTTTAGAACAAAGAATTTTAAATGGTATAGATGACTTGTCAGATTATATTGGTAAAATGCCAGATGAAATTATATCAACACTTAACTTATCTCCATTTCCGGGTAAGTTTGATATAGATTTACCAGAAGAATTTATTTATTTCCTAAAATATCCTAGAAGTATAGCAGAAGTATTAAGAAATCAATATGCTGATGAATATAATGATCAACTTGTAAAAATAAAAAAGAGACAAGTATTAAATTCTTTTTTGATTAAAAATGCCATTAAAGATCTTCCAACAAATCATGACGAACTTTATGATAGATATAAACAACTAACAGATAAAAAAGTTTTTAATCAAGAATATGAGAGTCTTTCAAAAATATTTAGACCTATTGTTTCTGAAATAAATTCCTTCATACAAAAAATTGGTAGTGGCATTTCTGAATTAGAAGACAGAATTTACTTTTTAGCATCACAGAACATGTTAGACGGAATTAGTTCTGATATTGATAAACCTGTGATTAAAGTTTCACAAGAATATATAGAGGTACAACGTGGCTATCGAAATCAGGAACAAAAAAAGTTATTAGATCTCCTAAAAGACTATAATAAAAAAGAAGTTGTAGATACTGAAGATGTAAAGAAGAAAAATCAAGAGAAGATTGAAAAACAAAAGAAAGCTTTTAGAGAAGCTGAAGAAAAATTTTATAAATCAGAAAAGAATTATATGAAAGAAGCAGCAAAAATAGCTGAACGGGAATACATGAGAAACAAAGGATTTCAACCTGATAGTGAAGATGAAGATGATAGCGAATCAGAAGAATCAGATAGTGATGACGAAATTCCCGAAAAGATGGAGATGTTATACAGTAAATATAAACAAAACTATAAACAAATGTATGATGAAGTTCTAAATGTAAAAAGATATTTAAAAAATAAAGAAGAAACAGAAAGATTATTAGAAGAATATAATAAGAAAATACCTAAACAACCTTTTAAATGGAAAAGAGTTGGTAAAGTACCCTATGGTAAGGATGATGACTGGGTTCGTGGTAAACAATATTATGAATTAACACCAAGCGATGAAGTTATTTTAGATGATTCACTCAACCAAATTATTCCTATAAAAAGACAAAATAAGCCGATAAAAGAATTTGAAATTTTGCCTGCTGTAAAAGGAAAAACCCAACGTTTTCCAGTATCTCGGTCATTACAAATGAAAAAAAGACTTGATGAGAGTGATTATAAGAGTGATGGTGAAAATTTATATGACAAGGAAGAGATCTTTGATATATTATTAAAATATTCATCAAGTCAAGAAGATCTAAAAGAATTGCCTATTTTAGTAGATTCTTTTATATTAGGAAATTCTCAAAGATCTGAAACTATGTATAAATTTTCAGACTCTGATCCATTATCTCCATCTTTTATAGATTTTCTTGAAATAAATCACTTTGTTTTTCCAAATGTTTATTATTATATATATTTTAAACTTTTAGCAAGCATCTCTCCAAAAGATCAGGTTATGTTTTCAATTTATAATATATTACTTATAAATCCTTCAAGAAATAGTTCAGATCTTCGAAATTTTAAACCAATTGATGAATTAAAAGGAATATATAATAATTTTGAAGGTCTTTTTGTTTCAGACAAGTTAACAAAAAGAGCTAAAAAAGTTCTGAATGAAAAATTTAGATATATACCTAATTCATCTAAAGATAGATTAAGTATAGTATGTAAGCTTTTAATTTCTAGTTATCCAAGAGGATTGATATATGATAGTGATGATTTAATACTTGGATTTTCAAAAGGACAAGGATACAATATAATAGGAAGAATTATGATGGAAATAAGAGATGAATTGTTAGCAAAATATGGTTTAATAAAACTTGATGAATTTGTAGAAGAAATACCTGAAAAAGAAAGAAGAGAAAGACGTCCTCTCTACGAATTTATTCAGGAAAAGACAAAAGAGTTTTTATATGTCTTTTCTAATTATGTCGACTATATTAAGAATAAGACTGATATAAATGATGAAGACGTATCATTTATTCTTGATATACTATACAAGAATTGTTCTTCAAAAATAAAGAAAATATTAGAGAGCATAAAGCATATACCACCTATGCCAATTTCATTTGAAAAACAGTATACGACATTTTTGAAAAATTTTAATTACACCATTAATAAGAGTTCATTGGAAAAATTATGGTCTCATGTTTATATACTAAATGAATTATATTACATTGAGGTTTTTCATAAAAATATTTATCTATTTGACTCTAAAAATGTCGGATCATTTGGAAAAACAATTGATCAGGCTGATGAAAATTGGTTTATATCTTCAGTTAAGAAACTAAAAGATGTTTTTGGAAATGTAGATGTAAGTTTAGGTATTAATTATAATATAGATGGTAAAGCTGGAAGTATGAGTATAAATAGAATTAATATTTACAATTTTAAAGATAAGAATTTAGAAGAATATTATAACAATACAATTATGAAGCTTCTAACTAAATTAAAGACAGATACTGATTCTATAACAAGAGTTTTTGTTACTGTTTATGAAACTCCTATTTCTGTTATTAGACAAAGATATGTTAAAGAAAAAGAAAAGGCCTGTAGTAAATCTATCTCTATCAAAAAAACAGAAAACGAAAAAAGATTAAGATGTGTTGTAGACACATTTATAAGTATTCTTAAAAAACTTAAAAAGAAAGGGGTTATACAATCAAACATAAATGATAGTATATTACTATTTATTAATAGATTATTATCTATATCTGGTTCGATTAATAAAGGTTTTATTATCAAAAATTTATCAACTTATGAACAGAAAGAGGATGAAGATCAGCTTTACGAAACTACGCTTTCTCAGAGAGTAAAAAATTTATTTTTAGAAAAGGGCTTTAGTATTGATAATATAGATGATGCTATGATATTATTGAAAAACTTGGCATATCATCCCAATTATAATGATGTAATGGCAAGAGTTCTATCATTTTCAGAAAAAGAAGATGAAGGTGATTATGATGATATAGAAAAAGGAGATAAAAGATTGTCTGAAGATGAACTTGAAAAACTTAAAAGACTATTTAGAGAAAAGGGTAAAGTAAATAAAAGATTTACTGGAGATGATTATGAAGATAAAGATGACGAGTCAGATGACGAGTCAGATGAAGAAAAGAAACCAAAAAAGAAAAAGAAATCGTCTGGTGTAGATGAAGAACTAGACAAAATAGATGAAGATATAAAAAAGAACGCTAAAGATGATGATAAAAAAAGAAAAAAAGAATCGTCTGATGAAGAAGAAGACGAAGAAAGTGATGGAGAAGAAGGGTATGATATTGATTTACATGATGTAAATTCAGAAGCAGAAGATGAAGAAAGTGAAGGAGATGAAGATTTGTTGTTTGATGATGATAATGAATAAAATAATATAACGAATAAAAAGAATAAAAAGAATAAAAAGACATACAATAAATTATTTATAATAATAAATAATATAAAATAGATGTCGGTAATAGCAGAAGTAGTTGTAAATGGAAATCCTCTTAATATATATAATAGCGATACGAACCAAACTTTTATAAATAGAGTTGCTGCTTTATTAAAAACATATATAAACTTTATTGAAGATGTAAACATAGATGATTTAAAAACAGGAGATGAAATAATTGTAGGAAGTTTAAAAAACGATATAAAAGATTATGAATACAGCGATGATCCAGATGAAAATGTAATTTTTATAAAAGACTTACAAGAAAAATATAATAAGAATGATATGCTAACAATATTAAAATTATTTTTATCACTTCACCCCCATTTTACAACACATGATATTAGTGAATATTTTAGTATGACTGAACTTGAACCATTTGAAAAAGCTTTAAAGGATAATGATATTTATCTTAATTTAGAAAGATTTTTAAAAGAGGGAAAAACTGAATTTATGAGAGATATAAAACAACGTATATCTTATTCAATAAGAGAAGCAGAACAGTTACAAGATTTAAATAAGGATTTGGTAAAAATTAAATCAATTATTAGAGATATAGATAGATTAAGTATTAAAAAAGATAATTCTGATTTGAAAATTATAACAAATTTAAAAGAAGAGAATTTTTCTCTCTCTAGTATTTTTTCCAATGTGATATGCACAGATCAATCTCCATTTTTAACATATAATAATATTTTTAAGGTCTATAAGAATTTTGATATGAATATACCAGAAGATTGGAATATTAGTTCTTCAAACTTTATGATACTTAAAATAAATGTGGATAGTGATAAATATACCGATTGTAATATTTATTACGATAAGGGCTTATTGAGTCTGTTAATAAATATTAACTATACCCAATATAGCAATCTTTCGGAAGAAAATGTTAGAGAAAAGGTAAAACTTAAACTTCGGGAATGTTTTATTAATTTTTCTGATTTTTCTTTTGTTGAAGAAAAGGAAGTTGAAATATCAGAAAATGTTATTATTCCAGACCAGACATTTGATACTTATATATTAAGTGATATTATTATGAATAATAATATATTTTGTAGATTTTTAGCTGTAAATGAAAGTGTACAGACAACAAAAAAGAAAACTGGATTATATATTCATTACTTTTTAAAAAATTCACACGGAACTTGTAATATCACTACATTAGAAGATACATCTTCTTATCCAATAAAAACGGTTATTAGACTTAGAATTAAAAAGGCCAAGGATCAAGAAGTAGCTAATGAATTTATTAATTTAGTTGGAAAGTTATTATCGGTATATAATGATGACCAACAAAAAATTATTTCTTTTTATAAAAAATATATAATAGACTTTCCAAAAGAAAAAGAAAAAGAAATAATAGAAGAAATAAATCCTCCTCTTCAAAAATTGGTACCCGACTTGTTTGTTAAAGGATATCCATATAAATGTCAATATCCTCCTATAATTATACAAGAAGAAAATGTTGATAGTTATCCAAAACAGAGTGTGATGAAGTATCCGATAAAAGGAGAAGGAAATCCCCATTACTACTATTGTAATGACAAAAAGAAAGAAGGTTTTAAATATATAGGATTAAGAGTTAATAATCTTCAAAATAAAGATAAATATAAATATATTCCATGCTGTTTTCAATCTGATCAGACAAAAAGAAAGGGTCCCTATATGGAATATTTTGAAGGAGAAGTAATGGAAAAGGGTCCACAACAAAATATTATTGTAACAAATAAGTTTGTAAGAAAAGGAGAACTTGGTGTTCTTCCAAATAATTTAGATAGGTTATTAATAAGTATGAATAGTTCATATAATTATTTAAGAAAAGGTGTTTTAGATACTCCATTAAGCTTTTTAGATTGTGTTTTAGAAGCAACAGAAAAATATAAAGGAAAGAAAAAAGCTGATAGAGAAGGTATTTTAATTGACGAATTTGAAAAGATTGTTTTTCAATCTAATATTGGAATTGCAAGCCAAGAAAACCCTGGAAAAACTGAAATAGAAATAAAAGATTATATTGATCAACAACCAAACTCATATATGATGCCAAGTAAGACAGTTAGATTATGCGAACAATTTTATAATTGTAAAATTATAGTTTTTTCAAGAGGAAAAAATGATAGAGATGCTATTCTTTCTTTACCATATCATGATTTAGTTTATCTCTATGAAAAGTTTGATAATAAAAAAATTGTTTTAATTTATCAACATTACGGAAAAGAATTTGATTTAAAATATCCAAAATGTGAACTTATCGTTAGATATGAATCATTAGATGAAGGGGTATACGATATTTTTAGCGGAAATTTTTCAAAAACTATATATAGTTTTTATAATACATTAATGACCCAGTATTATTATTCTATATTTGATAAAAATCTAAATGTAATTAACGGTTTTGATTTATCAGAATTAATCCGTCTTAATCCAACTCACCAAATTATAGATAATTATGGAAAAGCAAGAGGAGTAGTTCTAAATAATATTATTTTATTGTCAGAACCATTTCCTCCAATTAACACAAAAGTTTTGTTTTTAGAAGGAAAATATCATTCTAATCTTTATAAAGAGAATAATTTAGATGATGTAATGGAATTTATAAATGAAAATGCTATAACAATTGATTCACAAGTTATTATAAATAAAAAAATAAGAGAAATTAATCTTAAAATAAGCGGTATAATATTTACAATAAAAGTAAATAAAATAGATATTGAAATAGATGAAATAAAAACAGATATTATAGAAAGATATCCAAGTATAAACGAAGATATCGATAAAGTTCTTCGCTTAAAAAGATTAGCTTTCATTATCTCTGAATATTTTAGCTACTATTTTTCATGTTATTTAAATGAAAACAATAAGACTTTATCTTTACAATCTATTAAAGAATTTATAACAAGAAAAATTAGAGTAACTAATGACATTAATGATTATGTTATTTCAGATAACCCTCTTATATCAAAAGAAGTATTAAAAGAATATAATTTTATTTCTAATGACTTTAATGAACATTTTCTTATTGAAAATATAGAAACTCTTAGAAGACTAATATATACCTTGAGAGTAAAAATGTTAAATAATACAAATAATTTAATAAATTATTATAAAAACAAACAAGTACATAATTTTTACGAAGATATAGGAACTTTATCTAAAAATCCAGATAATATAGTAGTAAATAAGATATCAGATTTACAAAAAATAGATAATAAAGTTTATGATAGAATACAGACTGAAAGTGATCAATTTTTTATGTATAATCCTCTTATTAATAATAATAATCCTATTTTACTAAAGAGATCTTCTGATAAAGAAGAAGCATTCGTTATATCATCTAACTGGAGTAAATATAATAAAATTACTACATACGATGATGAAGATCCACTTGATAATAATATTTTGTACCTCTATAAATCATTCCTTGATATAAAAATAAAAAAGGATATAAAAGATAAAAAGGATAAACTTTCATATGTTTTAAAATACAGAAAAGATAAAGAAGATAATTATTTGGCTTTGATTAACATGTAAATTTAATTTAGAAAATAATAGAGAAACTTTAGGTTTAGAAAAACAAGACTTTAAAATAATTAATTATATTATAAGAAAAATATAATTAAAATTCTTACTTTGCTAAAAAAAATATTTTTTTATAGGATTATTATATTTTTTGAAAATTCAACACACACAAAAAAAATGTGTGTGTTGAATTTTTTAAAAATCTTAGGAAAATATTTTAAAAAATAAAATATTTTTACTTTATAAATTTTAAGCTTATTTTTTGCTTTAAAATTTTTAAGAAAAAAAATAATTATAAAGTAAAAATTTTTGAAAGATTTTTATCATAATTAGTCATAATTAATCATGATTAATCATGATTAATCATGATTAATTATGACTAATTATGATTAATGAATTTAAATGTACTTTTAATTAATTAAAAGAGAATGGATGATAGTATATGTAAATTTTGTTCTAAAGAATTTTCGTCTAAATATGTTCTCTTAAATCATCAAAAAACAGCTAAAAATTGTTTAAAACTTCAAGGGAAAAATGATGTAGAATCAGAAGCTGAATGTGAGAATTGTAAGAAAACATTATCCATTAGATGTTATAAACAACATAAACTAAAATGTGATGAAAAATATCAAGAAGTAAAAGAAATAGAAAGAGATAAAGAAAGAGATAAAGAAAGAGATAAAGAAAGAGATAAAGAAAGAGATAAAGAAAGAGATAAAGAAATAAAAGAATTATATGATATTATAGAAAATTATAAATTAGAAATAAGAGTGTTTGAAAAGGAGAATGAAAAACAAAATATTATTAATACAAAACTTGAAAAGCACATTGAAAAACTTGAAAAACAACTTGATAATTTTCATGTGACAAGTACAAGTATAACTATGAAATTAGCAGAAAAGAATAATACGATTAATACTGTTAACAATAAAACATTTGTTATTAATAATAATCCTCCTTTAACAAATGAAGTTCTTAGACAATATGCTAATACATTTACTATTGATAATGCATATAATATCAATGGTATAACAAAACATCTTACATCTTCTTTAGAAAACCATATTGTATGTACAGATCCTTCGAGAAATATATTCAAGTATACAAACGAAAAAGATGAAGAAATTATTGATAAAGATCTGGAAATTTTATTACCTCATTATTTAACATCGATTAAAGATAGAAATAATTTTTTATATAAAGAGGTTTTTGATTATTTTAGAAATAATAATGTTCCAATTAGTGTACAAACAGATTATAAAATATTTTATGATGCTCTAAATACTATTATAAATAACAGTGGCCAACAAACTAAATATACAGAAAAATGTAAACAGTATATGGTCAAAGAGTGTAAAAGAAGATTTTTAGATAAGAATAAGAATAAAGATAAAGATATTATAAAGAAGTTAACAGTAGAAGAAGTAATGAAAAATGTTATAGAAACAGGAGGAACAGTAAATGATTTTATAAAAATTCTTTTTCCTACCTTTCTAAATGAAGATATGGAAGAAACAGATGATGAAATAAAATATAGAAGAGATATGGAAGATATGTTTATTAAGAAAAAGAGAGAATGGCGAGAATGGCGAGAATATAGGGATTATAAAGATGATAAAGATGAAGTTAAACAAGAATAAAAATGAAAAATATAAAGATATAACTTAAAAAATAAAAATTGATAGAATGAAATTTTTATTCATAGGAGATGTTCATGTTAAAACAGATAATTCAGAAGAGATTGATATTCTTCTTTATGAAATCCAGCGAATATCTAAAGATTTAAAACTTGACTATATTATAGTAGGAGGAGACGTAATGCACTATCATGAAAGATTATTTACACAATGTTTAAATAAGTCTATTAACTTTTTAAAGAAACTTTCAGAAATAGCGTACACTTATGTTTTAGTTGGAAATCATGACTATATAAATAATTCAGAATTTCTAACCCAAAATCATTGGATGAATTCTATAAAAAGTTGGGAAAATTTAAAAATAGTAGATGAGGTTATTGAAGAGAAAGAATTTATTTTATGTCCTTATGTTTATCCAGGAAGATTCATAGAAGCTCTTGAAACAAAAACAAAGGATTGGTCTAATAAACAAATTATTTTTGCTCACCAAGAGTTTAAAGGGTGTAAAATGGGAGCAATTGTTTCTATAGACGGGGATTCTTGGGAAGAAAATTATCCTTATGTTGTTTCTGGACATATTCATGATAATCAAAAAGTGGGAGATAATATATACTACCCAGGAAGCCCTTTACAACATGCATTTGGTGATAGTGACACGAGAGTTTTGTGTCATATATCTACTGATGAATATAAAAGTAGACCAGAAATTATAGATATACCTCTTAATGTTCCTAAAAAACGTATTATTAAGGCAACTTTATCAAATATAAAAGATGTAATTAAAAAAGAACTAAGTAAGAATGATGATAAAGATATTAAGAATGACATAAAAATAAAATTAGATGTAACAAATGAGGAGTTTAAATTATTTAAGGAGACAAAAGATTATAAGGATCTAATAAACAAAGGAATAAAGATACAGATAAATAAGAGGAGTAATAAAAACGATAAGAATGAAAGTGATGAAAAAAATGAAAAAAATGACTCTGAAAATAATTTCACATCTCTTCTTGAAAATATGGTAAAAAATGATGAGATTATGGTAAAAAGTTTGTATGATGAAATTATATTAAATAAAATTTTAATTACTATATAATTCTAAATAATAAAATGGCCAAACCTGGAAAGACAGATCTTAAACAACTTATGGACCTTGATGATATTTATGATGATATTTTTGATTCTAAAAATAGGGGTAAAGGATCACATAGCATGGATAGTATGCCTCCTGATGCTAGTAATCAATCCTTTCAACAAAAGATGACGAATGAAAATATGGAAAGACAAAAACAAAATAAAACTTTTCAAGGAAAAATAAGATCAAGTGTTAATATGAGACAAGCTGCTAATGGAGGATTACCTATGGATATGGATATGCAACCATTTTCTGAAATACACACAAGCCCATTAGGAGGAAGTTTAATGCAAGGAGGAATGTCTGGACAACATTTACAGAGAAATTCAGGTAGTATTTATCCATCAGATCCTAGAATGCATTATCCGGTAGAAGAAACAAATCCTTCTAATGAAGACATGAGATATGTAAATCATGCTCAAAATTATAAGTATGGTCCAAAAGCTTATTCTTTGGATAAAAATCATAAACATAATCGTTCTTATAATAGTTATGATTCATTAGAATCTTTTTCTGATCATAAAAAACTTAATTGTATAGATGTAGCACATCATATTAAATCCTGTCCAATTTGTTCTAAATTTTATGATAATGATAAAACAATGTATATAGTTGCAATTATTATATTGGTAATAATATGTATCATATTGATGAAAAAAGTTTTAGAAAATTATGAAAAATAAAATAAATGTCTAATTATAAGTACTTATAATTAGAATGTTTAGATATGATTCTTTGATACTATCAGGAGGAGGATCAAAAGGAATATGCACCCTTGGTGCTCTCCAATATTTACAGGACAAGAAGTTTTTAGATAATAATGATATAAATTATTATATAGGGTCGAGTGTTGGTTCAATAATATGCTATCTTTTAATAATAGGATATACGCCTATAGAAATTGTTGTATATTTATGCTCTAATAATGTTCTTGAATCTTTTATTAATAAAACTAATAATTTTTCTCTGTCTTTACTTACAGGAGGATTATATGATTATTCTATTATAACAGAACATTTTGAGAAGATGACTTTACTTAAGATTGATTATATACCTACATTAAAACAATTAAAAGACAATTTTGGAAAGGAATTAATTGTATGTTCCTATAATTTAACTGATCATAAAAGAGAATATATTAATTGGTTGAACTATCCAGATTTATCATGTTTAGATTCGTTAAGAATGTCAAGTAATATACCTTTCTTTTTTAACGAGTTTATTTATAATGGAAAAGAGTATATAGATGGAGGAATAGTAGATAATTTTCCAATTGGGTTATTAGTAGATGACAAATTTAAAAATAAAAAGACATTAGGGATAAATTTAGATGATAGACTTGATAATGTAATTGAGATTGATGATAAATCTAATTACTATAAAGTAATAAAATTACTAAATAAATTATATAATATTGTTACAATACCTTTAAAGGAAAAGAAAAAATATGATGTTGATGTAGATATTATAAAAATTGATGTGGATAACTTAAAGATATATAATTTTTCTCTTTCTCACTCACGTAAATTAGAATTGTTTTCTCATGGATATAACTACGCGAAACATTATTTTGATAATAAGATTCTTGAAGATAGTAGAATATTTAGAGAATTTGAAATAAATAATATATAAACTTATTATAAACTTATATATTATGCTTATAATGCCACAATAAGTTTTTAACACTTTAAATTATATATTTAAAGCTCTTTGAATAAAGTAAAAGATGTCTAAAAAACAAACTATACAGGTAGTAAAAATAAATACAGATAGACCCTCTTTTAGACCTAAAAACTTTCCGAGAATGCCTATTTTGTATTTAGAGTTACTTGAAAACAAATTAAAAATAGATCCGAAATTAGTAAACTTGGAATATATTCCAAAAAAATTACCTTCTCTTCCTGTAATACAAGAAGAAAAAGAAATTATTGAGGATTTTAAAGATAGAAAAAGATCTCCCTCACCATCTCCCTCACCATCTCCTGAAAGATCACCATCTCCCGACGATTATTCTCCTCAAAGACAAAAAACACCCGATTCTCCAAAAAAATCTCATTCACCCGATTCTACAAGATCTTCTCCTGCCTCATCAATAAAGTCAAACTATTCTAATATTTCTAAATCAAAAAATGATGATGATGATTTATCATCAAGAATGAGGGAGCTATTAACATCAGATAAAAAAGACAAGAGAGAAGATTATAGAGAAAAAGATAGACCAAGAGAAAAAGATAGACCAAGAGAAAAAGAGAGAGAAAAAGACAGAGAAAAAGAGAGAGAAAAGTATAATGATAACGACAGAGAAAAAGAGAGAGAAAAGGATAATGATAACGACAGAGATAATGATAGAGATAGAAAAAGAGAAGAAAAGAAATATGAAAGTAGAGGTGATGATGATAATATTAATCCACCAAGATTATCTGATATAGCTGGAGGAAATTATATGCCAAAGAAAGTTATTGAGGATATAAGAGATTTTAAATCGGATGATGATGATTTGAAAAGAGAGTTATTATTCAAGTTTCAATTATTAAAGAGATCATATAAGAGCAATCCAAATATATCCCAGTTACAAGATTTTACGATGCATAGTGACCATAAAACAATGCTCAATTCTTATGATATGGCTGTAAAACAACTAAATATAGACAATAATATAGAGAATTATAAAAGCTATCTAGTTACTGGATTTTATATTATAGAATTTACTTTAGGATACTGGTTAAAATTTGATATGCAAGACTTTACCAAACAGCAGATATTAAGTATGAATAAGTATGAACATTTATTGATAGAATTAGGAGAGAAGACTTATGTCCCAGAAGGTAGTAAATGGCCTGTTGAGATTAGATTGTTATTTACACTTGTTATAAATACTGCTATCTTTATTATAACAAAGATGGTCATGAAAAAGGTTGGATCTAATTTATTTGGTATGATGGAAGGATTAGCTTCTGCTTCAAATAGTTCAAATAGTGGAGATAATTCATCAAGTGAACAACCTGTTAGAAGAATGAGAGCACCAACTATTCCAATATAAGAATTTATTAAAAATGATTTTAAATGGTTTTAAGTATTTAAAAATAAAACGTTAATAAAAATGAATATTCAGATTGCAAGTGATCTACATCTTGATCAATTAATTAAAAGAAAAACAGAAAAAGAAATTAAGAATCTTATTATTCCTACTTCTGAAATTTTAATTTTAGCGGGTGATGTATGTCATATTGACGATATTAATTCATTTGATTTTTTTTTCGAATATTTAAATAATAGATTCTCATATATTATTTATATTCCTGGAAATCACGAGTTTTATAATAAGAAATCATTAAATATCGATTTTTTAAATAAATCTATAACAAATTTTTTATCCAACTATAAAAATTTTATTTATCTTTATAATAATAGTGTTTTGATTGAAGATATATTATTTACAGGTAGCTGTCTATGGTGTAATCCATCTATTAATCCACCATCGTGGTTTCATATAGATCTTAAAAAAGAAGATATTTCAAACATGCATAAAGAGAGTATTAACTATCTGAATAAAGTTTCAGACCTAAAGTATGATAAACATATTATTATTACACATTACCCTCCTATTAATATTAAGGATGTTAAAGATGTTAAAGATGTTAAGGATGTTAAGGATGTTAAGGATGTTAAGGATGTTAAGGATGTTAAGGATGAATATTATGAATATTATAACAATAAAGATATACTGTTAAATTATCCACCAAAATATTGGATATTTGGTCATACTCATAAAAACTTTAATAAGACTATTAATAACATTACATATATTTCTAACCAAAGAAAAGATAAAAACTATAAAAACAGTTTCATTATTAGTTTATAACTTAATTTATAAAAATGAAATATTATATTAAAAATATATTTTTAATATAATTAATAAAATGGATGATCATAAGTACAGCGAAAGTGAATTAAATCAGTATACTCGTGATGATCTAAGAAAGATTGTAAGAGACAATAAGATTGACTGTATGGCTTCAAGTTTAACAAAAAATCAAGCTATCAAAATTTTACTTGATTGCCAAGAAGGAAAAAATTATTGTCCTACTAAAAAATATACAAAAATGCCATCAGACTGGGAAGGAAAAACAAGAGACTGTAGTAAGAAAACTAAAATTAAAATCGATAAAAGTCTAAAGAAGTCAGGGTCTCCAAAGAAAGGAAAGAAAAATATAAAAGATAAAGAAGATGACGAAGAAGATGACGAGTCAGAAGAAGAAAAGAAACCAAAAAAGAAAAAGGAATCGAAAAAAGTTGAACCTGAGTCAGAGTCAGAGTCAGAACCAGAGCCAGAAAAAAAGTTAACAAAAAAACAATTAGATGATAAAGTTAAAAAAATTGTATCTGATGTAAAAGGAGGATTTGAAACAATTCAAAAAACAGTATCTTTTAAGTATATAAAAACCCAACTTGAAAAACAAAAAATAAAAGACGAAGATATAACTGAAAATAAAGATCTTATTAAAAAATTAGCAATAAAATATCTTGATGAAAGACTCGTAGATCTTATGAAAAATACCCCTGAATCAGAGTCGGAGTCTGAATCTGAATCGGAATCAGAATCGGAATCAGAAGATTTGAATTTAGATGAAAGAATTAAAAACATTGTTCTTAATTTTAAAGGAGAAGATTTAGGAAAACTGACTGTCAGTTTTATTAAAAAGCAGTTAGAAAAAGATATACCAAGAAAAAAATTAGATAGAGATGAAAATACTTCTCTTATTAAGCAATTGGGGAAAAAATATGGAAAACAACTTAAAGAAAATAGAGAAAGAGATTTAGAAAAAGATTTGAATTTAGATGAAAGAATTAAAAATATTGTTCTTAATTTTAAAGGAGAAGATTTAGGAAAACTTAAAGTTTCTTTTTTGATAAAAAGCTTAGTTGATGAAGGATTATCTGAAGAAATTTTATTATCAGAAGAAAATTCTGCCAATATAAAAGTACTTGGAAAGAAATATGCAAAACTGCTTCAAGAAACTAGAAAGAATGAAAAAGTTGAAGAAGAGAAACAAATAGATTTTGATAGTAAAGTTAGAGATATTGTATCAGGATTTGTTGGAGAATTATCAAAACTTACATTTACATTTTTAAAGACGGAATTAATAAAAGAGGTTACTGAAACCCAAATAGAAAAAAATACAGATTTAATAAAGGGATTATTAAAATCTTATAAAGAAAAACTCAAGGCTAAAAGAGATGAATTGATAAAAAAAGAACTTTCTGATACTATTGGAGAAATTATTTTAAATCATGAAGGAGAATTAGAGAAATTAACGGTTGTATATTTAATCAGAGAACTTGTCAAAAAGAATAAAAAAGGGATTAACATAGAATTTCTTGAAGAAAATAAGAATATGGTAAGAGACTTAGTAAAAGATTACAAGCAACAACTTAATCATAAAATTAAAGAATTGACACAACAACTTAATGGTAAAGGAATAACAAAAGATTTACCAAAAAATATAAAAGATTTAAATAAATTATTAGTTGCACCTACATGTGATCCTGATAATGGTAAATTTTGCGACGAAGGAAAAGCATGTCATGTAGATAATAAAGTATGTATAGACAAAGAAGATATACCAGAAGATATACCGTATCAAAAAACTATACAGGGAAATCTTTTTGTTGGAAGTAAAGAAATTATTAAAAGATTAAAAGAATCATTAAAACCTAAAAAAGTCTTACCTCCAGTAAGACTTCCATCTTCA
>Ga0209491_10004909_pt1 | contig 20150 bp, 5 predicted proteins | sample BON02_FD_187213 | JGI IMG/M metagenome (GOLD analysis project Ga0209491, IMG submission 187213) | Freshwater microbial communities from Lake Bonney liftoff mats and glacier meltwater in Antarctica - BON-02 (SPAdes) (version 2) | ecosystem: Environmental > Aquatic > Freshwater > Ice > Glacier... | reverse complement strand
GACGGCCAGGAGGAGGAGGCCACTCATGGAAACGACCCATCGTTTCCGCAATCGCCGCGCCCACGGGCGCCCGATGCTTCCCGCCGCCCAAAAAAAGGCGTCGGCAAACTTCGGCACCGCGACCTCAACGGCTCCCGCAACATGCTCATGATCCTCGCAGCCAAGCTGGCCGGGCACCCACGCCCCTCCTGGCTCACGCCGCGCAAGATCGTGCTGCCATGCTCGGGCCGTTGAGCGTTCCGCATCCCGGCATTATTGCCCCGTGTACAGATCTGAACGCCCCACCCCCTGTCTTTTTCGGAAGATAGTGCACCGTCGCTTAAAAGTGTACCGGGGTGTAAGTCCACGTTTTCCGCACGAAGGGGGAGGGGGGGAGCGCGAGGGCCGAGGGGCGATGAGGCCGGGCGTTTCTCGCTGGAGCGCCGCCCCGCCCCCCCCTCCCGCGGGCTGCTTTTTTTTTCCGAGCGCCGCTCGGCGCCGTTGCCACTCGGGGCCTCTCGGCGGCGGCAGCGGCGGCAAAAAAGGAGAGGCGTCGATGCTTCTTCCCTGTCCCCTTTTCCGCCCTCATTTCATCGGCTTGAACTCTTTCACAAGCTCCCCCAAGCCCCGCGAAAGTGGGCGGCAACAAACAACGATGGGCCGCGCCGCCACCGCCGCCGAGAGCAAGTGAACCGGCGCGAGGTTTTTTTCCCTGTCTTTTTTTCTTCCCTTTCCCCCCCCCTTTTTTCCAATAGACAGAGCCCGTGAAGCCTTCCGGACTGCCGGCGATGGCCGGCCGTGAGGGTCGGTGGTGGCAATGTTGCGTCGCCGCGCCAAGAACAAGGGGCGATGAAGACGACGAGGCGGCAGGAGCGGGAGCACCAGCAGCAGGAGCAGCGACAGCGACAGCGGCAGTCGCAGCGGCAGCATCGGCAGCAGCAGCAGCAGCGCCGACGCCGGCGGCGGCCACCCCGTTTGCAGACGCCGACGTCCAGAGAGCCTACACGCAGGCGGCATCAGCAGCCGACTACCGGCCCGGGTCCAACCTCTCGGCGCTGTCCTTGCCCTCGGGGGGCAGCGGCGGCGGCGGCGGCGGTGTGAGCGGCGGCGGCGGCGGCGGCGGCGGCGGCGGCGGCGGCGGCGGCGGCGGCGGCAGCAGCGCCAGCACCCACAGCGCCGCCTCTAAGATGCTGGCGACGGCGCGGATGAGGAGCGTCTCTTCCCGCTCCCTCATCTTTTTGGCGGGAGCGGCGACGTCGGCGTCCGGCGCGCTGGCGCCCCCGCCGAGCGGCGGGGCCGAGTTGGCCGGCGCCGGCTCGTCGGGGGCGCTGCAGCAGCAGCAGCAGCCGGCGCAGGCCGCGCCGCCGCAGCCCCTGCCGCCGCCGCCGTCGCCGGCCCCGCCCCCGCCCGCCCTTTCGTCGCGCCCCTTGCCGTCGGTATCCTCCTTCTCGTCGCTCATGATGGTTTCCGAGATGTCACAACAGCAGCAGCAGCAGCAGCAGCAGGTGCAACAACATCAACAACAGCAGCAGCTGTGGCCGCGGCAGCCGTCGCGCTCGGCCTCATTCTTCCGCTCAACGCCCTCCCTCGCGCTGCTCGCAGGAGGCGGCGGCGGTGGCGGCGGCGGCGCAGGCGGCGCAGGCGGCCCTGGCCCGCCCGCAGAGAACGGCCGCCCTTCTCCCGACGCAGTCGCCGCCGCCGCCCGGGCCGCCGCCGACGCCGCCGCCTGCGCGCCCCTGCGCGCCTTTGCCGAGGCCTTTTGCGCCGCGTTGCGCGCGGGCGACGCCTCTTGGGCGGCGACGCCCGCCGTCGCCGCCGTGCTGCACGAGCGCGTGCGATTCGTCGGCGTGGACGGCGCCGTGCACGAGGGGCGGCCGGCGACCGCGCGGCGCCTCAACCAGGCGCTGGGGCAGCTGGTGGCGGCGGCCGGGGGCGCCGGCAGCAACGGCGGCGGCCAGGGCGACGGAGCGGCGGCGGCGGCGGCAACGGCGGCAGCGGCAAAGCGGGGGGGGTCGGCGCAGCTGCTAGGCGTTTCCCGAGCGCCTGCCGCCGCCGGCTCGCCGTCGCTGTTCGTGGCGCGGTACCGACTGACGTGGGGCGGCCGGGCGTTCGAGATGCGCGACGAGGCCATCGTGCGCGACGGCGCCATCGTGCGGCTGCGGCGGTCGCGGGGACTGGGGGTGGCGGCGGGGGCGGGGGTGGCGGCGGCGGCCGGGGGCCTCGCAGCAGCGGCGGCGGCGGGAGGAGGCAGCGCCCGGCGCTGGTGGCGGGGGTGGCGGCGGGGCCGGTCGCATTTGTAAAACACGGAGAGACAGGTCGAGTGTGTGCGCGTCATTCATACGTGTGTTTTGGGTCATTATTGTCGATACGGGTCGAAGGATTTTGAGTTGTGTATTTTTTTCCGTTCTTCGTCGCTTGAGTTTGCATGGCGGGCGAAACGCCGCCGCTCTCACTCGGCGGGCTCCTCCTCCTCCTCCTGATGCTGCCCGTGCTGCGGCTGCTGCGGCAGCGGCTGCTCCGCATCCATTGGCTCGGCGTCCGCGGCGCCGCTACCGGGCGCGCCGCGCTTGGCCGACGGCGGGCTCGCCGCCACGACCATTTCGGGGATGGGCGACGCGTTGAGGCTCGGCGCGGCGGCGCCGCCGCCCCGATGCTGCTGCTGCTGCTGCTGCTGCAGCGCGCCGCCCTCGCCCGCCGCCGCCGCCGCCACCGCCGCCGCCGCCGCCTCGTCGCCCTCCTCTGCGTCGCCGCGGTCCTGCCAGCGCGCGCGAATGCGGTCGAGGCCGTCGGCCGGCGCCGAGGCGAGCTCGCGCGTCTGGATCGAGATGGAAAAGCGGGGCCGGCCGCCGGCGCTGGCGCCCCCCTGGCCGCCGCCGCGCCCGCCGCCGCGCCGGCCATCGACGCCCCGAGGCGCGGGGCCAATGCCGCCGCCGCCGTCGCCGCCGCCGACCTGGTCGTGGCCCACAGCGGGCGGGGCGGGAGGCGGCCCGCCGTCGTCCCCTTCGTCGTCGTCGCCGGCGTCGTCGCCGCCGTACGCGCGCAGAGAGGCGGCCCAGGACGGCATCGCCCCGGCCGGGGCGCCGGCCCCGGCGCCGCCGCGCGCGCGGCTGCCGCCACGCCCGCCCGCCCGACCGCCCGCGCGGCCAGCGCGCGCGTCTCGCTGGCCGGCCTCCTCCTCCTCCGCGGCCTCCTCCTCCACGGCCGCCGCTGCGTCGCCATCGAAATCCTCCTCGTCGGCCCGGGGTCGCGGGCCGAGGGCCAGGGGTCGCGCCGCGCGCGCCGAGCGGCCGGCGTCGCCGCCGCCACGGCGGCGGAAGCGGGGGCGCGCCCCCTCGTCGCCGTCGTCGTCGTCCTCGTCGTCCTCGCCGTCGTGCCGCCGCGGCTGCTGTTGCGGCCGCTGCCGCTGCTGCCGCCCGTCCTCGTCGTCGTGCCGCCGCCGCTGCTGCTGCTGGCGCTGCGGCCGCCCGTCCTCCTCGTCCTCCTCGTCCCGCTCGCGCCCCTCCTCCTCGCGCGCCGCGCGCGCCGCGGGGCCGCGCCCGGAGGGCCTGCGCCTGCGCCGGTGCTGCCCCGTGCCGCCGCCGCCGCCGCCGCCGCCGGCCTCGCCAAAAATGTCGTCGTCCCGCTCGTCGTCGTCGTCGTCTTGGACAGAGGCCGCCGAGGGATGGCCGCCGCCGGGGCCGCCGTTGCCGCCGCCGCCGCCACCGCCGCCACCATTGCCGCGCAGGAGCATGCGGCTGACGCGGCCTATGCGCGGGCGCTGCAGGGGGGAGCGGGCCTGAGGGGAGGGGTCGCCGCCGCCGCCGCCGTCGTGGCCGTCGTCGTCGGCGTTGAAGTAGCGGCGCGCCGCGCGGCCGCCCTGCCGCCCGCCGCCGCCCTCGTCCCCGCGCTGCAGCCGCTGCTGCTGCTGCTGCTGCTGCTGCTGGCGGTGGTGGTGTTGCTGCTGGGCCGCGCGCCGCTCGTCCTCCTCGTCGGCGTCGTCGTAGTCGGCCTCGTCGCCCTCCGCGTCAAAGTAGTCCTCTTCGTCGCGGTCGAGCCCGCGCACCTCGCGCCGGGCGAAGAAACCGCCGCCGCCGCCGCCGCCGCCGACGCCCCGCAGGCCGCCGCAGCCGCCGCCCAGGCCGCCGCCGCCGCCGCGCCCCGGCCCCAGCCCGCCCCCGCCCCCGCCCCACCCCGCCGCCCCCCCGAACGCCGCCCCCGCCTCGTGCGTCCGCGCCTGCTCGTGCCGCTGCCGCAGCTGCGCGAACGTGTCCGCGTACGTCACCGACGCGAAGCGGTGGCCCCAGCGCTCCGCCAGGTCGGCCGCCAGGGGCCTCAGCCCCTCGCGCCTGACAAACTCGACCAGTTCGAGCACGGCGCTGTCGAGCAGGTTGTAGCGCCCCTCGTTCTCGAAGAAGGCCGCCATGACGGGGTCGAGCAGGTGGTTGCGCGCGACGTGCCGCACGTAGAACTCGTCGCGCGTGCCGACGCAGGCGCGCAGGAAGCGCACGCCGGCGAGCGCGAGCCAGCGCTCGCGCCGCCGCAAGAGGCGGAGCGCCTTTTCGAGCGCGCCCGAGCGCAGGACAAAGTACTTTGCGCGGAAGGCGTGGTTCTGCACGCAGAAGCAGAGGAGGTCGGCGGCGAGGCCGACGCTGGAGGCCGGGGGGCCGGACGGGAGAGGGGGCGGGGGGGGCGAGGCGGGGGGCGGGAGGGGGGAGCAGGAGGGGGGCGCCGGCGCAGCCGGCCTCGCCGGCGCCGCTGCTGGAGGGTCGGCGGCGGCGGCCGGGAGGGCGGGCGCGGGAGGGGCGGCAGGCGCGGCGGCCTCGTTGGGGCCGGGGCCGGCGACCACGTCCACCAGCGCCGACATGTGGTGCGCGTAAAAGGCGTTGAGGAACTCGTCGCGCTCGGGGGGGCAGTCCATCGACTCGGGGTCCATGAGCGCGCGCAGCAGCTCGGCCGCCTGCTCGGGCAGGCCGCCGCCGCCGTCGCCGTCGGCTGCCGCGCCGCCGCCGCTCCCGCCGCCGGCGACGGCGCGCACAAGCGCGCCCAGCAGCGCGGCGCCCGGGCCCGGGCGCGCCAGGTAGGCGCGCAGGGGCGCCGGGTCGTGGCTCAGGCAGCACATGAGCACGTCCGCTGCGCGGAGCTTGGCGCGGGTGGTGCCGCAAACAGCCTCCTCCTCCTCGTCGTCGTCGTCGTCGTCGTCATAGCCGTCGCCGTAGCCGCCGTCGGCGTTGTCGTCGCCGCCGCCGTCGTCGTTTTCGGCGGCGGCGGCGACGGCTGCGGCGGCGGCGACAGAGGCAGACCGCGGCGGCTCCTCTTGCTCCTCCTCGGCCGCGGGCTGGGTCGCCGCCACCGCGTCGCCGCCCGCCGCCGCCTCTTCTGCTTCCTGCCGATCCGCCGAGGGCGCCTCCTCCTTGGCGGCGGCCGCCGCTGCTGCCGTCGCCGCTCTTGCGCCGGCGTCGTCGTCGTCGCCGCCCTCTGTCTCCATCTTGGCGGTTGCGCCACCACCGCCCTCGCCGCCGCCCGCTTCTGCCGCCGCCGCCGCCGTCGTTGCTGCTTCTTCTGCTGCTGCTGCTGCTGCTGCTGCTGCTGGTGCTGCCGGCGCCGGTGCCGCCGCGCCCTCAGCGGCTGCTGCCTCGTCCGCAGCTGCTGCTGCCGCGTCGGCAGGATCCTGCTTCTCGGCGGGGTCGACGCCGTTGGTGCTGGGCGCCTGCTTTTCGGCGGCGGCGGCGGCGGCAGCGTCGGGCTGCGCCGCCGACGGCCCCGGCTTCGCAGCGGCGGCGGCGGCGGGCGAGGCGACGGCCAGCCGCTTGTTGGCTGGCCCCGCGGCGGGGCTGGGCGGCGGGGAGGCTGGCCGCTTGGCCGGGCGGCCCCCCGCCGCCCCCCTGCATTCCCTCTTGCCGCCGCCGCCGCCGTTGCCTCGCCGCCGCCCCTCGACCTTGCCGCCGGCCGCCGCCGCCTCGTCCTCCTCCTCGACGTCCTCCTCCTCGGCCACCGCCCCCCCGCCCACCCCCCCTCCCTCGTCCAGCATGACGCGCGCGATCACGTCGAAAAGGCCCAGCTGCGTCAGCCGCGCGTACAGCTGCCCCCTCGGCGCCGGCTGCAGCTGCCGCGCCATGTTGCAAACCTCCTGCAGCAAGGAGACGAGGTCGCGCCACGCGCCGCCGCCGGGCTCGGCGCGGCCCAGGCGAGAAAACAGCTCCGGCAGGAATGCAGGGTCCGACTGCAGCGCGGTAAGCACGTCGACGTTGTTGAACATCATGAGGCTCGTGAGGGTGGCGTACGTCCCGTCGTCCAGGGCGCGCGGCAAGGCCGAGTCGCGCAGGTACTGCAGGCGGGCGGTCTGCACGATGCGCGCGCGCGTGGCGGCGCAGGCAATCGGCACCACCTCGCGGAGCGCCGCCTGCCGCGCGCACGCGGCGCGGTGGTCGGCGCGCGCGGCGGCCGGCACGTCCGGGTCGTGCTCCAGCGCGCCCAGGGCCGCGTCCACCAGCTCGTCCGACACCAAGGCCTCCAGCAAGGCGGCGTCGTTAAGCAGGGCCGCGCCGCGCACGGCCGCGTGGCAGGCGCGCAGCCCCGCGGCGTCGTCCAGGTCCTCGCACTGCCGCAGCAGGTCCAGCAGCGCCGGCAGGTATCCGGGGGACAGGAGCTGCTGGGCCGCGCGCTCGCGCTGGAAGGGGCCGACGGACGCGAGGGCGGCCGCGATGGCCTCGAGGTTGGCCATGGACGGGGGCGGGAGCAGCTCGGCGGGCGGGTGGTGCGGGCCGCCTAGCCGGCCGCCGACGTCGCCGCCGACGCCAAGAAAGGCGACGCCGCCGCCGCCGCCGCAGCCGCCGCCGTGCGATAGGACCATCAGGCCACCGCCGCCGCCGGCGCCGAGGCGGTCGGCGGCGTCCAGGGCGTCGTCGTCGTCGTCGTCGTCGTCGTCGTCGGCCGCGTCGAGGCCGCGCCCCGCGCCGCCGCGGGGGCGCGGCGGCTGCTGCTGCGGAGGCTGGCCGCCAGCCGCGCCGCCGCCGCCGCCGAGCCCGTCGGCGCCCGCGCCCGCGCGCGAGCGGGCGTCGCGCTGCACGGCCGCCATCTGCTCCCAGATCGCGTCGCAGCCGGCGGCCTCCTGGAAGCTGAGGGCCACGTCGGTCGCGAGGTCCGCGTCGGTCCACGTGATGATGGTGTCGTCTGTCGTTTTTCGTTTTGGTTGGGTTTGGGGAAGTGGGGGCGGGGCTTTGCGTCGGCAAAGGCCGAGGAGGGGGCGTCGCCGATCGCCGGTCGCCGGTCGTCGTCGGCGCGCGCAACTCATCGCCTCACCTTGCCGGTGGTAGATGTCCTCGTGCGAGACGCGGTGCACGAGCAGCGTGCGGTGGTTCTCCTCGCCGAGGACCACGAGGCCCAGCGGCGCGGCCTCGTCATCCTCCAGGTGGGTCTGCGTCGTTTTTGGCGTTTGGGTGAGAGAGAGAGGGGAGGTGTTGGGAAGAGGGAGGGTGTTTCGTCGGGCCCCCCCTCCTTTGCTCGTCTCTTGCGGCGCGTTCGAGGGATGGAAGGGTCCCCCGCGCATCATGCACCTGCAATGCGGGCGCGATCGCGTGCCTCTTGCCCCCTAGTCATCTCCCTCACCTCGAGCGGTTCGAGCGATACCAGACCGGTGCCCGTGTCGTCCCATCCGCCGTCCGCCGTCAGGCTGTATACCTTGACGCGGTGAAAGACGATGCCCGGGTCGTGCATTGTATGACGCAGCGTTGGCGACGCGCCGGCCTCTGCGCGGGCGCCCGGTTTGAACGTTCAAACTGGTTCCGCCATGATGATCAGCCGTCGAGCTATCAAGCTAGCCTCGTCTCTCAAGTGGGTCGTCGTCATGTCGACTGGGTTTCGTTCACGTACGTAAAAGTCAAGAGGGGGTCATTTAGAAGCTATGTGTCGGTCGGGACGGGCGGTTCAAGCGCGCCGTGTTCTAGGCGTCGCCGGCGCCCGCTCGCGCTCGTCCTTGCCGACGACGCCGACGACACTCGCCAAAACAACTCGCCGCGCCAGGATCCGCGCTGGATCACACCCGACGCTCGTGCCTAGCCTAGGTTCGCGCGGCTCAGCAGGCGGCGTAGCCAAAGTGGCGCTTGATCTCGGCGCGCATGGCGGCCCGCTCGCTCCGGGGACCCGAGGCGCCGCCGCCGCCGCCGCCGCCGCCGCCGCCGCTGTCGTCCTCGCCGCCGCCGCTGTCGTCGCGCTCGCCGCCGCCGCCGCCGCCCCCGGAGCAGCACCCGAGCAGCATGCGTGGCACGGTCCCCGCCGTGCCGGCGCAGTCGAGCTGCTCGGGCATGGGGTCCAGCCCGGCGTCGTGCCTGGCCCGCATCGCCTCGACCGTGCGATCGATGGCGCGCGCGGCGACGGGCAGCAGCGCGGCGGCCGCGGCGGCGCGCGCGCGCCGCTGGCGGAGGCCGGGCGCCAGGGCGGCGGCCGCGCCCAGCGCGTGGCCGGCCAGCGCCCAGGCGCCGGCGCGCTGCGAGGCGGGCGCGGCGGCCATCGCCTCGCTCTCGAGGGCGTCGAGGGCGTCCGAGGCCGCCGCCGCGAGCGCCCGCGGCAGCTCGCCACCGCTCCAGGCCAGCACTGCGCCGGCCGGGCACCACGTCTTTCTCTTTGGCTTCTTCTCGCCGCGGGCGCCGGCGCCCTCCGCTCTCGGCTGCTGCTGCTGCTGCTGCGGCTGCTGCTGCTCTCCGGTCGCTTGCGGGAACGCGCGGCCCACCACCGCGCCAAACGCGTCGGTCGCCTTGCCGCCGCCGCCGCCCCGCTCCGCCCCTCCCCGCCCTTGCTCCGCCGAGCCACCCCCGCCCTCGCCGCCGCCAGCGTCGCCGCCGCCGCCGCCATCGCCGCCGCCGCCATCGCCGCCGCCGCCGCCATCGCCGCCGTCCCATTCTTCGTCGTCGTCCGACGGCGCGTCCAGCAGCCACCCGGGCCCGTAGCCCACGAACTCGTCGCGCACGTGCAGCGGCAGCGGGCAGGCCAGGTTGCGCAGCACGGCCGCGGCCTCGGCGCGCAGCCCCAGCGGGACCTCGACCGGCGGGCTGCCCGGCGCCTCGCCTTGCGGCGGCACGCGCCCGGCCAGCAGGCCGCGCAGGCCGCCGTCCTCCCAGCCGACGGCGGCGAGCAGGCGGCCGACGCCGACGGGCGGCAGGTTGTGCGCCGCGTGGCGCAGCACGCGCAGCGCCGCGACGGCCATGCGGAGGCCCTCCCGGCGGAGCGCGAGCGCCTCGAGCGTGGGGGCGGCGGCCGGGTCGTCTGCTCCTTCGCCGCCTCCTCCTGCTCCTCCTCCTCCTCCTCCTCCTCCTCCTTCCCCTGCCGCAGACGCGGGCGCGGGGGCCGCGGGGGGCGCGGTGGGCGCGGTGGGCGCGGCGGGCGCGGCGGGCACCGAGGGCGCGGCGGGGGCGGCGGGCGCGGGGGTCGGGTCGGCTGCAGCATCGGCAGCGCTGGCCCGCCCGCCCTCGCCGCCTGGCGCCGCCGCTTCCAGCGCCGGCCACAGATGATGCTGCCAAGGCGTTTCCCCGCCGCCACCGCCGCCGCCGCCGCCGCCGCCGCCGCCGCTGCCGCCGCCGCCGCCCTCCTCGCGCCGGACGAACGCCGGCCCCGGATGGGTCAGGGCGGCGATCAGCGCCGCCGACTGCGCAAACGAGCCGGGGCAGGCGACGGGCGCCAGCCTGCCCTCGGGCCCGGCGCCGCCGCCCGGCGCCGCCGCCAGCAGCAGGTTGGCCAGCAGCTCGAGCGCGAGGGACGCGCGGGCCATGTCGGACAGATCGGCGCGCTCGTCGGCTTCCCGCAGGGGGGTGGCGTAGATCAGCGGCGCGTCCCACAACCGGCGGCCGGAGCGCAGCCAGGCCGCCTGGCGCCCCATCGCTCCGCGAAGGCGCGCCACGGCCCGCACCCCGGCGAGGACGCGGCGCGACAGGCAGCCCCAGAGGTCGGGGGCGGACCCCAGCGAGAGCGCGAGGGCGACCGCGCCGGCGTCGCGCGCGCCGGCGCCGGCGCCGCGGGCCGGCGGCTGCAGCTGCGACCGCAGCGCCGACATCATGCAGGCGGCGGCGGGCGCCCAGCACGCGCCGCCATCCGCCCGGAGCGCGAGCTCGACCGACCGGAGGACGCCCGGCACGTCCGACATCAGCGGGCCGACGGCGGCCGGGGGCGCGCCGGTGGCCAGCGCGGCCAGCGCCTCGAGGCAGCCCGAGCGCAGCCGCCGCAGCAGCAGCGCGTCGGCCTCGTCGGCCTCGTCGGCCCGCAAGGAAGAGGACCCGCCGCCACCGCCGCCGCCGCCGCCGTCGCCGCTGCCGCCGCCGCCCTCGACGCCGTGGCCGCCGCCGCCCGTCCCCCGCCGCTCAAAATTGCTCAGATAGGGCCGGCCGGAAAAGTCGCACGCGCAGGGCGGCCAGTCAGAGTCGGGCGGCGGCAGGGCCGGCGCCGACGGGGGGTGGGCGGCGGGCCGGCACGTCAGCACCAGCAGCCGCTGCAGGGGGGCCGCGGCCCCCGCGGCGAGCGCCGCGCGGGCCATCTGCGCCCGCGCGGCGACCTCGGCCTCGTGCGCGGCCGCGGCGCCAGGCCGCGCGTCGTCCTCGCGCAACCATTCCGACTTGGTGCCGCCGCCGCGTCCCGGGGCGCAGTCGTGGGGCTGGATCAGGCGGGCGAGCAGCCCGGGCAGCGCGGCGGCCATGAAGAGCGGGAGCGGCGGCGGGCCGCGCGGGCCGCGCGGCGGCGGCTCGGCGCCGCCCTCGGCGCCGCCCTCGGCGCCGAGGCGCGCGGCCAGCGCCGCCAGCCGCGACTCCTCATCCTCCAGCAGGCGCACGAGGCCGGGCAGCACCGCGCGGGCGGCGTCGAGCAACGCGCCGCCGTGCTCCGGGTCCGCGCCGCCGGTAGCGCATTCCGCGCCCCCGAGCAGCCGCGCCACGAGCGCGCTGCCGGCGTACACGGCGCGCGCGGACGGGCGGCGCGCGCGCAGGGTCATCGCGGCGGCCTCGGCCAGGACCGGCAGCTCGCGCAGGGGGATGGCGCGCGCCGCAGGCGGGGTCGGCGCCGCCCGCTCTTCCTGCGGCGGCGCCGGCGCCGGCGGCGGGAGCGGCGCGGGAGGAGCGGCGCCGCCGGCCGTTCCTTTGGTGTCGTCGTCGTCGTCGGCCGTCTTGTCGTCGTCGTCGTCGCCGCCGCCGCTCTCGCTGACTTCCGGGTACGGGACCACGCGGCGGCGGACGCGGAGCGCCCAGGGGCCCGCCGCCACCTCGGCGATCGCCTCGAAGACGGCCGCGCGCGCCTCCTCGGCGGCGCTCGCGTCGGCGGCGCCCCCCGACAAGGACCGCCACCACACGCCGCCCGGCGCGACCGCCTGCTCCGCCGCCTCCGTCAGCGCGCGGATGGCGTCGTTCGTGTCCAGCGCCAACATCGCGCGCACGCCCGAGCTGCTGCGGAGGCGGGCCTCGGCGTCGGAGGCGATCGCGGCGCAGACGTCCTCGAGGGAGGGGGCGCCGGCGAGGGCGTCGGCCACGCCATTGCGCGGGGCGGGCGACGCGAGGCGCAGGGAGACACCCTCATCGAGCAGCGACGCGAGGGCGGCGGCGCGCGCCGCGGCCGCCACGGCGCGCGCGGCCGCGAGCACGCAGCCAAAGCCGGCCCGCGGGTTGTGCAGCATCCCGGCGATCCGGCGCGCGGTCTCGGCGCGGGCAAGCGGCTCCACGGGCGCCGCGGCGGGCGCGCTGTCGGCGTAAAGTGAGGCGAGGGCGGCGGCGACCGCCCGCTCCGCGGCCGGGGGACAGGCCCGCAGCAGCTCGGCGAGCGGGCCGACGGCGGCGGCCGAGGCGCGCGCGCCGGCGTCCGTCCCGCGCGCCAGCGACGCGAGCGCGGTCGACGCCTGCACGGCGAGCTCCCCGTCCTGCGCCGCCGCCGCCGCCGCCGCCCGCTCCTCCGCGCTCTCCCGCTGGCACCCTTCGCCGGCGCGGCGGGGGGGGGCGCCTGCCCAGGCCAGGGAGCGCTCGGACTCGATCGCCCCACGCGTGGAGCAGGCGGCGGCCAGGCGCGCGAGCTCGGCGGCGACTCCCGGCACGTGCGTCAGCAGCGCGAGCTTCTTGCGCCGGCTCGCCGAGGCGGCGATGGCCGCGTTCTTGAGGTGGCGCAGCCGCCGGACGGTGAGCGCCAGGTCGCCGCCGCCGGCGTCGGCCGCCGCCGCCGCGCGCGGGACCATTTCGGGTGCTCCTTCCTCGGCTTGGCTGGCCGCGCGGGTCGGCCCGGCGATCTCGGCGTCCGGGTTAGAGAGTAGGGGAGTCGTTGCGTGCTGCTCTTTCTCGGCCAAGCTGCGCGAGGCGGATGCGGGGTCCCGAACGAAGAGGGGAGTTGCGTGCTTCTCGTCCGCGTACGCGGGAAAGGAGCGGGGGCGGGGTCGAAGGTGATAGCAGGCGTGAGGCATACGAGGCATAGAAGCGATACGACGAGTGTATGCGGCGGTTGAAACTATGGAGGCGTTCAATAACCTCTGTGCTGGCGCCGACCCGACGTTCAAACCGGCGCGCCGTCGTCGCCGTCGTCGCCCTCGTCTTCGTCCCACTCCTCCTCCTCGTCCTCCTCGTCCTCCTCCTCGCCCTCCTCGTCGTCCGCGTGCCGCAGCAGGCGCGCCTGCAGGTACGGGTTGCCCAGCAGCGCCGCGTCGCCCGCCGCCTGCGCGCGCAGCACGCCGCGCCGCAGGGCCGCCCAGTAGTGGGCCGCCTCGCCGCCGCCGCCGCCGCCGCCGCCGCCGCCGCCGCCAGCGCCGCCGCCGCCGCCGCCGCGCCCGAGCAGCGCGGTCCGGCGCTCTGCGAGCACGGCCGCGGCGACGTAGGCGGCGCGCGCGTCGCCGGGGGTGGCGCCCGGCCCACTCGCCGGCAGGAGCAGGCGGTCCACGAGGGCGCCGGCGCCAAACAGGGCGTCGGGGGCGCGGCCGCCTGCGGCCGCGGCGCCGCCGCCGCCGTCGGCCGCGCCGCCGCCGCCGCCGCCACCGCCGCCGCTGCCCGGCCCGGTCAACCCAACGCCCGCCCCGCCGCTCCCTCCCCCGCCACGAGCCAGCAGCCAGCCCTCGGCGGACGCGGCCGCGGCGTCGGCGCCGTCCGCAAAGACGCCGCTGCCGAAAAGCCCGCCCTCGCGGACGAACGGCGCAGGGCCTCCGCCGCCGCCGGCAGCGCCGCCGCCGTCGTCGTCGCCCCACCCACCCTCGCCGCCGCCGCCGCCAGCGCCCGGCGCGGCCGCCGCCACGAGCGCAAGCAGCAGCGCCAGGGCCGCGTCCGACGGCGCGTCGCTCCAGGGGCGCACCAGCGCGCGCGCGGTCTGCGCCAGGCCGGCGTCGCTCCCGTCGTCGGCGGGGGGCGCGGCGGCTCCGGGCTGCTGCTGCTGCTGCTGCTGATGATGATGATAGCGCTGCGGCTGCGGCTGAGGCTGCGGCTGCGGGGCCGCCGCCGGCCGCCCCAGGAGCGCGCGCGCGGCGGGGCCCGCCGCCCGCGCGGCCGCGGCGCAGTCGAGGAGCGCGGCCACGAGTCCCGCGGCCGCGGTGGAGGGCAGCGAGGACGCGGCGAGGGCGCCGGCGAGCGCCCAGCGCCCGGCGGCGGCGGCCTGAGCGTCGCAGACCGAGGCCGCGGCCGCGAGGGCGGCGGCGGCCGCGGGCCGGGGGGGCGGTCCGGCGGCGGCGGCGGCGGCGGCGGCCGCAGGCCGGCGGGAGCGGCGGCGCGCGGCGTGCGCCTCGGCAGCCGAGCGCGGGTCTCCCGGTCGCCGCGGGGTGGTCGCGCGCTCGGGCGCGGGCATGCCACCGTCGTCGTCGTCGTCGTCGTCGTCATCTCCAGCAGCAACTGGCAGCTCGTCGGGGCTTGGGAGATCGAGGCGCGGACGAGGCCGAGAAGCAACCCAGGGTGAGGCGGCTGCGGCTGCGGCTGCGGCTGCGGCTGCGGCGGCGGCGGCAGCGGCGGTTGCAGCGGCAGCGGCGGCGGCGGCGGCGGCGGCACGGGGAGCGCGCCCGGTCGTAGGGGGGGGCAGCACCAGTGGCCTGTGGTCGTACCCCACGGAGACGCCCTCCTCCTCGAGCGCCTCCACCACCCGCGCCGCGCGCCACAGGGGCTCCTCCACGCACAGTCCCTGCAGCACGCCGGCGCCCAGCCGCCCAATGGCGCCGGCGAGGGCGAGCTCGCCAAGGCCGCCGCCGCAGCTGCCGCCGCCGCCGCCGACGCCGCCCCCGCCGCGGCCGCCGCCGCCGCCGCCGCCGCCGCCGCCCAAAGCCGCCGCCGCCGCTGCACACTCGAGCGCCTGCCCGCACGCAAACGCGGCCCAGCGCAGGACCACGGCTAGGGCCTGCGACGCGGCGCGTGAGGCCGCCACGGCGAGAGGCTCGGCCGGCGGGGCGCGCGGCTTGGACGGGTGCTGCAGCGGCAGCGGCGACGGCGAGGGAGGCCGCTCCGGGCCGCCGCCCGGCGCCGCCGCGGCGAGGGGGAGCGAGGGACGGTCGTCCCCGGGCCCGCCCCTGCTGCCGCCGCTCGCGCTCCCCTCTGCCGAGGCGGCCGCCGCCGCCGCCGCCGCCGACGCCTGCGCCTCGGCCTCTGCCTCCCACCCGCCGAGGCGCGCCAGGTGCAGGCGCAGCACCTGGTCAAGGACGCCGACGCCGGCGGCCGCCGCCTGCAGAGGGTCCGGGCGGGGCCGGGGGCGGGCGACGCCGCCGCGCCCCTCCTTTTCCCGGGCGCCGCCGCTGTCGCCGCTGCCGCCGCTGCCACCGCCGCCGCCGCCAACGCCGTTAACGCCGCCCAGGGACGAGTCGACGCCCGTGACGAGCGCGCACAGCGCCCGCACGAGCGGCGGCGGCGCCGGCCCGGCGCCGGCCTCGCCTTCAGAGGGGGGCAGCGGCAGGGGCGTGCGGCCGGTCGTGGCGGCGAGGAGGGCGGCGCCCAGCACCGCCTCGAGCCAGTCGCGCACCGCGGCGAGGAGGGCGTGGCGCGGCGGGAGCGCGAAGGAGGAGGCCGAGGAGGGGGAGGGGGCGAGGGGGCCGCCGCCGCCGCCGTCGCCCGGGCCGCCGCCGCCGCCATTGCCGACGGCCGCGCACAGCCGCCCGAGCAGGCGCCACGCATCGGCCGCGGCGGCGCTCCCGGGCGGCAGCTGGCTGCGCAGGTGGCGCACGGTCAGGTCGACGGCAGCGGCCAGGGCGGACGGAGAGTAGGCCCCCGCCGCCCCCGCCGCCGCCGCCGACGCCGCCGCCGCGTCTGCGTCCGCCGCCGCCGCCGCCCCTGTCGGTTCCGCGGGCAACGACGCCTCCTCCAGCGCGGCCAGGGCGCGCGCGGCCGCCCGCCCGTGGCGCTCGGACGCCAGCATGTCGGCAAAGGGAGCCGTGGCGCCCCTGCGGCCCTTACGCAAGGCGGACTGAAGCGCGGAGAGCAGCGCGGGCGAGGCGCAGAGCAAGCGCGCGGCCACGTCGTCGTCGGCGTCGCCGTCGTCGTCGCCATCGCCGTCGCCGTCGCCGCTTGCGCCGCCGCCCTCTGCCCGGCTCACCAGCATACCCAGCAGCAGCGCCGAGGAGCGCGGGCAGGGCGCGTCTAGGAACCGCCGGAGCAGCTCTGGGCGCCCGCCAAACTCGCGCAGGCGCCGCGGGTCGACGACCCCAGCAACGGCGGCGGCGGCGGCGGCGGCGGCGGCGGCGGCGGCGGCGGCGCAGGGCGCGGTCGCCCCTCCTGTTGCCGCTGCTGGCAAGGGCGCGGGAGGGCGGAGGAGCGACGCCACGGCCAGATCCGTCAGGTGCGCGTAGAGCTCGGGCGCCCAGCCATGGCGCGCGCACGCGCGCAAAAGGGCCGCGGCCGCGGCGGGCGGGAAGGAGGGGTCGTCGGCGTCAGAAGCGGCGGCGGCGGCGGCGGCGGCGGCGGGAGGCGCGGCGGCGGACCAGCGGCCCCCCCGCGCGCACACCTGCGCCGTTGCCCCGAACGCCGCGGCCCACACGCGCGGGTCGGGGTCGTCCCCTCCGCACCCGGGCGTCACGAGGACTCGCAGGAGCGCGTGCAGCAGGCCCCGCACCCAGATCCGAAAAGCGTCCTCGAGCGGCGAGTTTGGCGGCGTCGCCGACGGCGGCGGCGGCGGCGGCGAGTTGCGCGTCGGCTGCGGCTGCTGCTGCCGCTGCTGCTGCGGCTGGCTAGCTGTGGGCATGCGCTCGAGGAGGCACCCGTGCAGCGACAGGTGGTGGACAAAGTCGAACGCGCGGGCGCGGACGCGGCCGGACCGGCAGCGCAACGCGCCGCCAATCATGCGCGAAGCGAGCGCCAGCGCGGCGCTGCCTTGGCCAGGCGGAGGGGCGGCGGCGGCGGCGGCGGCGGCGGCGGCGGTCTCCGCCCCCCCCCCCCCCCCCCCCTGCCTCCTGCTGCTGCTGCTGCTGCACCACCATCTGCCGCCGCTCGCTCAGCCACGCGTCGATCAGCAGCTTGGCCAGAATGCAAGCGCACGCGGGGCCCATCTGACGCCACTCCTCGTCTCGTTCCTCGCCGTCGTCCTCCTCGCCGCCGCGGCCGTCGCACTCGCGCTCGCCCGCGCCGTCGCCCTCGTCGATGGCCGCGCCGCCGCTAAAGACAGCGGCCGCGGCCGCCGCGACGTCGGCGTCCGAGAGATCGAGGGGCTCCTGCTCAGCGTAGGGGCGGGACACGAACAGAGCCCGGCGGCGGGCGGCGGCCGCGTAGTGCTGCTGGTGCTGCTGGCCGACGGTGGCGGCAGCGGCCGCCGCCGCCGCCGCTGCCGCCGCGCCCCCCGCTCGCTGCTGCTGCTGCTGCTGCTGCTGCTGCTGCTGCTGCTGCCGTGGGGGCGGCTTGCCCGTTTCCAGGCGCTGCTGCTGCTGCTGCGGCGACGGTGACGCACGACGCAGCGGCTGCTGCTGCTGCGGCTGCCGCTGCCCCGCCGCCAACGCCCGCTCCTGCCGCCGCCGCCGGTGCTCGTCCGAGACCTGCCAGTGCGCCGCGCCGACCTCGGCGCGCCACAGCGCCCCGACGCCGTCGGCGTGCCGCGAGGCCAGCTCGCCGTCCCCGCCCGCCAGGCTGTCCAGCACGGCCGCGCACGTGAGGGGCGGCGGGGGGCGGTGGTACGGCGGGTGTTCCGCGGAAAAGGGCGGCGGATCAGCCGAGGACGCGTGGGCGGGAGGGCGCGACGGCGGCTGCGCTCGGGTGCCGCCGCCGCCGCCGCCGCTGCCGCCGCCGCCGCCGCCGCCGTCGCCGCTGCCGCCGGTCTCCGCCGCTGCAGCCGAGGCAGCTGCTGATGCGGCTGCTGCGGCCGCGGCGGCGGCGGCGGCCCCTCGCGCTCGCAACCGCACGAGCGCGCCTGTCGGCTGCAGATGGGGCGGCAGAGCCTGCTCGATCGCGGCGGCCAGCTCCTGCTGCTCCTGCTGCTTCTGCTCCTCCTCGTCATCCGTGTCGTCGCCCTCGTCGCTTTCCGGGCCGTCGTCGTCGCCGTCGTCGTCGTCGTCGTCCGCTCTTGCGTCCTCCCGCTTTTCAAGCGGCAGGCGCCACCAAGGCAGGAGCGGAAGCATTCGATCTTGCGACTGGTCGGCAGTCTCGGCCTGCGGCTGGGGCGCGGCAGGCGAAAGCGGCGGCGGCGGGGAGGACGGGGCGGAGACGTCAGCGCGGTCGGCGGCGTCGGCGGCGGCGGCGGCGTCGTCGGGGGCGGCTGCGGCGTTCCTCGCCGCGTACTGCGTTTCCGCGTATGCATGCCGGCGCTCGGCGACGGCCAGGTTGCCAGTGCGGCGGCGCAGGAGCGAGAACGCGCGGGCGAGCGCGGCCGCGCGGGCGGCGAGAGGAGCGCCGGCGTCGGCGCCCGCGCCCCCGCCGGCCCCCGCCCCCCCGCTCGCCGCCCGCGCAACGGCCTCGCACGCGCGCTCGAGGGCCAGCACGGTGCCCTGTCGGCGCGGCGGGCGGCTCAGCAGCGCGCCGCGCACGACGGCGTGCCAGCGCAGCAGCAGGGTGCAGGAGGAGAGGGTGAGGGGCAGGGCGCCGCCGCCGCCGCCGCCGCCGCCGCCGCCGCCGCCGCTGCCGCCGTTGCCGCCGCCGCCGCCGCTGCCGCCGCCGCCGCCGACCAGCGCGCGCCGCGCCGACAGCGCGAGCTCGTCGTAGGCCGCCTCGCGGAAGGCCGGGTCGTCCAGGTAGAGCCTCAGGAACGCGTCGCCGGCCGCGCTAGCCCCCCGGCCGCTGGCCGTCGCCGCCGAGAGGCAGAGCGCCACCGCGCGCTGGAGGCCCGGGGGGGCTGTTGTGGGGGGTGGTGCCGTCGGGCCCATTTTGCCGCAGTTTCGGTTAGGCCGAGAGGAGCGCGCGGCAACGCGGCCGCCGACGCCCGCGGCGCGTCCGCCGCCGTTTTTTTTATCTTCGGCGCGCGCGCGCGCGCTGCGGATTAGTCGTAGGGCTAAGCCATAGAAGTGCTGCTGGTGGCTCGCAAGACGCCGTTTGCTGGATTGCCGGCGTTGCTTTCTAGTGAGACCTTCGGCGTTTCGGTTTCGGCCCTGTCGGGGGGATCGATGATTTTACGTGCTGTTTCGGCGAGGATCCGTTGTACGGGGTGATGGATGTTGATGATGGTTGTGCTGATGACGAAAGAGGGGATGGTTCCGTGTGCGCGTGTGGCCGGAGAACAGGATTGCGTTTTTCAAAGAGGAGAGGGGGGAAAAGGAGAGGGGAGGAGGAGAGGGAGGAGAACAAGAGGCACGGCCGAATCGGGACAAATCATCGGCTGCTCAACACTTGCACACACTTTGGACGCACTTGAACCGCGGCGCCTCGTGCACATACGCCCGCACGCACCACACACGCAGAAAAGCGCGCGCGCATTCAAAACAGCAAAACTGAAAGAGCCTCCTTTTTGAAGGCCGAAGCGTCGTCTCGTCTCCTACCCGCTCCTCTCCTACGCGCTTTGCGCGCCGCGATACCGGGGCACTTTGATCGAGTCGAGTCTGTCCCAATCGACCGCGCGCCCGCATCACCTCGCGCCCGAGCAGAGAGAGAAAGCATATCGCGCAACCCCATCCCTCCCCCTTGTCTAGAGGCTTCGGCACACCTCTCTGCCGCGCGTTCGCACACAGACACGCACGCTCCCACCCCCCCAGCACGTGACCTGCAAGGGCGCGCACACACGTAGCCTAGCCCTCAACAAACCCACCAACCAGCAAGCATGTTTGGCGGTTTCCCCGGCGGCTTCCCCTTTGGCGACATTCCGATGGGCGGCGCCGGCGGCGGCGGCGGCGGCGGCGGCGGCGGCGGCGGCGGCGGCGGCGGCGGGCGCGGCGGCCGGCCGATCAACAACTCGCGCTACTACGAGCTGCTCGGCGTGGACAAGGGCGCGACGCCCGAGGAGCTCAAGCGGGCGCACCGCAAGCTGGCGCTGCAGCATCACCCGGACAAGGGTGAGTTTCTTGTTCGTGTCGTTTTCGCTCTTGAAAACGACGACGAGGGGACGGCGTCGTTCGTTTGCTCACAAATACAACGACGAACCGGGCCGCCGCCTCTCCCGCCAAAAACCAAAACCAAAACCCAACACCCGAAACCAACAAAAACAAAAACAGGCGGCTCCCCGGACAAGTTCAAGGAGCTTAACGAGGCCTACGACGTCCTCCGCGACGCCGAGAAGCGCGAGATCTACGACCGCTACGGCGAGGAGGCCATCAAGGAGGGGATGGGCAGCGGCGGCCCCGGCGGCGGCGGCGGCCCCTCGTCGATGGCCGACATTTTCGACCTGTTTGCGGGCGGCGGCGGCGGCGGCGGGCGCGGCGGCGGGCGCCAGCGCGAGCGCCGCTCCGAGGACGTCACGCACAAGCTGGCCGTCACGCTCGAGGAGCTGTACAACGGCGTGGTCAAGAAGCTCTCCTTGTCGCGCAAGCTGCCGTGCGGCGGGTGCAAGGGCACCGGCAGCCGCACGGGCAAGCGGTACCAGTGCGGCGCGTGCCGCGGCACGGGCATCCAGATCCAGATCCGGCCCATCGGCCCGGGGATGGTGCAGCAGATCCAGGTGCGCTGCTCGTCGTGCGGCGGCAACGGCTTCAGCACGCCGCCCTCGGACCGCTGCCCGGCGTGCGGCGGCGCGTGCCTGGTGCAGGAGCGCAAGACGTTCGAGGTGCCGATCGACAAGGGCGCCAAGCACGGGAGCAAGGTACGGGTGCGAGGGAGAGATGAAGCGGTAGCAGGCAGCAGGCAGGCAGCAGGCAGGCAGCAGGCAGCAGCTGCAGCGCG
>Ga0209491_10004903_pt1 | contig 20169 bp, 17 predicted proteins | sample BON02_FD_187213 | JGI IMG/M metagenome (GOLD analysis project Ga0209491, IMG submission 187213) | Freshwater microbial communities from Lake Bonney liftoff mats and glacier meltwater in Antarctica - BON-02 (SPAdes) (version 2) | ecosystem: Environmental > Aquatic > Freshwater > Ice > Glacier... | reverse complement strand
AGGGCGTTGGGAAGCACGCCTGGCTCTGAATTTGGCGAAGGGCAAGAAGGAGGAGAATGGGCCTTGCATGGAAGGGAGGAGGTTGTCCAAACCCAAACGCAAATAATACGACAGCACCAGCGAATCGAACCCGTATGTTAGTACATGGCTGGTGTTTACAGATTGAAGTCTACAAGCTGAGAGCATGTGTGCCGCTTTCTGTCCAGCCAGCCTTGCCGCAAGTACCCTTTATGGCGCTCTGGCAGACCGCCATTTTTTAAAGGGCCAGAGGAGGTTTTCGAGGGCGTGTGTGTGCATTTGTATTCAAAGACGGCCAAGCAGCACATGTGCGCTGTTAAGATACATATGTTAGATATTTGTAGAGGTGCAGCAACGAGAAAGGGTATTTGTGTGATGTATGAATGTATTTTTCTTGCCCGGGCACGTAAGTTGGCATATCCAAGCTCATAGTAGTGCAGAGTAAATAAGAAGCATTTAGCGTCAAAAAGGACCATTAATACCTGAATAATATATGGCCTCGGTTTAGTTGTGCTGATCCTTTTCCCTTTCTTCGTTTATTGGTTGTCTGTTTCTTTCTTCTTTGGAGATGTTTTGCGAGGTAGAGGTCGCCTTTGTTCTTTTTCTCTCTCATGTGTTTTTCTTGTTGTCGTGCATTGTTTTAACTCTCTCTCTCCGTCTCTTGTGCCTTTTATTTTTCTCTCTCTAGACCTATAACTCTATCTGTCTTCACACCTCTTTAACTCCCTCTTCTTCTGCTTCCTCTTTCTCCAGGCTGTTTGACTAAGTAAATTCACTTTTTTTTTACTTTTTCTTTTCTAACCCCACCACCGGGCGCCGCGCTGAGAGACGCTTTGAAATCCCCTGCCCCTCCTTCACAGGCCAAAAACAGAGAAAAAACAGCACGCACCCGGACCGCTCCTTCCCTCCTTCCATCCTCCTCCTCCTTATCCCTCTCCCCCTTAAAGCTCATCCGACGACGCCTTCTTCTTCTTGCGCCGCACCACCTTCTTCTTCCCCTCCCCCACACCCTCCCCCGCCTCCTTCGCCGCCTTCGCCGCCTCCATATCCTCCTTCACAGCTGCCGCCAGCTCCTCCTTCCTCTTTTTCTCCTCCGCCAGAATCTCTGCCATCATATCCCCCAAATCCTCCTCCTCCTCAACCACCCCCCCTCCCTCCTTCCCTCCCTCCCCTCCCTCCAGATAACACCCAAGCGCCTCCTCGTCCACCACGCGGGGAGCCGCCAAAACAGGTGCGGTGGGGAAACGACCCGAAAGAATACCCGACAAGAATTCACGCACGGCCTCCACCCCCCACCTTCCCCTGAACGCCGCAAATCGTCCTTTTTTGGGTGAGTAAACCACAATGGTAGGCAAGGCATGCTCCTGAATATCAAAACTATCCGAGGCAAACCGCCGGAAACACGTCGCATCCACCCACGAGAACGACCAAGGACTCGCTCCGCCGGCCAATGCAGCAGTCTCCTGATCCGACACCTGCTGCAACAGCTTCTGGTTCGGCCCTCCCTCGCTCCCTCCCTCCGGAAGGCCGCTGAAAAGACCAAGCACACACAAAGAGGCTCCACCGCCTGCACAAGCGCTCTCCCAGCTGGCCGCGTCGGAGATGTGTGTGATCGGGCCACCACCACGCGAGGTAGGAGTGGAGTCAGTGGAGGAAGAGGACGAGGACGAGGAAGGGAGGGAGGACGCGATGGTCAGGTCGAGGATGGCTTGGGCCCGGGGGGTGTCGATGCGTTGAAGGACTTGGATGAAGAAGTTGATGACGTTCATGAACTTCATGGGGCCGAAGAAGACGGGCAGGTAGGTCTCAATCCGCAGGGAGTGCTGAGCGGGCTATAGGGAGGGAGGGAGGGAGGGAGGGAGGGAAGGGAGGGGAGGGAGGGTCAGTCAAATCCGAACCCAAAAAAGGAGAAAATAAAACCAAAAAGCACAGACAGAAAGCCTCTTCTCACCCATCTCCCCAAAAAGTACGTACCACGCCGTTCTCCGTGTTCTTGTACAGGTCCATATCCTGGGGCACCAGCACATTGATACTCGGGACATTGGCATTATTGAACCTCGACATGGTCTCCTTGCTCGGGTCCGAGATCAACAAAAACGACAACACCGGCTCCAATTTCAGCGCCAACGCCTTAAACAACAACGCAGGCTCCGGCTTTTTCGTGAAGACCAACACGGGGAATTTCCCCCCACGGAAAGCGGTATTAATCTCATTTTCGACCAAATACTGATTAGCACCATCCCCGACCCTCTTCAAAACATCAGGCACGCTCGCCGCTGCTTCTTGGTAGGCAGCCTCCACAGTCGCAAACCCTTCATTCTCCTCCTCCTTCTCCTCCCCATACAAATAAGCCTTGAAAACACTCTTCTTTTTCGCACACAACGCCACTGTCTCCTCCTCTCCCGCCGCTGCTGCTCCTGCACAATCCACCACCCCACACCTCAACGTCCCCTCGGCTTTCTCCGTGTACTTCTCCCACTCCTCCCCCTCCTTCGCCCCCTTCCCCCCCTCCTTGTGGAACCAAACCAACCACCCATCCTTGCTCGTCAACACCACCTCCTTGAAATTCGTGGCATTCAGCTCCGCGATCGGGGGGGGAGGCAACCCGCCACCAGCAGGAGGAGCCTTTTTCTTATCCTTCAGCTTCTGGGTCTTCCCCCCCCCAAAGCTGCGCTTGGCGGCCCCATTGGGATGCTTCTCGTCTCCCTCCTCCGCTTCTTCCGCGGCTTTAGCAGCAACATCGATATGCCCTTTAATAAAGTCCTTCACCTTGGCAGCAGCGCCTAAATCACCCGTATACTTACCAGAAGCAACCAAATCAACATTTAATGACTCCAACAAAAAGGCATCCGCACCATGCTTTGCTTCCAGGACAAAGAGCTGCGCCAGGTCCTCCAGCTCCACATCAAATGCCTCCAAAAAGGCAGTCTTCGTGGGCGGCACCTCAAGGAAAACAAAATCCTCACCATAGGTCAAGGCAAGGGTCTTGAGCAACGTCGGTGTCTTCTCACGGTCCGTTAAGGTCAGGACCACGTTCTTCCCCTCTTCGAATGCCACACGGAGTGCTCCAGGGTAGGTCTCGGCCGTGACGCGTTGGACCTTGTTGGGCATCTCCTTTCGCAGGAACGCGCGCAGCATTTTTATGTCCAGGGACCCGCCCTCCGAGAAGGGGAAGTCCACTGGGATCCGATTCATTTTGGCCGTGTAAGGGTTGCGGGAGGGAGGGGAGATCAGGAGACGGAGAGTGGGCACGCGGTTGAGACCTGCGTCCTTGATGATCTTCTGGCCGCCTTCTTGATCGATGCCGAACGAACCGACTTGGATGCCGTACGCTTGGACTTCCTTGGCCCACTCCCCGAGGATGGGGCGGATGCTCTGGCAGGCGTGGCACTCGTCCTTGGTAAAATCCACGAACCACACGTCGCTTCCTACCAAAATCTCGCGGTACATTTTCACCGACAAGTCCTGGACACTCCCTAGCCGCTCCTCCTTCTCCTCCTCGTCTTCGTCTGCCTCATCAGCAAACGCGCCTGCGGGGCGAATCGCCAGAAGCATCAGCACTGCCGCCAGGGCAATGGCCACCCAGAGGCACCTTTTGGCCGCCGACCGCTTCATCGTTTGGACGCCCTTGATGGTGGATGTCCTGTCTGTGTTGTGTGGGTTGTGGAGAAGGGGAGTGAGGTGGGGGGCAGCAGAGCGTGCACACGGCATTCGAGAGGCGGAGGGAACCGGGCTCGCCGACGCGCGTTTGGGCGAGTGTTCGCGCGGCCCACCGCCCACCCACCACCACCACGACAGTGCAAGAGAGCGGCCTGTGTGATGCTTGTCTTGGTGGGAGTGGTGGTGGTGGTGAGCTTATGGACAAGACAAGGCGGGGATTCATTGGTGGAAGGAAAGCACTTCTGAATTCAAATGCGGGGAGTGGCTGGCTGGTCTGAGCGTGGAGCAATGAAGCCTGGCCGCACCGAAAGCCGCATGACACATTCGATGAGCTAGCTAGCTGTACGTACTTTGTGGATGAGATAATGCGTTCCCTCTATTGCCGCTTTGAGCACTAGCTAGCTAGCACATGCACCAATAGGAATGGGGTGAGGGTGGGAGAAGAAGAAGAGAAGGAGAGACTCCTTAAATTCGTGCGGAGGTTAAATATCGATCTTCAGTCCCAAAATCAAAGCAAAAAAAGGCAACAACAGCATACAGCGGATACCCTCAATTTTACTACCCGCTTGTTTTCTCTATCCTAATTTTGCTTTCGTACAGTTTTCGTTTTCCCCCTTTCTACTTTTCCCTCCCTTCTTTTTTACAACTTCTCTTCTCTTCTCTCTGTCTCCGTGCGCTTAGTCCAGCGTCTCAGAACTCCTCCCGCACTTCTTCCTCCTCCTCTCCCTCCGCCCCCACCCCAATAAAGCCCGTCACCTCCACCTCATCCAACGCAAACCCCGCCGGGTACAACTCCGGCTCCATCGCATCCGCCCTCGTCAACACCCTATCCCACACCCGCCACTGATGCAACAACTCCTCCGTCCCCAGAAACATCGACCTATCCCCAGCCAACACAGCTTCCACCACAAACTCATACGCATTCGGCAGACTACTCTCCCCATCCTTCGGCCTCAACACATGCAAATCCCTCCCTCCCTCCCCCTCCTCCTCCTCCTCCTCCTCCTCCATCACCCACCCCGGTGGCGTCTGCACGGCTTTTGGATTAATCAACCCCGCACACGCCGTCCTATTCCACGCAATCGCCGTGCCCAACGCCCCTCCCTGAATATTAAACGACAACTCACACCCACATCCCGTCCCTTCCTCCCTCCCTCCCTCCCCATCACCACACAAGACCACCTTCGCATAGCTCGTCCGTTTATCTAAAGCCTTCCCCGCCTTGAGCGTGAACCGTGCTCCTTCCCACCGTGGGTGCCTGGAGGCAAGAGTAACAGAAGCAGCAGTCGGGACGGTGGTCTTGACAAAGAGCGGCTCGGAACGCCGGTCAGACGCGACGTGGGCAAGATATCCTTGGTATTGCCCGACGTAGATGCTGGCGTGCGTTTGGTCGCCATCGGGGGTTTCCATTTCTCCGAGGAAGGTTAGTTGTTCTAGGACGGCGGTGCGATGTCGGTGGGAGCCAAACACAGACGACGAAGACGAGGAGGAGGAGGAGGAGGAGGAGGAGGAGCTGTCAGGTAAGTCCATTTTCAAGAGGACCAAGACTTGGGTGAGATGGTTTTGGAGGACATCGCGGATGACTCCGTAGCCTTCGTAGAAGGAGGTGCGGCCTTCGCAGTCTTCGGTTTCTTTCATTGAGACTTCGACGGAGGCGACATGTTTCCCCGTCCAGAGGGCTTCGAGCCAGTGTTTGTTGGCTTGGCGGAAGGGTAAAATGGCTTGGACTACGCCTTTGCCCATGTAGTGATCCACACGGTAGATTTCTTCTTCTTCCAGGTGTTGGGCTAGGTCGTGGGCGAGGGCTTCGGCGGAGGGGAGGTCCTGAGGTGGGGAGGGAGGGAGGGAGGGAGGGAGGGAGGGAGAGGTGAGTGAATAGAACCAAAAGATGGAACCTTGACCACACACACACACTAAAATAGGACATTTTCGCATCCATATTCTGCTCTGTTCACCAATAAATACCACAAACCTTCCCATATTTGCAACTCCCCCCACACACTCACCCGTCCAAAGGGCTTCTCAAACACCACCCGCACCCACGGCGCCTTGCCACTACTGCTCCCTGCCGCTGTTACATTCGGTCGCACATGCTCGGCAATCGACTTGGCAATGCCCGCATACAGGTCCGGGGAGATACTTAGATAGAACAACCGGCCGTCTAACGGCTGCCCTTCCTGCTCTTGCTCCTGCTGCAAGCGCCGCCCAAGCTGCTTGTATTGGTCTTCCCCCCGCAGTTGCACGTAGTGGAAGATCGTTCGAAAGTCCTTGAGCTTAGCTTCGCAGACGGCGGGGTCGACGTTTCGGACGCCTTTGCACGAGGTGGAGGAGGCAAGGAAGTCAGTCAGGAGCTTGCTTCCTTCTTCCGAGGGGCGCGTGGCGGCGCCATAGTAGTGGTAGTCTAGCGTGGAGCCAGCGGGCTTGAGTTCCTCTTCTAGATACGAACGGAACAAGCTTTGAAAGAGGTATTTCTTGGCTAGACTTGACGTGGCGCCCACCAGGACCACGTCCACTCGACGGCGCGAGGAGGAGGAGGGCTCGGTCCGCTGCTCGGCATGGAGGAGGGAGAAGGAGAGGAGGAGTAGGACCAGCAGTGGTGGCAAGGGCGGGCCCCGGCGGCCGCTGCTGTCGTTGCTGTCCACCATTGCTCGGCGTCTGTACTTGAGTGTTTGAGTGTGGAGGAGGGAGGGCGTGAGAAGCGGACCATGATGTGAAGAGGATAGGGGAGGGCGGGCTGCTGCTCCTCGCATCCGCACGCGCCGCCGAGTCAGAGCCTTTTTTGTTCTTTTTCTTGCTTTCCATTCCCCCTTTTTTTGTCCACGACACACACACAAGAACCCACACAGCTCTGTAGCTACAGCGTGACGAGGCTGTGACCAACGCAGCGCCCGCCGTTTTTGAGTGTCTTCCGCGAGCTTCAGCGAGACTCCCTCACCTCCACTTATGCCATGCATTTCTGTGTTCTAATCATCACCTTGCCTTGACCACAGCTCTTCTCACCACCCCCACCACCTGCCCACAACCCTCAACTCACAGGAAGTTGCCTGGCACATTTCCAGCCCGGCCTTTGTCGCGTCCAAGTCGAGCGCTAGCGGAAGCTCCACCCTCAACCCCTCGCTCCTTCTTTCTGCGCTTTGTCCAATCAGAGGTCTCTGCCCCCACCACCAACACCAAGATGAGGCAACCACAACGACACTGGCGTTGCCAGGTGCGGTGCGCAGCGCTGGTGGTTTCAGCATGCCTGCCCACCTTGTCCTCTGCCTTCGCCTGCAGGCCAAACAGCGGTGCCCTCCCCACCATGCCCTCCACCTCCTCTGCCTCCTCCTTCCCAAGGCGGACGACAGCACGCACCTCCATGCTCCCCCCCAACCTCGCCTCCCTGGACGTGTTGCTCGCCGAGTCCAGCTTGGCAATTGACATCCCTGTCTTGTCCCCTACCTCGGCCTTGGAGGCCTTTGCTGTCTTAGCCGTGCCTCTCTTGCTCTTCGCCGGTCTGCAACTCACCCGGCAAGACGACCGAACCCCCAAGAACGCCGATGACCCCATCAACGACATGAGCACGAACGATATCCTGACCAAGCTCTTCACGGAAGTGGAAGGCAAAGAACCCACCTCCATGTTCTCCTCTTCTTCCACCGCTTCTCCCTTAATACCTGCGAAGCTCGAGGCTCGTGGTGGAGCAGGAGGAGGAGGAGGATCAAGTGTCCTCGAGCGCCCTCCCGCCCCTTCCCCAGTCGACGAAGAACTCCGTCAATCCAAGCTAAGGGCTGCCGAGGAGGAGGGTCGGAACAAGGCAGCAGCGGCGGCAGCAGCGGCGGCAGCAGCAGCAGCAGCGGCAGCGGTGGCCAAGAGAAAGGAGGAGAAAGAGAAGGCGACGCTGGCGGCTGCTGCTCAGAAAGCCGCGGATATGAAAGCGGCGCAGGAAGAGGAGCGGGTGCGTAAGGATATGGAGGCAAAAGCTACAGCTGCTAGGGCTGTGGAGGAGGCCAAGAAGGCAGCTGAGGCCGAGGCGGTTGCCCTAAAGAAGAAGCAGGAGGAAGAAAAACTTGAGGTAGAAATGCGAAAGCAACGTGAGATGAAGATGAAGAAGGAGGCCGAAAAGGCGCGTATCGCTGCTGACGCCCGTGCGGTCGCCGCGAAGGCCACGCGTGAGCAGGAGATGAAGGAGGAGGAGAAACGCAAGCTCGTGGCAAGGGCGGCTAGAGAGGCGGCAGCGAAGAAGGAGGAGGAGCAAGAGAAGAGGATGATTGAGATTAGGCAGCAACAAGAGCTGGCTAAGCGCGCGGAGCGGATCAAGCTCGAGCTGGAGCGAGCACAGAAGGAGAAGGAGGAGAAGGCTCTGCAATTGCAGCAGCAATTGATGAGGGAGAAGAAGGAGGAAGAGGAGAAGAAGAAGCAGCAGCAGCAACAGGAAGAGGAGAAGAAGAAGGAGGCCGCGGCTATTGCTGCTGCTGCTGCTACGGACGCTGCTGCAAAGGCTACTGCTGCTGCTACTACTGCTGCTGCTGCCAAGGCCGCGGCGGCGAGCAAACCCGCTGTCAAGAAGGAGAAGGAAAGCGGGGCAGAATGGGAAGAGATGCGTCGATTGGAACGAGAGAGCAAGGAGCTGCTGTCCCTCTCTCCCTCCTCCATCCGAACGGGGGGTAAGGCCACCTTTTCTCCCGAAGGTGAATTTATTAAGCGTGGAAGCAAGACATCTGTGCCTGCTGGTGTGGAGCTTGTGGGAGCAGCAGCAGCAGTAGGAGGAGGGTCACCGGTGGTGGAGAAGAAGTCAAGTAAGGAGGAGGCGGAGAAGGAGAGGAAGGAGCTGTTGATGGGTTTGGATGCCGTCATGCAAGATTTGCAACGACGCGCCGAGGAGAGGAAGGGGATGCAAACGGCGGCGAAGGAGGAGAAGATCAGCAGCAGCGCGAGCAGCAGCAGCAGCAGTAGTAAGAAGGCAGCTGCCAAGCCACCAGCAGCAGCAGCAGCAGCAGCAGCAGCAGCAGCAGGGGCATCATCGTCAGACCCGACGGCAGTAGCTAAGAAGCTGACCATTCCGAAATTGAAGAGCATTTTGGAGGCAAATGATGTGAAGCCCTCCAGTCGGGCGAAGAAGGAGGAGTTGGTCCAGTTGGTGGTGGGGCTGGCGGAGAAGAACCCGGCGATTTTGACTGGGGCGGCGACGAAGAAGTAGAGGAGGAGGAGGAAGGGAGGGAGGGAGGGAGGGAGGGAGGGAGGGAGGAAGAGAAAGATTTATATGAGAGAAGACGGATTTTGACAAGGAGTGAGAAAGGAAGGAAGACAGCAAAAGCTGGAAGGGAGAGCGGAGTGTTGCAATGCACATATACATGATGACTTAAACCCAACAAACAACAACAACAACCAAAACACGAAAAAAAGATTTTTAGTTCTCCATTAAAAAAGGAAGAAAATTAATTGAAAGGATCGCAGCAAGTTTATGTGTGTGTGTGTGTGTGTGGCAAAGGATGATCGACGAAAGAAAGCATACGAACGAATAACCTCCAACCAACCACCCGCAAAGATGAAAGAAGAAAAGGTAAAGGAACGAACACAGCATCTACACACTCACGCTTGTTATTCTGATACAATGTCCTCCTTTGTCACTTTCGCTTCCGATTAGACCAATTGTTGACCTTTTATCCGTCAATTTATAATACATTTTTTCTTAATTTACTTGGTATACACGTGTCGTATCCCAAAATTCACATTCCCTTGTCCGGTCCCGCGGCACAACAGTAATGTTCCCCGCATCGAGCTGCAACAAAAGCCAGCCCTCTTTCCCCTCCTCGTCCTGCCCTTCAAACGAAGGCCACTCCACTCCCTTCCCAAATCGAAACTCAGCACCTCGCAAGCCCCTGCCCTGCCCTCCTGCCCACCCCCTTATCCTCCTTCTTCCGTTCCTCATCACCCACGCCTCCCCTCCCTCCCTGCCTTCCTCCCCCTCCTCATTCGGACTCCTCCCCATCGATCGAACAAACGCCCCCCAATACCGACGCATGGCCCTTGCCATCTCCTCCTCTCCCTCCCTCCCTTCCTCGTCCTCCCTCCCCGCACCACAAGGGGTCAATCTTGCTTTCGCCCACACATGAGGCAGCTCACTCCCGTGATAACAACCCAGGTCGTCCGCGTGAGGATTACAACCTGCAGGCTGGACGTACTGAAAGCGGTAGAAATAGATGGAGGAGGCGGATCCTGCGTCATTTTGCTTTTGCTGCTGCTCTTCCTGTCTCTCCTCCTCCTCCTGCTGCTGCTGCTGCTGCTGCTGCTGCTGCTGCTGCTGCTGCTGCTGCTGCTCTTCCTCCTGCGTCTTCCCACCATAGCGAGACGCCAAGAAATAGCTCGGACATTTATAATGAGCATCCGCAATTATGTTCGCCACATTCTCACTATTCAACCCATCCCCCCTAGGAGGATACAACATCAAAATTTCTTCCCGTAGCGAGGGGAGGAGGGGAGGGAGGCCTTCTTGTTCCTCCATCTTCCCGCTGCGGACCCAAGAGGAATAGGCGAGGTCAGTACCGTTTGAGCCTGCTAGATCAGTGGCGGAAAGGAAGAGGGTGCCTTCGTCGCGGTTGAATCCGAGGAGGGTTGGTAGGGGAGGAAGGGAGGAAGAGGAGGAAGAGTTGAGGAGCTCCGCGGGTGAGGAGGGGAGGAAGCGGTCGCCGTCTACGAGCGGGGTCCAGAAATGGTACTTTTCTTGGCCTAATGCCGTTGATGCTGACACCAATACCTCGAGCGGGACTTGACGTAAACATTCAATCAAACTACCGCTACTGCTACTGCTGCTGCTGCTGCTGCTGTTGCTACCACAACCCACCGTCGCCGCAAACGCCTTGGCCCTAGCCACTCCCTCCTCCAAGGGCAAGCCCACGCAACCCCCACTCTCTAACACCACAGCCTTCAACAACTTCCTACTTTCGGGCACGAGCATGTGCAGACACACACTATACGCCCCAGCGGATTCTCCTGCTAGTGTTATTGCTGACAGGTCACCACCAAACAGGTGTATATTTGAATGCACCCATTTTAAAGCTAGCTGTTGATCAAGCATGGCTAGATTGCCTTGTCCTGCTAAAGAAGGATCGGCAAGGAAGCCCAGGGCCCCGAGACGATAGGAGAGGGTGACGACCACAATGTCTTGTTCTGCTGCCAGGGCGTGGCCGTCCAAGAGGGGGGAAGCAATGCCTCCCAATATGAAGGAGCCGCCGTGGATAAAGGCCAGGACAGACTTAAGACTATCAGGTTCTGTGATAGCGGGCCGATACACATTTACAAACAAGCAGTCTTCCGAGCCAATGACAAGGCCGTTGAGGACTTGCGGACAGACTGGTGGGGGCGTACGGCCGGTGGCATCGAAGGGGGTGAGCAGGGGAGGCGGAGAGGAAGGGTCTTGCTCTTGCCAGGAGGGTTGGGCTTCTTCCCACCTGCCAACAGGTTGTCTTGCGTAAGGAATTTCGAGGAAGTGGGTTGTGCCGCGTTCGTCTGTGAGGCCTTGCACCTCTAAGCCCATGGACGGGACCTCGACAGCAGCAGTGATGATGCTGGCGGCGGCGGCTTTGGTGTTAGGGAGGAGCAGGAAGACCAGGAGGAGTAGACATGGGGATGGTGGCCGAAGGCTGGCTGGACGGCACATTTTCTGCTTGGGTAGGTCCTGGCCCTGTGGTTGTGATGTGGGTGTGGTGGGGTGTGACTTCGGCGTTGTGTGAGCTTTGAGTTTGGGGCGTTGCTGGTGTCCAGTGTTGTCGCCATGCTTCAATCATGGTATTGACGTCAGGTAAGACCTCGATCTCGATTTACACCACTCATGTACTCACACAACACCTCCATACACCACCCAGGGCTAGCCATGACAAGGCGCTACCTGCCCAGCCTGCCCAGCCTCCTTTTCCTGGTCGCCTGGGTCTCCAGCGCCCATGCATTTGTCCCAAAGCCAGTGGCCTCCCCACCATCATCGTCATCAGCCTCCCCACGCGCCATCGATTCAGCACCACTACCGCCACCGCAAACCTCCACATCAAAGTTCCTCGTCCTCTTCAAAGGCGGCGCCGCGGGCAACGGCGATCAGGGCACCAGCCTGGCCTGCTTGCGGATAGCAGAGTTTCGAGGGCTGGCATTTCGGGAGCTGGGCGATTTGCAGGCGGTGGCCGCACTCCGTTTTGAAGATGCCTTGAAGACGGACGTGTCCCTGGCAGGGGGACGGAAACCAGACGGGGACAACGAGGAGGACGAGGAGAGCAGCCCGGCGTCGTCCCTTATGTATGTCCACGGGCTTCCCGAGGGGAAAAACGGGGGGGAGGTTTTGAGGAGAATTGTTGAACGAGCGGTGTTGGTACATGCCGCTTACGAGGTCTGGGCTATGGGGTCTTCCTTGTGCGAGTGTGCCGCCATTACTAAGAATATTATGAATGACGACCCTCGCATGGGACCGCTGCAAGCAAATACGACGTGGGCGGCCAACAGTTATGTGTTTGGAACGAAGCATGGTCGGCGGAAGGAGGTCGATACGTTGCCCCAGAAGCTCTCCATTTTCAAGATACTGCTCCGACGATTACCAGGTGCGGTGGATTTGAAAGCCCCTGCTGTCCGATTTGTGCTTTTAGAGGATGGAGATGCGGCGGGAGGGAAGGAGTTGCATCAGGTGTGGTTTACCCGGGAAGTGGCCCAAGGGTCCCGAGGGCTGACTGAACGCTTGTCCCTGCGACGACGGCCCTATGTTACCACTACCTCTATGGAGCCGAAAGCCAGTTTGGTCATGTCCAATGTGGCTAGCTTGCAGTCGGGTGATAAGGTTCTAGATCCCATGGCGGGAGGAGGAGGGCTGTTGCTTGCTGCGGCTCAGCTCGGCGCTGGTTTGACGGTGGGGGTGGACGTGAACTCGAGCATTGACATTAGTCGCGTCGCCAGCAATTTCCATGACCTTGGTTTACCTCCTCCCGCAGACTTTATCTTCGGGGATGTGGGTGACCCAAATGTGCAAGAGCGGCTTTACCCGTGGGGGCCTTTTGATGTGCTGGTGGCGGACCCGCCGTATGGGAAAAGGGAGAGAGGGCCCGTCCGTGCTGAGGGCGCAATTCAAGAAGCCGTTTATACACTGTATGATTTGGCCGCGAATAACAAGTTGCTGCGCGTTGGGGGGCGATTGGTGTATTTTTTGCCGATGGACCCTTGTTGGGCGTCGCGGAATGTGGTGCCCTTGCTCCCGTCGCACCCGTGCTTGACACCCGTGGACGTCTCACGACAACCTTTGAACACCAGGTTGGATCGGTATTTGATTACCTTGCACAAGCACCGAGCCGCGCAAGAAGGGGAGGCGGTGGTTATGCCAAATGAAGAGGCGGGGAGAATGCTGGGAGAAGACGAGGGTTCCTCGTCTCGCGTGTGGCATTACAATTAGACGGAAGGAGCGAGGTACTGTAGGAGATGAATGAAGGGCGCCTCTAAGCATTTAGTGAGAAATCTTAGGACAAACGACTTGTACAAATATTGATTGATTGAATACTTCACAAATGTAACATAAATGCACGCCAAATGCAAAGCACAACGCACTCGTAAAAGTAATATGGAAGGCAAGGGATGGGGAGATTGATCTCTGGCCCATGTCTCGTTCATCTATGCCTTCTACACACACAGTGGTGCTGAAATCCCGCACGGTATAGGGTAGGCCTGCTACGTGCATGCGCCTTAAACAAGCTTCCTAGCATTAGTTTGATAGGAGGTACCCTCTAAAGAAACAATACAATACAATACACCTCGCACTCTCCTCTTGTCGTGTGCATGCTGGTGTTGTGTTGATGATGCCAGGGTGCTCCTCCGGCAACCAGGCCATTTTGTGCAAGACAAAAGCCCAGGCAAAGACTTTGAGTACTCACAGACACCCTACAACACACACACACACCAACAGAGGCCATTTCCAGTTCAAAGACACGTGGGCCTTGCGGGTCGATGTGGTCCTCCATCCTTTATCGCTGCCCCGTCGTCGTGGCTGTGGTCCTATGTTGTGGTGGAATGCGGTGTAGGTTAGTGAGAAGGACTGAGTTATAGGGATAGGGCACACAAGTGTTGCCACGTGCTCCGGAGCCAGCACACGGCTGGGAGGATTTACAGTTGACACGTGCTGCGTGCTAGCACACGTTCTCGTCTGCGAGACCCCCCGTGTGGGGCATGTGCTTTCGAGCTGTCGGCCATTTGTCGTGTACACGTGGTAACGGCAGGAAACGGCTTTTCTGTAGAGGGGTCCTTGACTTTCGTGTGCTGGTCTGTTGTACTGCCCAGCAATTGGAGGCCCGCGATTTTCCCCTTGACGGGAGTAATGAGAATATATCGGATAGGCAAGTTGACTTGTACATACGACTGTATCCGCGGAATGCTATTACCTTTTGTGGCCGTGTGTTTACAAATGGGAGATGGCCCATCAATGTTCGGATGGCCCATCAATGTTCGTATGGCGAACAAAGCCGTTACAGGAAGAAGATGCCGGCTAGATGCAGATGCACTCACATCAGCAGTCTCCTTATAAGCTATGCCAACTGCCTACTACGGTGTCCCCCACCACTACCAGGGGCATCACCAGTACCCGAGTGCCCTCGGCCCGTATTTTTACCGAGGCGCTCCACAGCTGGAGATTCACCTCCAGCCGCTGCCGCCGCAGCAGTTTCCCCCCTCCTCCCACGGCCTCCACCACCTGCCAATCATTTCCAGCAGCACAAGCAGCAACAGCACCAGCAGCAGCAAGTTTCCCTCCTTGAAGGCGTAATTTTTCCACAATCACCGCTTGCTTTTGAAATCGGCCAGACGGGTTTTGAGTTCGGTCCAATGCAACCGACCACTGGCGTTGAGCCCAGGTTTGACGATCAAGGGACCTGCTGTGGAGATGAAGATGTGGGATTATCCCGAAGGCTGCTGGCAGCAGAGGGAGAAGGGTGTTGCGAGCACGGATTGCGACAAGAAGTTAAAGCGAGACCAGAGGGCCACCCTATGCCACAACCACCAGTACCAGAATACGCCCAGCTACCGCCAGAAGCAAAGGCTCGGTACACAGAAGAGAGCAGCGAAGCGAGAGGACTTAAAACAGGCAGGCGTGGTTGAGGAAGGGTGGTGGGGGTTGCAATGGGGCTTGATTCTCGCGCAGTCATACATCATGCCAACCCCAATCCTCTCTCTCTACACACCCTATCACACACAGGCCCTAGCAGGAATGCTACCACTCCCTGCCGTAGGTGCCAGCGCCACTCCGCCTCCCCCGCCTGTCGCCGCCGCCTCGTCCTTCTCCACGGCACAGCCTCTTCCTCCCCCCACCCACCACGACAATCAAGGCTTAGGGCCGCGGCCCGCCAGCATCACCTCCTCCTCAACGCTGCTGACTCTGTCCTTCCAGCAGCCCTCCCCTCCTGCCGTGAGTGTGCTAGACCTTGTGCTGAATCAGCTACCGCAGCATTTGTAGCCATGCAGCATTTCCTTTGGCTCGTTGTCCATGTCCACCGCCGCTCCAGCCTACCATTTGCCCCCTGCTGCTCAATTTGGAATTCATCCGCAGGCGCAACAGCAGATGCCGCCTCCCCCGCCTTGGGCCTCTTACATGCAGGAGCACGCAGGACACACCTTCTCCTCTGCCCAAGGTCCGATTCCCCAACTTCCAACTTCAATCACCCTCCCCGCCCTGGCCTGCGCAGCCTCCCTCGAGTATTTTCGCTCTCGCCACGTCCAATATTCCGAGGGCTCAGCAGCAGCAGCAGCAGCAGCAGCAGCAGCAGATGCAGATGCCGATGCCGATGCCACAGCAGCAGCAGCACCAGCAGCAGCACCAGCAGCAGCAGCAACAGATGCTACAGATGCAGATGCGCTCACATCAGCAGTCTCCTTATGCCTATATTGGTGTCCCCAACCACCACCAGGGGCGTCATTAGTGCCTGAGTGCCCACGCCCCTACTCTTCACCCAGGAATAGGGCGGGGAACGCAGCATTGTACAAGAAGAGACGGAGATCAAGACAAAAGCAAAAGACCAGAAATCGGACGGCTGAGCCAAGATACGCAAAAAAAAACGAGGAAAATAAGACGCGACATTGAACGAGAAGCACAGAAATAGCTTTCAGGCGAGGCACGGACGGGGAAAAAACGGAGAAAAAGCACAAAGCAGGCGCCCGTAGCCAAAAGGCAAAACATCAGCCAATAACATTAGGCAAAATCAACCAAAAATAATCTATTCAACAGCAACAAGCACAAAATAGCACGCCGCATGCCAACCAAAATTTGCTGGGGGGGTATTTAGAGGGGAGGTCGGAGAAGCCGGCGCCCGCTGCCGCATCATGACCCCGGTCACCACTCCCCGCTCTGAACACAACCACCGACTCTCCGTCTCTCTGCACTCTACACAAGCACAGGCCTCGTCGTCGTCCTTCGTCGTCGTCGGCAGCATGTGGCGCCCGCAAGCGGCGGCGGCAGCGGCCGTGGCCCGACACAGCAGAAGCAAGTGTATCCTAATTGCAGCACCAAGCGCCTCCACGACGACGACGGCATGCCTCCACACCACGGCACCACCGGCAGCACACCCACGACGGCGGCGACGCTTGGCCATCTCCAGCTCTTGCTCTCCTTTAAAGCCCTTCTCCACGACCACCACCACCACCACCTCGACCACCAGGACCAGCGGCACCACAATTCCCGTGACCCCAGGCCTCTTTGGTGTGGCGGGCCTCTGTCGCCCCGAAGACTTTCTACGACTGGCCCGCGAGTCCGTGAGCCGCTGCGAGGAACTCAAATACGGCCTGATCACAGGAAAAGTGCCACCAGGGGTGGAGACGATCCGCGACATGGACGCCATCTCCAACACGCTTTGCATCGCTATCGACGCGGCGGAGCTCGCACGCAATGTGCACCATGAGGCTGCTTGGCGAGATGCAGCCGAGGAGGCTTTCGCGGGTTTGTCGGGCTACATCCACGAGCTCAACACGGACGTGGGATTATATCAAGCGGTGCGCGCTGTTGTCGAAGACCTGCTCGTAGCCGCCACGTTGAGTGAAGAAGAAAAACGCACCGCCCAACTTCTCAAGGCCGAGTTCGAGAGCAGCGGCATCCACCTGCCGGAAGCCGAACGACAAGAAGTCCGGGCCTTCCTCAACGAAATCACTAGCTTGGAGACCATGTTTAGCAACAACGTCATTCTGGGGCGTCGCTCCTTCCAAGTGAGCAAAGCCGAGCTCCTAGCACAAATGCCTGCGGAGGTCATTCAAAACGTCATTCTCCCCCTCCAACCCCCCCACCAGCCCTCCCACCTCCTCACCCTCACCACCGACACCGCCGTCTCCAACGCCGTCCTACGCTACGCCCGCGATGAGAACCTGCGCCGGCGCATGTACCAAGAGGTCAATACCAGCCCACACGAAAACTTGAATGTCCTCTCTCGTCTTGTGCGGGGGCGAGATGCGCTTGCACGGAAATTGGGCTTTCCTAGCTATGCCCACCGTTTTCTCGCCGATAAAATGGCCGGACGCCCTGAAGAAGTCGAACGATTCCTCCTCGCTCTGGCGGACAAAGTAAAAGCAAAAGCGGATCTAGAACTACAGGTGCTCCAACGCGCCAAGCAACAAGACGAAGGCGGGCCCGAGGGCAGCACGACCTTCCACCACTGGGACCTCTCCTACTACATGGGCGCCGTCAAATCCGCCCGCCACGCCTCCGGAGTCGATGGGAAAGGCATCTCCGCTTACCTTTCCTTGGAAAATTGTTTGCGTGGCCTCGCCTTGCTTTGTCAGCGTCTCTTCGGCATTGAGCTCCAACAAGTCCCCATGGACGAGTCCGAGTCTTGGGCACCCCCCGAAGCCCGCCTTCAAAAAATGATCCTCCTCCACCCCACCCACGGGCAGCTAGGCACCGTCTACCTAGATCTCTACCCCCGCGAAGCCAAATACACGCACCACGCTCAATTCACCGTCCGCTGCGGCTGCCTCCCCAAGGGCTCCTCTTCCTACCAACTCCCCGTCGTGGCGCTCGTCTGCAATTTCGCGCCTTCCGGTCCCCATCAAGAAGGGCCCGTCCTCCTCACCCACGCGGAACTCGAGGCGCTCTTTCATGAATTTGGTCATGCCTTGCATTCCCTGCTCTCACGCACACGCTTTCAGCACGTGGCGGGCACGAGGGCACCGGTCGATTTTGTGGAGACCCCGAGTCATTTATTGGAGTATTTTGCGTGGGACCAACGGGTGTTATCTCAATTTGCGTATCACCACCAAACGGGGCTGCCGATTCCACCGGAATTGACTAAGGCCTTGAGGGCGGCGAAGAGGGAGTTTGCGGGGTTGGATACTCAGATACAGGTGCTTTATTCGCTGGTGGATCAGAAGTTGTTTGGGCCGCAGCCACTGGGGGAAGATCCTACGAGCTCTGCGTTTTTGAAGGGGGTCCAGGGGCAGATTATGACGTTGCCGCATTCGGAGGGGACGGTGTGGCATGCACGGTTTGGGCATTTGACGGGGTATGGTGCGGGTTATTATGGTTATTTGTATGATCGGGTGTTTGCGTCGCATATCTGGGAGAGGCTGTTTAAGTCCGACCCCTGGAGTAGGAAGGCGGGGGAGAAGGTTTGGCAAGCCATGTTGAGGCATGGAGGGGGGAAGGACCCGCATGTGATGTTGAGGGAGGTGTTGGGGGAGGCGCCGTCATTAGAGAGTTTCCTGGCCGAGTTGGATGTGGAGGAGAAGGAGGGGGGGAAGGAGGGCCTGAGGGTGTGAGGGAGGGAGAAGCGAGGGGGTTGGTTGTAATAGTAGTAGTGGTAGATAGATAGTGGAGATAGGGCAAGAACGTAAGAAGCAAATAGAGTAGTGATGACGTAGCAAAGGTGTATTCTTTATTTGTTGTTGGTTAGTGCTTTTTGTTTTATGTGTTGTTTCTGCCGGGATTCGCTCAATGAATGCTTTGATTTTTGTTTTGATCATTTCGTCGCGGCGACGTCTCTCGTTGTCGCTATGTACACCTACTCATGCATCAACCCATCCACACTCACATATCATCCCATTTCACATTTTCTCATATCCAACCAGCTCATCCTTTCCCCCTCCTTCCCTCTCTCCCCTCCCTCTCCTCATACTCACTGCCCAGGCACCCACCGTGTCGACGTCGCAAAAAACGTCCCACACCTCGGACACGCAAAGGCATCATCCTGCAAACACGCCGTCTTCAGACAATAATAACAATACACATGCCCACAATCCGTGACATAAGGCGTCTGTGCCTCCCCCTCCCCACACAACACACATTCCATATCCCCATCTGCTCCCCCCGCCCCCGGTATACTCGCCCCTCCATCCGCAGAGCCCGCCGCTCCAGCCCCCAATCTCCTCTGTCGAATCAAACCCGACACCTGCCTCCTCAACCCATCCCAATCCACCAACGGCACCACACACAAAGCCAGCTGCGTGAAATGCTCCCACAGCAACTGCCGGTTCATAAACTGGAAATTAATACTTCGACTCGCTCCCCCCAGAGCATCGCCGTACACAAGCCGCATCCTCGTCAATCGTTGCAGCAAAGAAGGATATCGACCCACGCGCAAAAACACCAGAAAATTGATGAGCCACGCAAGGCGGAAGAGGCTTTCGGCTCGGTCTAACGCACGGTAGGCCCGGCGCTTCCATTGCTCCCCTTGTGGGGGAGTGCTGCTGCTGCTGCTACTACTGCTGCTACTACTGCTGCTGCCACCACCATTCCCATCGGCATGCGAATCTGCCGAAGCTGATTGTTGTTGTTGTTGCTGCTGCTGCTGCTGCTCTTCGTCCGCCCACCCCGCCACGAGGGCATGCCGTCGCAGTCGGGCAAAACCCCACTTCCCTCCAATGTACAACAAGCCCAACAACAGACGCTGGCTCACCCGTGGGGCATGAATCCCAGACGAGGACGAGGAGGAAGAAGAGGAGGAAGTGCCAAGCGTACGCCCATTGACGAAACGGAGGTTTTGCATGCGCATCCCCGGGGTGGGTTCGTTCTGAAAGACGGTGAAGCGGAAGAGGAGGAAATCTAGGAGGGCATTGAGCTCGGGTTTGTACTTGTCCATGAACCCCGGCGGGAAGAAGGGCGGGGCCAAAATAGTGCCTAGTTGAATGCGCAGCAAATCTAGCAGCTCCGTATCGAGGACGTGGGCGTCCACTTGGTTCACCTTCATCACGCCACTTCCTGCCACTGCCCCCGCGGCGCCGCCGCCCGTGCCTGGGAGGAGGCGGAGCAAGGAGGACGATGATGACGCGGCCGCTGCTGCGGCGGCTACTGCAGCAGGATAGTACCGTTGCAAGGCGACGGGTGCGCGCAAGGGATCCGGGGGCACGATGGTGTTTTCAGGGAGGGAGAGCAGGGTGGGGGGCGGTGGGGGGGGCGGCGGGGGTGATGGAGTGGATGAGGCGGAGGAGGAGGAGGAGGCGGCCGAGGCAATTTCCATTCTTGCTTGTGGATTGCGGACCAAGGCAGTAGCCAAGAGGCCTCGCGCCTGTGTACATATGGGGTAT
>Ga0209491_10004901_pt1 | contig 20174 bp, 15 predicted proteins | sample BON02_FD_187213 | JGI IMG/M metagenome (GOLD analysis project Ga0209491, IMG submission 187213) | Freshwater microbial communities from Lake Bonney liftoff mats and glacier meltwater in Antarctica - BON-02 (SPAdes) (version 2) | ecosystem: Environmental > Aquatic > Freshwater > Ice > Glacier... | reverse complement strand
ATCGGTGAACAACGCTGAGCAACAAGTCGTGTTGGCCCCAGGACAGATGGCCTTGTGGGAATCCAAAAGCCCGCCCCAAAAATATTTTTCAATTGAAAATTTCAATGCCGATGAAACCATTTCCTGGAAATCAGGCAACCTGGTCTTTGACAGGGAACCTTTGGGAGAAATACTGAATGACCTGGCGGTTTGGTACGGTGTGGAAATGCGTGTCGATAAGGAAATTGACAGGAAGAGAAAGGTAATCGGGACTTTTGCTAACAAGAATTTGAAAGATATCCTCACGGGTCTGGGCTTTGCGATAGGCTTCGACTATGAGATCCAAGGTAAAAATGTCCAAATCAACAAACAATAGCCTATGTGACAGAACAAAAAAACAGGGTAAAGTCTCCATCGCCAAATGAAATCATTTACCCTGCGATCTTTAAGCGTTAACCTCAAAACCACTTAAAATTATGAAATTAAAATTACTGTACCTATTAAAAATGGTATCCAAAAATCTAATGTATGGTCTCCTCCTTCAATGCCTGTTTCTCACGACATTGATGGCGCATGATATTCATGCCCAGATCAAGCCCATTGACAAAACGTATGTTGTGCTGGATAAAAGCGAGTGGGAGCTGCAGGAAATTTTCAAGAACATCGAAAATATTACCGATTACAAATTTGTATATCCTGAGGATATCCTCAACAACAAACCCATAATCAACACCAATAAGAAAAGACAGTCCGTAAATGACCTTTTGGTTGAAATAGCTACTGCGGCCAACCTGAAATTCAAACAGGTGGACAATTCCATATATGTGGGAGAAGGATCAGGTAAAAAAGAAATAATCCAAATTGAAATAGAGGAAGTTACCGTCTCCGGAAAAGTAACCGATGATAAAGGTGAGTCTTTACCTGGAGCAACTATTACTGTATTAGGCACTACAACCGGTACGGTCACAGATATTGACGGCAATTATTCGATCACTGTACCGGACGGTGCGGTTTTGGTTTTTTCATTCATCGGGTATGAGCCGATACAGATTCCTGTGGATAATCAGTCTCTGATAGATGTCACTTTAAAAACGGATATATCTTCTTTGGAGGAGATTGTTGTTGTTGGTTATGGTACCACCAGACGAGCGGATTTAACTACATCTATCGGCTCTCTAGAAAATGTTAAAAGGACAGTGGACCGGCCCATTTCCAGTGTTCAGGATATGCTCCAAGGTCAAATAGCCGGGGTAACAGTAGTGGCAGGATCTGGCGATCCCGGTGCAACGCCACGGGTAATTATAAGAGGTGTGGGAACAATGGGGAACGAATCCCCGCTCTATGTCGTAGACGGCATGCCCTATTACGGAGGCCGTATCAATCCCAACGATATTGAAAGTATGGTGGTATTGAAAGATGCGGCTGCCGCTGCCATCTATGGCGCCCAGGCAGCATCAGGTGTTATCGTTATTACCACCAAAAGCGGCAAGAGCGGTGAGACCAAAGTCAGTTTGGATTTTTATCGGGGCGTTCAATCTGCTTACAAGACACCTGAAGCATTGAATGCACAAGAATACGCCAGCTCGTATCGGTCTGCGGCAGCCCATGCTGGAGGTGTATCTCAATCAGCCCACGACCCGTTGCTGAATCCCTGGAGTCAAGTGACCCGAACGGTTTGGATGGATGAAATTTTTCAAACCGGACCTATTACGAATGCAAACGTACAATTAAGTGGAGGAAGTGAAAGAGGGCGTTTCAGCACATCTTTCGGCTACCACAAAAAAGAAGGTATCCTGAGAAATACCGACTTTGAATTGTTTTCGTTCCGGCTAAAATCTGAATACGATTTGACTGACAAACTGCGTGTAGGCCAAAATGTGTATGTCAACCATTCCACATCAAGAGGCGCAAATACCAGCAGCAGTTACAGTGGAGCCATTATAAATGCAGTTTATATGAATCCTGCTGCTCCTGTCTATGATGAATTTGGTCAGTTTCACGGAACAGTTCCTTTCGAATTATCCCAGTTTGCTGGGGCTTATGGGGATACATATAACCCTGTTTCACTGCTACTTCGGCCTAATATAAGTAACCCCAGGCTAAACATCAATGCCATCGCATATGCAGAATATGACATTTTGGAAAACCTAACCTTTAAATCCTCCTTTTCAATAGATCTTTGGAACTGGTCAGACAAAAATTTCAGCCCCCGCGTGCCAGAGATCGGTAGGCCCAGCAATATGAACTTTCTGAATCAAGGTGCAGGAAATAGCAGCCGATGGATATGGGATCAACAGTTGAATTACAATAAGTCCTTTGGCAAGCACAACTTGGGACTTACGGCAGTATATACAGCGCAGTTTCGCCAGGAAGAAGCTTTTAGCTATCAGGTACAGGATTTTGACCGAGAAGACGACTGGTTTCAATATGCAAGCAATGCGACGACGATCTTACGGGTTCCCAACGCTTACGGCAATGAAGATGCGCTTACCTCTGCGATCGGAAGGGTTACCTACGATTATGATGACCGCTACTTCTTTATGGGGAGTGCTCGGAGAGATCAAACGTCCAGGCTTCACAGCAACACCAAAACAGATTTTTTTCCCGCACTTTCAGGTGCATGGAAGATCTCTTCCGAAGGATTCTTCAACTCCTCTGCCATCAATTTGCTTAAGTTGAGAGGTTCTTGGGGTCAAATAGGCAATATATCCTCTGTGGGATTGTATGCTTTCAATGTTCCTCTTGCATCTGGGAACGACGTAATTATGGGTGAGCCAGGAACACGAAACAGACACGTATCCCTGAATGAGATGTCCAACTCCAACTTACGATGGGAACGGTCTGAAACGGCCAATATAGGATTGGATATGGCCTTCCTCTCCAACAGGCTGACGGTGACAGCCGAATATTACGAGAAGTACACTCGTGGTCTTATTCTAAGGAATGCTCCCGATCCCCATTCCGGCGTCCCTACAGGAGCACTTTCGAATGTGGGAACTGTTCTCAACAAAGGCATTGAGTTAACCGTCGCTTATGCCGGAGAAATCGGACAGTTCCGGTACAGACTGAATGGTAACATATCCACCATAAATAATGAATTGTTGGACCTGGATGAATTTACCAACGACTTTATTGTCCATGGTGAAAGTATAAGAGGTACGGTGCTGCCCTTCAGAAGCGAACCTGGGCAACCTCTATTTTCCTATCACTTGATACCCCATGACGGTATATTTCAGAGTGCAGCCCAAATAGAAGCATATGTCAATACCGACGGTACGAAAATTCAACCAAACGCCAGACCGGGTGACCTAATCTTCCGGGATGTAAGTGGCGATGGCAAAATCAGCGACGATGACCGAGTATTTATGGGCAATGCCATGCCTGATTTTACTTATGGACTTAACATCAATCTGGAGTACAAAAACTTTGATCTATCCATATTTGCCCAGGGTGTGGGAGGCGTGATGCTTTTCAACGGTTACAAACACACCGCCTACAATGCAGGACTTCAAGGTTATAACTTGGACAGGAGGGTGCTGGACGCATGGTCCCCCACTAACCCGAACGCAACGATTCCTGTACTTTCTACCCAGGATCCGAACGGAAACTTCGGTCAGCCTTCTGACTGGTACCTGGAAAAGGGAGACTACCTCAGAATTCGAAATTTTACGCTTGGGTATAACTTTCCGGAAAGTTTGTTGAATAGCATCCGAAGCGGATCAACCGTTCGGGTATATTTATCGGCGGAGAACCTGCTGACCATCACTCCCTACTCGGGTATAGACCCTGAGGTAGGTTCTGGTTTGGTTATCGATAACGGCACTTTCCCTATTCCAAGAACCTTTTCCGCAGGTCTGAATTTTAATTTCTAAAAAAAGCTACTTACACCATGAAACATATCGTAAAACTTTGCCTGATACTGCTGATAGTCAGCAGTTCTTGTAGCGACACCTTCACCGAGCTTACCCCGCTTGGTAGCCCTACTTCCGGGAACTTCTGGCAGTCTGAGGAGGACGCAATAACCGCCGTTAATGCCTTGTACGAACACTGGGGTGATGACAACTTGTTTGGCAGGGCGTTTATGTACCTGATAGCCGCCTCCGATGACATTATGCAGGGCAGAACCGATGCGGCAGCAGCCGCTATTCGGAATTTTCAGGCAACCGGACAAGAAGGCAGGATGGCACCCATCTATCCCAGGATGTACACGGTCATTCAGCGCGCAAACAATATCATCAAATATGTTCCTGAAATGAACATTAGCGAAACCCTCAAAAACAGGGCATTGGGTGAGGCCTATTTTATGCGGGCACACACCTATTATTGGTTGGCACCAAGGTATGCAGACCATAGAGCAGGTATACCAATCGTTACAGAAGAGAATATGGAGGAACTATCCTTTACCCGTCCTGCAAGTATTGTTGACAATTATCGGCAAATAGAATCGGATTTGTTAAGAGCAGCAGAGCTTCTTCCCTATTTTAACACTTATTCGCCTACTGATTTGGGAAGACCTCACAAGGATGCCGCGCATGCATTTTTGGCTAAAACATATCTTTATTGGGGCCATCACGATGCCAGCAAATGGTCCAGTGTGGTTACTTATGCGGACATGGTCATAAATTCACCTACTGGCAGGGCATTGATTAATACCGGAAATCCGGCTGAGGATTTTGCGAGCGTTTTTTACGTCAACAACAATTTCTCCTCCGAATATGTGTTTTCAACCGTATCCAGCAACGAACGCGGCCAAATTCTGCCCGGCGTCATGTTGGAAAATACTGGATGGGGATTGTACAACGGTTGGGGTACTTTCTCTCCTACTCTGGAACTCTATAATGCTTTTGAAGAAGGTGACCACCGAAAGAAGGCCACCCTGTTGGAATTTGGAGATTCGTTTAGCTTTCTGGGAAATCCCAGAAGGTACTATTCAGGAAATTCCAGGACAGGCATCCAAGTCAACAAATACATGGATCCATACCGGTTTCCCGAAGAAGTTCACCTGAACCCAAACGGGAATTATGTAACCTCTAATTTGAATATACCGCTAATCCGCTTTGCGGAAATCCTCTTGCTAAAATCAGAAGCCCTGATTATGCAAGGACAGAATGGCGACGGCCCCCTCAACCAAGTTAGGCAACGGGCGGGTCTTGCATCTAAGAGCGGGGCTACCATTGCGGATTTGAAGCAGGAAAGAAGGGTCGAACTGGCAGCTGAATATGCCGATAGACACCTGGATCTAATTCGATGGAGAGATGCCCAATTGGCTTATTCCAAACCGGCCACAGGCAGAAACCATTTCAACAAGACAGACCCAGACTCCGGTTTCAAAGTCTATCAAGTATGGCCTGGCAGAACCTTCAACCCGCAGATTCACCATGTATGGCCAATTCCTCCCAACACAATTGCCATTTCAGGAATTCCACAAAATCAAGGTTGGTAATCCATTAATTTATTCAAATTTTCTTTTCCCCGACCCATGCATCAATCTGCTGCCTGGGTCGGCGGAAATTAGCTAAATAATTAAAATTCTTTGCATATGAAAAATAAGCTATTCCTTATGTTACTGGTATTATCGGCGGTCTTGGTGGGATGCCAAACCGACGATTCCATTCCTGTAGATGATAGGTTGCTTGGGCAATCAATCATCTTTTCGCACGATAACCCGAGGACAGGTGTGGCATATAAACCCAATGATGACCGTCCTTTTAACCAATTTCAAGATTTTTACCGCTCCAACATGATGGTAGACCTAGAAATCGAATCCACGTATGAAATCGACAAAATCGACGTAGTGAGCCTGTTAAACAGAGAACTATTGACCACCATTCAGGTAGACGGAACCAATGCCTCCTTTTCCTATCCTGTCGCAGATCTTAATGTGCCCTTTGCGCAGAGTTCTCCGTTGCTCTTTTATTTCTATTTTAAAGATGAGGGCGTGAAGGGATTTAGTTACCCATCCATGAAATCGTTTACCTACCTGGTAAGCTATGACGTTCCATCTCCCGTCACATTCCTGCGAGCTGACGGATCAATCACCGAGTTAAAGACCACCCCAATCAATGTCGGAAGTCTAGCGCCTGCACCAAATAATCAAGGCATCATTTCCACCTTTAAACCAAATGAGATTTCCTGTTTGGAAGTGGAGAATGCTTCTTTTCTTAAGTTTGGAAATAACCGCAGCTTTTCGTTCAGTTTTTGGTTTAAAACCGACCATAACATCAGCGATCCTGCCTTGATAGGTACTTTGGACTGGAACAGTTCCAATAATACGGGTTGGGTACTGGCCTATCGGCGGGGCAATCTTAGATTAGTAGCAGGCGAGCGTGGAGTGGGCAAAGTAGACTTTGCCGAGCCAAGTATAGGAGAGGGTGGCACGCCGTGGATGACTGGAAGGTGGCATTTTGTCACGGGTGTATTTAATCGGGCTGGAAATGCTTCCATCTATGTGGACGGAAACCTATCAGCCGAAAGATCCATGACTTCCGCAAATATAGACAACGACAACCCCATCTACATCAACCAAGACGGGACTGGATCTTACGGCGACAGGCTAGGAGCGGCATACAAAAACATTGTCATTTATGACTATGCCTTGACTCCTACCCAAATTCAAACAGTCTATCAAGCTACAAAAATGGATTAACCTACCCTTACCGTCACAGTGAGTATTTTATTATAATTAATTGATTTAAAAGCTATTATATTAGTTTTCCTTAGTTTTTGATACCTTAAAATGTATAAAAAACTAGGGAAAACTGGGCTTTAAAGATTATGGTGGAGAAAAGAAAAAATCAAACAGGAACTCTTCAATCATATTGTTCCTAACTGCTTAAATAACTGGCCTGGTTTTGTTGCCTAGACTAGGAACAAAACGATCGAAGAACTAATCAAAGAAAACAACTGGTTCAACTGAGGTATTATAAATTAATCCTTGAGCTTGTGCCAACCATTCACCAGTTGTTTTTCACCATTTGAAAGCATTTCGTTAAAAAAGTTTTTACGCTTGTAAACCCAGTCACTAGCCAAGAGATGATGTTTATACCTACTTGTTTTTGCCTCATAACCAGCACGAATTAAGTCAAAATTTTATTTTCGACTTTTCCAAACCCAACAATTGATCCATCATACTTTAAAAAACTAAAACTGTATTATCATTATGTCTTTTCTCTTCCATCAAAATTCGTTCTTGACCCTCTTGTGTAAAGTAATCTCCTTTTCCAAGTTTACTACTTGATAGATGAGGTATTGAACCGTAATTCTTTATTCCTAATAGTTTCAATCTTCTAAAATATTACAAGGGAATCTTTCCTGCATTTAGTCTGATAAATAATTGGATTAATTGATATCCTACACTTTACTAAAAAGTAATAATTGAATCAGCCACAACTGCGGAAATTAGTATTCAACATGATGCAAAAGCTGTAAAATATTACATTATATCTAGACAATTCGCTTCCTTTCAATCAAGTAAATCAGCGATCTGATTACCGTCACTCAAGTAAGAACCAAAAAACAGATGCTGGCATCGACGATTCAAATTTTTCCTCGAATCCCTCACCTCTTGGAAATCCAAGCGGATTTTAGAAGGATTTTCGTACGTTTAGCTATCATAATAGCGGCTTGGTACTTTGCTTACATAAAACAACTCACGCAAACCCACAACACCTTTGAAAATCCTTGTACCAAACCTTATAAAAGTGAAGCAAATACTTTTTTTTACTGTTTTTCTTTTCTTTCTGATTCACTATAAATCTTTAGCTCAAGCACAAGGATCCACTTTTGAAATGAACTTTGGCAAAGGAATTAAATTTACTTCAGCCGACTCGTTGTTTACTCTTGCGATCAGTGGAAGAATTCAAAGTCTTTTCGCCGTCAATAGAAATATAACAGTCAATAGAAATATAACAAATGAAACCACAGGTGCAGATTTTATACTTCGACGGTCTAGACTGAATTTTCAGGGGACGGCTTTGAATCCAAATTTCACCTATCGAATCCAAATCGGATTTGCTCAAGGGGATATCACTTCTGCGAATAGTCAAGTGGAAAACAATTTGGTATTGAGAGATGCCATGCTTTTTTACAGCGCAAAAAAATGGCTTCAATTTGGATTTGGACAAACCAAACTTCCGGGTAACCGTCAGAGGCAAATTTCTTCCGGCAATCTCCAATTAGTCGAACGATCCATTGCCAATAATAATTTTACCTTGGACAGAGATAAAGGCATCTGGGTCTATACGAATTTCAACATTAACAAATCAGTTTTAAGATCTACTATCGCCATATCAAGTGGTGAAGGCAGGATTATTTCAGCCAGAAATGGTAGACTATCTTATGCAGGCCGGGTGGAGTATTTACCTTTTGGAGCGTTTACCAACAGCGGTGATTACATTGGTGGTGATCTGGAAAGAGAAAGTACACCGAAGGTTTCTATTGCGACTGTATACAATTTTAACAATGCCGCCACGCGGACGATGGGACAGCTTGGTGAATTTTTATTCAATTCAGAAACAGCAAATATTCAATACTTTGGGGGAGATTTCATGTTGAAATACAAAGGTTTTTCGCTGGAGTCGGAACTCTACAGTAGGAATTCGGACAAAGGTATAATCATGAATAGTGAAGATAGTACCCAGCAGAATTTTGTGATTTCAGGAACTACATTTATGCTGCAATCGGGCTATTTTTTAACCAGGAAAAACGAAATCGCAGCTCGATATGCTCAGATCACGCCCGATACGAAAGTAGCCTCTATCATGAATTCGCAAAAAGAATATGTGATTGGATTTTCTCATTATTTTAATCAGCATAATCTAAAATTACAATCAGATGTAACCTATTTAGAAAATGGCACTAACAAAGGCTTGATCTATAGATTTTCGGGAGTCGTTCGATTTTAGAATCTCACCATAATGTTTCAGATCGAGCAACAAGCCGATACATAAATTCATTTCATGTTAATGAAAAGTTTAGCACCCTAAACAATCTTTCGGCAACTCTTTCAAACCAGTTTCTAAAAAGGAAATATCAACAACGCGTGCTGACTCATTGTATTAAAATCACGCCATACCCGATTGGGTTCGGTATTTATTTTAGCTCCTTCCAGTCCGGCAAAAGGATAGAGCGCTGCATTGGAAATGCGACAGGCCTGAGTTAGCTTTCGGCTAATCCTACTGACTTTTCTCAGTGTGACTGAAGAAATTCGCCCGTTTCGTTCCAATTCTCCCCAAGATTCATTCACCGCCTCATAAAACTTCTTTTTCGATTCACTTATCCGGGCCGACTCCTTTTTAAAAGATCTTTTAAAATAGCTCAATTCACGGTTGCTAAATGCTTTTCGTTCTTGTCTCTTATCGAAAACAGCTTTAACCAATTTCTGAGAGTGACTCGTAATTCCCAAAATATTCACAGCCAAGGTTGCCTCCGCAAATTGTAGAAAAGGATAGCGATAGATCGGGTCGCGAAGTGTGACTTTCTCTGGTAAGATCTCAAAGCATCTATTTACAGGAACTTCGATCTTCTCTACCTTAAAAGCATGGCTTCCAGTTGCAATCATTCCCATATAATTCCAGCTATCCAGAATTTCCACTTCTCCTTTTTCCAGGATAAATGCCTTGACTATTGGTTCTCCGAACTTATTCAAAATTGGAGACCCATTTTCATATAGCTCACAGTTCGCCGTAAAATGGCTTGCATGTAAGGATCCTGAAGCGTAAGTCCAGCTACCTGAAATCTGGTAGATTTCCCCAATCTTAGTTGCTTTACCACCAACAAATCCAGATCCCGCAAGGCAAACATGAGAATCTGAAAAAACTTCCTCACGAAGAGACTTTTCCATAAAGCCTACAAACCAACCCGCGCCAGCACAAAGGGTAACCGTCCAACCAAGACTTCCATCAACTTCGGCTAGTGTTTCTTCAAGTTCAAGTGCTTCTGGCAAGCTGAGCGCAAGCCCTCCCAATATTTTTGGCACAAAAAGCTTAAATAATTTTTCCTGATGAAGGATGCTAATTAAATTAGGAGTCAGTTTTCCAAGTTGTTCAGCTTGGGCCGCTGCTTCACTGTGATAAGAAAAGGAAAGGGTCATTCTAGAGTTGGAATCAAATGTATTTTTTTTGCAGCTTATTTTGGACCATATCCAAGTCGTCTAATATTGATTTAGTACTAACTCTGTTTTTGGCTAAAAATCAAACTTTGATACACTAAAATTGTTAGAAACTATGAATTCATTTTTCAAGCCCCTTGGAAGAATCACAAGAAGATTTTATCTATTACTTTTCATGATATTTTACTTTACAAATATCATGAGTCTAATGCTGATGTGGCAATCTTATTATGGTGAAGCCTGGCCCATATTCTTTTCCTTCGGCATTATCCTGATCGCTTCGATTATTTTACTCCTTATCATGGCGATCAAACGATTGCATGATATAGGAATGGGCTGGAAGTACGCACTTTATTTATTAATTCCACCACCAGTCAATTTCATTGGATTTATTTGGCTTGCATACAAGCCAGGGCAAGATGGTCCAAATAAATATGGTCCAGACCCAAGAAAAACAGACATAGTCTAATTATTATTAAGATAGCCTACCCTTTTTCAATTCGTTTACGGCATAGTCTACAGCGCTGGCAGTCAATGCCATATAAGTAAGTGAAGGATTCTGAACCCCTGTGGAGGTCATCGCAGCACCATCGGTCACGAATACATTGGGAAGATCATGAAATTGATTGTGGCCATTCAGCAAAGACGTTTTTGGATCCTTGCCCATTCGTACTCCGCCCATTTCATGGATATCCAACCCAGGGTTTTGCCCGCTATCGGAGCTAGTGATATTCTTACATCCAGCACTTTCAAGCATGGATTGACCTTGGGTGTAGAAATCAGCCAAGACTTTCTCATCATTCTCATCGTAGCTAATATCTATTTTAAGCAGTGGAATTCCCCAGTCATCTGTCTGATCTTTACTCAGCGATACTTGATTGGTCTCTTTAGGGACTGTCTCTGCCTGCATCATCATCCAAACATGCCATGGTCCAACTTTGGTGTTAGCCTGCTTCAACTCTTCTCCTAATGATGCTTCAGCTACACCGACACCTCGAGTACGAGATGCGCTGAAAAAGGGCATGTAGCCCCCCTGAAAATCCATATCCTGTTTCTTTACATTTCGAAAGTTTGGCATCATCATCGTCGTTGGTCTTCTTCCAGAGTAATAGCTATCCTCAAAACCTTCAAAATCCGCGCTTATCGAACCACGATAATTGTGAAATGCGACATATTTGCCAAGCAATCCTGAATCATTACCCAATCCATTTGGATAGCGCTTAGAGGTACTATTCAGTAAGATTAAGTTTGAATTGAGTGTTGAAGCATTTAAAAAAATGACTTTTGCAAAGTATTCTGTGACTTCTTTTGTCACCCGATCTACTACCCGAACTCCGGTAACCTTTCCTTTTTCATCGTCATATAGTATTGAGTGAACCACAGAATCTGGTCTCAGCGTCAGATTTCCAGTCTTGGCAGCCCAAGGCAAAGTACTTGAATTACTACTGAAATACCCGCCAAAAGGACATCCACGGTAGCATTGATTGCGTGCCATACATTGACCCCGACCTTGTTCCAAATGGGTTTCATTCGGTTTGGTCAAATGCGCACATCTTCCCACTATTGCGTCCCGGTCAGCATATGCTAGTTTGATTCTTTTTTGCAATTCTTTTTCCACACAATTTAATTCCCAAGCAGGTAAAAATTCTCCATCTGGAAGTGTGTCCAATCCATCATAATTCCCACTAATACCCACAAATCGCTCTACATGACTATACCAAGGAGCAATATCTTCATAGCGGATCGGCCAGTCGATCGCATAGCCATCTCGACCTGGACGCTCAAATTCATAGCGACTCCAGCGTTGAGTTTGGCGAGCCCAGATAAGCGACTTCCCTCCTACTTGATAGCCTCTGATCCAATCAAATGGCTTCTCCTGTATATAAGGATGCTCGGAATCCTTGGCAAAAAAATGCTGAGTATCTTCCTTGTAGGCATAGCAGCGATTTACGACCGGATCAGCCAGCTGTTGATCTCTTGGAATCTGATTACGGTGGGGCATGTCCCAAGGCGCAGCTATCATTGTTGGGTAGTCTATCAAATGCTTGACATCCCTTCCCCGCTCCAAAACGAGAGTTTTCAATCCCTTTTCACAAAATTCTTTGGCCGCCCAACCACCGGAGATTCCTGAGCCTATTACAATAGCGTCGTATTCATGCAAATTCATAAGTGAAAAGTAAAGAAAGAAAATAAGAGAATCAAGAGGGGAAAAGAAGTCACCAGTCACGAGATTCTGATAGCAGGAATCAAAACCCAAGCGATATATTGAAAGTATCGAGTCTCAAGATTTTGATATCAAAATCGATTAGCTCAAACATAATTGAATCAACAGCCATGCATGCAGCCATGATGTAAGATAAATAACTGGTAAAATAAAGAATCCAAATAAGCTAGAATCAGAAAAGTAAGAGAGGAACCCTTCGATAAAACGCCATGTTCTTGACCGAACTAACTTAAAAACCAAAAAGCCAATCAGTTTTACCGATGGACTTTTTGGTTGACTTGAAAGTCAAATTTATTCGTAACGCAAAGATTCGATGGGATCAAGTTTGCTAGCTTTGTATGCGGGAAGAACTCCAGATAGCAATCCTACAACAATACAAATCAAAAATGATATAAATATCCAAAGCCAAGGAATCAGAAATCCACCTACACCGATCACCAGTGCTATCAAGTTCCCAACGCCTATGCCAAGTATCATTCCGAAAATTCCACCCAGCACGCAAATCATAATCGCCTCAAATAAAAATTGCTGACGAATTTTTAAGGGAGTTGCACCTAAGGCTTTTCTGATCCCAATCTCTCGCGTACGTTCTGTGACAGATACGAGCATGATATTCATCAAACCAATAGATGCTCCTAATAGTGTAATAAAACCAATTCCAAATCCCCCAACTCGAAGATATCCAGCTACTTCCTCCAAGCTTTCAGCAACTGACGTGCTTTTCAACAAATCAAATGAATCTTCCTGAATCACGCGATCCCGACGAATTTTACGCATCATTCCTATTGCTTGACCCATTTCATAGTCAATACGCTCTGGACCTGATGCAACTCCTGTGACATTGTAATTGAAATTACCGCGTTTGTCCAATCGACTTGCATTCTCTACCGGAATAAGAATCTGCCGATCCGCTCCTGAATCAGGTCCCACACTCCCCTGCTTATTTAAAACGCCAATGATCGTGTATGGCCTTCCAAAAAATGAAATCTTCTGTCCTATGGGCACCTCATTTGAGTCAAACAATAGCTCTTTCAACTCTTTACCAATGATAGCAACACTATTTCCATATCTGATTTCCAGATTACTGAAATTCCGACCATCCTGAAGATCTATTGCCTTGATAGTCAAATAGTTCTTATCAACTCCTCTGATCCGAATATTTGGATTAGTTTTCTTTGAGCCTTTCTTTATTTCTGCGGAACCTGTCACCGATGTATTAACAGTGGAAATTCCAACACTGGTATACGCTTGCTTAAAGTCCATGACTTCGTCAAAAGTCAATTTTGGATAAATTTTCTCTGACTTTCCTTCTTGAATGGAGCGACCTCCACTGAAGCCTTTATTCTTTAAATCAAAAGAATTTGCTCCCAATCCGGCGAAACTATCTGCTATCTGGGCTTTTATCCCATCGATTGCTGTGAGCATCCCTACCAGGGAGGAAATACCAATTGCGATAATGGCTCCTGTAAGTATCGTCCGAAGTAGATTTACCTTAATTGAGTTTAATGCTTCTCGAATGTTTTCGATCAAATTCATGGTGTGTTCGGATTAGAACAGAAATTTTAAGATTACTTGGTAATTCAATATAATAGTAGCCAATTCATCTTGACTTGGTCAAAAATAGCTCGATTTTTTTTGAATGAGCTGTTAATAAGTATTCTTATCGATGATTAGTAAGTGAACTAGTTCTACGAGATCTTCAGCAGATCGATCCGGGGATTCATCGAAATGGATATCAACACTTAAACTACTTTGAGCCATCTCGTCCCTATAGCTACCAATAGTGTACTAATCTTCGGATAAAAGTCTTTCTTCTCGATTAATGACTCTTTTGAAAAATACTCAAAGCTGAAATACTTCTTGACTAGAGATGGAAGTCTGAATTTTTTGATCCGAAAGTGCTCGAGGTGCGATACAAGCATTCAAGCTAGTTGATTTTAATGCATCCGATCAGCTCGAATGCCAATTTCTTTCAGTACAGAAGCTTCGAAGGTCAGCCATTCTTGCCAGCGGGCATTGACTTTATCTACAGCTTGAAAGCTCCTTGCCAGTTCGATAAAAGTCACGTAATGACCTGCCTCGGAGATCATCAATTCCTGATAAAATTTCTTCAATTCCTGATCTTGAATATGATTTGACAGCAATTTAAAGCGCTCGCAACTTCGTGCTTCGATTATGGCATTCAACAGCAATTGCTCTGTTAACTGTTGCATTCGATTCCCACCTTTCTTCACAAAATTGATAAGTGATACCACGTATTCATCCTTTCGAGGATATCCGAATTTTAGACCTCGTTTTCGTATTTGATCCATCACGCGCTCAAAATGGGCCCATTCTTCTGCTACAATCGGAGTTAACGTGTCTACTATTTGATCCAAATCATTAAATCTTAAAATTAGACTAATGCAAGATGAAGCTGCCTTTTGTTCACAATAGGCATGATCTGTCAAGATATCGGCAATTCGCATTTCAGCTATACCTACCCATCTTGGGTCTGTTGGAAGCTTCAAGTGAAGCATTTTCTCCTTGGTGCGCTCTTCCCAGCTCATATCAGTCGAATAAATACCAGGTGATTCCCAAGTCTAAAAACGATTTGTACCCGGTATAATCTGGAGTCACAAAATAACCATCTTGATTCATAAAACCATTGTTCAGATGATTGTACTTAAATAAGACTCGGGTCCTATTAATCCTAAAATCCAAGAAAAAATCAGCAACAGGATAGGCATAAACATCAAAGTTGTTCTGCAAATTAAATTGCTGCGTACCTGTGAAATAGGAGTTTCCAAAATAAGAGGAATGATATCGAACATCGATTCCCATCTGTACCACCACATTATCATTAAAGAGTGGGCTGTCGAAATAAAATCGTGAATTTGCGTAGACTTTTGGTATCCTAAATACATCACTTCCATCTCCTGTCACTTGGGTGAAAATCAATTCAGTATCCCATCGGAACTTTTGACCAATCTGAATATTCGCAATCAATCCCGGCATTAGCATAAAAGCTTCCCCTCCAGCTTGAGTTGCATTTCCATTAACCTCAAAATAGACGTAATTATTAATCCTGTTTAAGGTCAAGGAAGGTCGCAATCGAATCTTTTCCCTATCAACTTTCAATGTACCTTTCACTTGGTCTACACCAACGTTGTCAAAGTTATTATTCCACTGTAAAAAATATCCTTGATACTCTTGCTGCATAGCGGCAGGCTTATATACTGCTTTAGTGTACTCAATATCGAGCCAAGGAGAAGTCATCAGCCCATGAAGCTTAAATGCTCCCGGAAGTAAATATTCACCATCGGCACTGAGGCTCCATTTTTCAGAAATCTTGCCGATAAGCTCACCTCCAATAAAAACTTCATTAAAGCTATTGTCACTTTCAAATGAAGGGCTGCGCATTCTTCCTGTTCGAAACTTTGCGTGGGCATTATAATAAAAGCCTCCGAAGGTACCTTTAAAGCCAACTTCGTTACGCCATTCAGAGAAGTCATTTCGATTCTGTGCCGTATCCCTTGCGCTGTTTCCATAGCGTGGGTAATACAAAGTATCCGACTTTGACATGTCCGCTTCGAATATTAAATCCTGACTTTTTTTATCAAAAATATGATAGAGCTGTAAGCCGTCTTTCACTTTGTACTCATGATAGAAATGGTAGTCCTGCCGTAAATCTCGAGCTTGAGAGAATCTCAACCAAACCTTTGCATCCTCGTAAGTGAAATATACGGAAGTACTGTCCTCTTCTGGAGGAATGATGCCTCCAATCTCATTGACAACATGTCGCATTCGTGAAAAATTACCCAGAAACCAATACTTCCCGTTTTCAGATCGGTAGTTTGTATGAATTGAATAGGCAGTTTGATCCACCATATTATCATCTCTGGCTATAGGATTCAATGTCTTTTTGGCACGAATAGTATGGAACTCAAACCCTACGTTCCATCTAGGATTGATGTTTCTGGCAAATTCAATATCCAGCATATTTCGATTACCCCCTCCAAAAAAGGCAGACATATTCGTAAATGGTGATTTGGTATCGAAGTATTTTTGATTTTCCGGAGCTCGATAGTAGAGATCATAAGCCGTAAACCCTGAAGTAGTCCCAATCATTTCGGGAACTTGGTAAAAGATTGACCGAGATGCTGATCCAATATTTCCAAGATCCTGATATTTCCAACCACTCTTGGCTACAGGGTCGTAGTTATGGTAATTATTCAGTAAAGTGTCTTGTGGGAATATTTGGAGCCGATTTCGCTTAATATCCTTCTCGAAAAAATGAAGACTCGTATTTGGCCCATAAATCATCTTGGTCGAGTCGTCTAACAGTGATCTCCTCCCTTCAAGTTCTTCCTCCTCAACCTCTTCATTAACGCGAACCTGATTTGGATTTTGAGTAGTGACTGGTCGGGTTGTTTTGGGTATCGGGCGCTGTGCATTCGCATACTGAAAAGCAACTAGTATCAACAGAATTAGAATACCTAAAAACTTTATTTTCACTGAGCGCAACCTTTATTTAGGACCTTAAGATGGATTAGTTCTTCCAAAATAGCCAAATCTTTCTCAGGTATGACTACCTCAATAGGCAGTACAAAAATCGGAATTTCTTCCAGAAATCCTGCTGGAGCAGAAGATTTAACTTTCCCAGCATCTTTTTCAGTGGTTAAAAACACAACATGATTGCTTGTTGACTTTTCAAATGCTTCTCTTAATTCAGTAAAATCTTTCAATGAATAGGAATGGTGATCGGGGTAAGTGAAGTAAGATTCTAACTTAAAATTCGATGAGACATATTGTTTTAAAGCTTGATCATTTGATAATCCTGAAAATAAGATAACCTGATCGGAGAATTTAAAATCAATAGTTAATGAGTATGGTTTTCCATAAATGGTGGATGAAAAAAATATGGGAGTATCAGGTCCAGTATACTTTATTATTTTTTTAGAAAGGGCTAGCCGCTGAGCTTGACTGATATTCAGTGGGCTCTTAGTCACCACAATAGCATCAGCTCGTCGAGCTCCTTTTCTTGACTCCCTCAAACTTCCCATTGGCATTAGGTAATCTTCTGGGAATAGATTAAAAAACGTGGTCAGTAGAATAGCTAAATCTGGCTTGAAGTAACGGTGCTGAAATGCATCATCCAGCAAAAGTAAATTTGTCTCAGGGGTCGCTAAGGCAATTTTCTCAGCAGCGGAAACTCGATCTTCCCCAACATAAACAGAAATATCGGGGTCAAATTTTTTCAAAATTTGAAAGGGCTCGTCACCAATTTCGAAAGGTGTGCTGATGGAAGTAGCTTTCAAAAAACCTTTGGTATGCCTTCCATATCCTCGACTAAGAATTGCTGTTTTTTGATCTCGGTATAACATTCGAATCAGAAACTCTATCATGGGGGTTTTTCCTGTACCTCCTACACTCAAGTTACCCACTACAATGCTGGGAATTGCCGATTTTTTCATCTTCAACAGTCCAATTTCAAAGAAGGAATTTCGAATAGCTGTCGCCAGATCGTAAAGCACTGCAAGAGGATAAAGTAATAAACGGTACCAGCGCATGAGTTAGAATTAGTATTTTTGATCAAAGAAACATAAAAAATATGGGATACAAGATTGGTGAAGTGATTTCAAGCTTAGAAATACTGGCTCCTCCAGCCTATCAAGAATCCTATGATAATGCCACGCTGATTACAGGAGATCAAAACTGGGACGTAACTGGCATGCTATGCGCTTTAGATTGTACCGAGGCAGTTGTAGAGGAAGCAATTTCCCTGGGAGCTAATCTAATTATAGCACACCATCCCATAGTTTTCAAAGGCCTGAAAAGTATCACCGGAAAGAATTATGTAGAACGAACCATCATCAAGGCGATCAAGGCTGATATCGCAATTTATGCGATCCACACCAATCTCGATTACGTAGCTCACGGTGTCAATAAACGAATTTGTGATCGGCTTGGATTATCTAAAACTAGAATTTTGAGTCCAAAAAAACAAATCTTAAATAAATTAACATACTATGTACCAACGGCTGAAGCGAAAAAAACCATGGATGCGGTATTTGCAGCAGGAGCAGGCAAAATAGGAGAATACACTGACTGCGCATTTCAAACTGAAGGGATAGGGACATTTACACCATCATCCAAAGCCAATCCTACGATTGGCTTCCAAAATAATGCGGAGCGTGTAGATGAATCAAGAATAGAAGTATTACTGCCAGCCTACCTTGCAAATCAGGTCATCACAGCTTTGAAAAAAGCTCATCCATACGAAGAGGTAGCATTTTACTTAAATCAACTTGAAAATGAGAATCAGGAAGTGGGGGCAGGTATGATAGGTGAGTTAGAAAGTCCGCTTGAAGCAGAGGAATTTCTTGATTTGCTGAAGAAAAATATGAATCTAAAAGTAGTAAAACATACAGCAATCAGTCAGCGGAAAATTAAAAAAGTTGCTGTGTGTGGAGGGGCAGGAATTTTTCTGCTGTCTTGCGCAAAGGGAGCAGAAGCAGATGCTTTCGTCACTTCTGACATCAAATATCATGAATTTTTCGATGCAGAAGGTCAATTAATCATTTGCGATATAGGACATTATGAGAGTGAGATTTTCACAAAAGAATTAGTAGGAGAGTTTTTGTCCCAAAATTTCCGTAATATTGCACTCTATTTGACAAAAATAGTTACAAATCCCTCATTCTATCGATAGTACATGGAAAGTACAGTAGCACAGAAACTCGAAGCTATTCACAACCTTCAACTTTTAGACTCAAGATTAGACGCGATATTAAAAGTTCGTGGAGCTCTCCCTGAAGAAGTTCAGGACTTAGAAGATGAAATAGCTGGTTATAATACACGTTTAGACAAGTTCAAAACAGAGATTGACTCATTTGATGATGAGATAAAAGCTCTCAAAGAAGGCATCAAAGAATCTGAAAAGCTGATTAAAAAATATCAGGAACAACAGATGAATGTTAGAAATAACCGTGAATATGACGCAATCACAAAAGAATTGGAACTTCAAGATCTTGAAATACAGGTATCAAAAAAGAAGATAATTGAAGCGGGACTCCGTATCGATCAGAAAAAAATAGATCTTGAAGAAGTCTCTCTGGTCATGAAAGACCGCCAAAAAGATTTAGATCAGAAAAATAATGAACTGGCAACAATAGTTTCAGAAAGTGAGTCTGAAGAAGGTAAGATTAATTCTGACCGGACTAAGGCAACCAAAAAAGTTGAAGAAAGATTGTTGAAGTCGTATGATAAAATCAGAATGAATGCAAAGAATGGTCTTGCAGTAGTAATGGTAAAACGGGGAGCTTGCGGTGGATGTTTTAATACTGTCCCTCCGCAACGACAAGCTGATATTCGAGAGAAAAAGAAGTTGATCGTTTGCGAACATTGTGGCAGAATACTGGCAGGAGTTGAAGATGAAATCACACCAGAAGCACCAGTAAAGAAAAAAAGAACGACCAAAGCTTAACAATTGATATGATCAAAAAAACCCGGGAAATTTAATTTCCCGGGTTTTTTTATTTGTCACCTACTCATATCGCATGAAATAAATCCTTACCTTATTAGACATTATCACGAATTTTAATTCATTGCTTAAATTTAGGCTGCCGGGCTTTAGATTTGTTGCGATGAAACAAATATATCCAAAACACCGTGCAGCCCTACCTAAATTTAGGGCATTGACGAGTCTAAACCAATTTTGTTACGGGCGTTTGCTTGAAGTTTTTGACAGACACGTAATTTCGTATTTATCTCAATACACTTTGAAAGGCAAACAGCGTTTGATTCCGAGTTTCAAAGAACCGAAAAACAGTAGCCTTTATGGCAGTATCTCCAAGTTGGATTTTATGTTACTTTACTTGA
>Ga0209491_10004899_pt1 | contig 20184 bp, 12 predicted proteins | sample BON02_FD_187213 | JGI IMG/M metagenome (GOLD analysis project Ga0209491, IMG submission 187213) | Freshwater microbial communities from Lake Bonney liftoff mats and glacier meltwater in Antarctica - BON-02 (SPAdes) (version 2) | ecosystem: Environmental > Aquatic > Freshwater > Ice > Glacier... | reverse complement strand
GGTATCTGTTTGCAGAACTGCCCAGGGCCGAGACCGTTGAGGCTATCGAAGCCCTGCTGCCGGGCAATGTAAACCCAGAGCAGATCAAACTCTAACGCGCCACCCCGTCGTTTATTTTACGCTTACATAAATACAACAAGTCACCCCGAAAATACCCCCGAGTAAGATGGTCAGCCGTCCCACATCTCAAGCACCCGACTGTAACTCTGCACAGCGTCCGGCAACCCCAGGTCCTGTACATCAAGTACAGTGCATTTTCTGGTGCCTCCATTCTTTGGACCCCTAAGGCCACGACCCACCATTTGCTCATAGGCCACAGCGCTCCATGTAGGCCTTGTAATACAGATAACATCCGTCTTTGGGGCATCAAATCCGAGTGTGAGTACCGCGACATTGCAGAGAAAACGAAGGCCATCGCCAGAGCGAAACCTTTCAATAATCTCATATCTTTCTGCTTTGGGCGTTTGTGCAGTCACCAAAGCCGCACAGTGGCTACCTGCACCCTTGTTCAGTGCCAATACCAGAAGTTTCGCATGCTCCACCGAGCAGGCGAAAACCAGGACGCGCTTTGAAACAGGCAGCTGCAACAATTCACTCAATATCATCGCATTACGACGTTTTTCTCTTCCCAGTATTTCCAGATACTCCGGGGGTAGCACACTGAACATTTTGAACTTTTCCCGTTGCCCGGCTGTCATCGGTGGAGTTCCGAATATTTTCAGTTTGCGGGCAGAGACATTAGAGAGAATCTCCCTACTCTGCAAAGTCTGGATAGGGTGCTCACCCAATGACTCCGGCCTTAGAAGACGCTTGTCAAAAAATTTAAGTAGCGCTCGACTCTCGCTATCGTCTCTTCTCCAGGGGGTAGCCGACAAGCCGATAAATGGAGGGGCACTTGATAACATTCGCCATTCCTTACGCGCCCGAATCCCAAGCTCGACCAGAACATTTCTGTATTCAGTAGTCAGTAATGAATGTGCCTCATCGACTACAACACAGGAATAATTTTGCTTCCGAAGCATTTCGATAAATGCCTTCTTACTAGATAAAAATTCCGATTCCCTGACCCAACTGGCCAGCTGATCTATACTCGCAATCAATGCCGTAGGCTGATCCGGAAATTCTACATCCTCGATATCTCGCCCACCCCAAAGGCGTATCAACTTCATGGGACGACCACGATGAACCGGTTTGTCACCCGACCTGAGGGGCGGCACTTGCCATACTTGCCTGAAGCACTTCCAAGCTTGTTCCTGAAGTTCAGCCGACTGTGATATCCACAATATCGTGGGGGCCCGCTGCCCTCGGCAGTTTTCGGCAACGTGGTCGCATATCGCTTCAACAGTTACGCGAGTTTTACCCGCTCCGGTTGGTAAAGACAACATACCGGCATTTCCACTACCGCCATTCAACAACTCTCGCAGAGATTGATAAACTTCAAGCTGGAAATCATGCAGAGGAGGTAATGCTTCAGCCGGCTCGACCTCTTCATCCCCAAGACGCCTGATACCACTGCCTTTGGCCAGGCTTTCCGGCAGCTCCAGAACCTCACAAAACGCCTTGGCCCATCGACTACCGCTGCGCCAACGCTCCGCCATTCTCTGTGCACGGGATCTCTGTGTACGAAGATGCCGAAAAGAACTGCTATCCTTGGAAGAAGAAAACTCTTCAAAGAAGTTTTCAATTATTTGTTGCTTCTGTCTCTTCAGAGTACGCAAAAGTTCGCAACGCACCCAAGGCCCAAAGTCCCTATCAGCAAGAATGCGGGTGCCGAGCAAATCAATGACCTCAGATACCGGCTTGCGGGATTTTCCACCTGTAGAAAGAGAGCCAGCTTTGAGGGCTTCTTCTGCTGAATAAATACACTGAGCGAGTTCCTGCCCGTCTTCAGAATCAAGATAAAACTGCCAGCTTGATTCAGGAATACGTTTGAGCGCTTTTTCGATCAAGTGTCGCCCATCAATTTCACTAGACTGTTTCGGTTTCATCAAAAATATGTCCCTATTTCATCCATGATTGTCGATCAATTTACGCACCCCTGCAGCCTGGTAGCTCTGGCCGCTCTACTCCGGGCTCGTCAGGATCAAGGGTTTATTCCTTCTATACATGATCAAACTGTACCCAGTTTGCTGCCGTATGAAGCACCTCTTCCATCTCCCGCCGTGTTTTTCCCTTCAGGGAACACTCCCAAACCGTCAATACACGCCAGCCCATACGCTCGAGCTTGGCACAATTACGGGCATCGCGCTCTGCATTCTCCTCAAGCTTTTTCCGCCAGAATTGCCGGCGATTCCCAGGCCATTTGAAAAGGTGGCAGTTGTGACGATGCCAGAAGCACCCGTTGACTTGTATCACTGCACGGTACTTTGGGTAGACCAGATCAGGCCGGCCAGGCAACAACTTGCCTTGCCACCGATACGAATTCCCCAGTCTGTGCCTGAGCCCTAGCCGCTGAAGACCGCTGCGCAGGAGCATCTCCGGTCTGGTGTCACGACCCCGAATGCCAGACATCATGCGGGACCTTGTCTGACTATCAACGATATCCATCGAACTCACTCATACTGTACATATACACAGTCAAATGGGGTATACTCATTTTTATTCCTGCGAAGCTTTTCGCCGGGTCAAATCTGTGACATTATTCGCTGGGTCAAACCTGTGACATTGAGAAGCTAATAACTAACGATACGGTAGCCGTACCAGCATGACACAATCCAACGATATCCAGCAACTCCTTGATTCAGCAGTATTTATTTGGGGACAAGGCCACGTGGCGGAAACCTTGGACGTTGAACGCGAAACAGTCAATCGCTGGCTAAAGAAAAAGGGGATAGACGAGCTCAATCGTAACTACAAAGCCTATACCAGGTCTCTAAACAGCCTGCTACCACAAAAACCACGGAACTATGACAAACGTAAATTCGATTTCATCGACCTATTCGCAGGTATTGGTGGCCTGAGAAAGGCATTTGAGGGTATAGGCGGCAAATGTGTGTTTACAAGCGAATGGGATGAATATGCCCAGCGCACTTACCGGGCCAATTACTATGATGACCACCCCATTAATGGCGACATAAAGGAAATCACAGAGGGGACACTGATTACCAGGGAAGTCGGAATTTCGGCAAGCGAACTCGCTGAAGATGAAATCACGCAATATATAGATACTCATATACCTGATCATCATGTTCTTCTGGCCGGCTTCCCCTGCCAGCCCTTCTCAATAGCAGGTGTCAGCAAAAAGAATGCGATGGGGCGTGCCCACGGATTCGACTGCAAGATTCAGGGCACTCTATTCTTCGATATTTGCAAGATTCTGAAGGTTAAGCGCCCTGCCTGCTTCCTGCTTGAAAATGTAAAAAACCTGAGAAGTCACAATAAGGGTGATACCTATAAATCAATTCTTGAAGCACTCGATGCTGCTGGCTACGATGTGCCCGAGCCTCAGGTCATCAATGCCAAGAACTGGTTGCCTCAGAACAGGGAACGCATTGTTATTGTCGGCTTTCGCAAGGATTTGGCAATCGGCGAAGACTTTGATCTAAAAAAGATCAGAGCCACCAGAAAGCAGGTCGTTGATAACCTTGGGAAGCTACTGCAAGACAACAAAGATGTGGCGGATAAATATACGCTGACCGATAACCTCTGGAATTATCTTCAGGCTTACAAGGCTAAACATCGAAGTAATGGCAATGGATTCGGTTACGACCTGTTCACACCAGCCTCCACTTATACGCGCACTCTTTCAGCCCGCTACTATAAGGACGGCTCCGAGATACTGGTAGCGAAGAGCAAGCGCGATGCCGGTCAATGTGAAAGCGGTAAATCCAAACCCCGCCGCCTGACACCAAGAGAATGCGCTCGCTTGATGGGTTTTGACAAACCAGGTGATGCCAAATTCAAAATACCGGTCTCGGATACCAGGGCCTATAAACAATTTGGCAATTCCGTGGTTGTACCGGTTTTCGAATCGGTGGCTAGGCAAATGAAAAAGCATATTATTGAAAGCGTATTATTGGACGAACAGCGATTTTCGAACAAGAGTGCTCCCAATATCCGTCAAGAGAAACTCTTTCGCTCTGATTAACGTGTTTCACTGACTTTTCTGATGTGGGAAATGAACTCTTCAAGACTCGTCAGACCACCTCGAACAGCCTCAGGGTATTTCCTGATTAACGCCTTAGGCACGACCAGTGACACACCTTCGGCTTGCATTTCCTTGAACTGATTCTCAGAAACCCCTTCCTGCAATGTAAACAGGTATTTATCCGGGATACGATTTGCCTCATTCAAAATCTGACGCCAGCGATCCTTAAGGGTCGTTTTAACAGCCAACATGTTCAATTTAGTATCCGGGAATTGAGTATTCTTATAGGCATCAACACTAGGAAAAAGAAAGTCCGGTTTTTTATTCCCTTCTGTTGTTACCTGCGTATCGAAACCGCTCAGGCCCTCTTCAATAAATATCTTCTCCAGATGCAACTCCAATGAGCGGCCCGCCCTCGATTTTCGACGATTGCTGATGGAGTTAGCCAGTGTAACGAAGTCTTCAACAGAGTTAAAACCACTTCTAATCAGCGGTAGAGCATGCAAATCCTCAATCATCCTGAAAACGACATATTCCTGCTCACGGCGCTTTAACAAGCGTCTATCTGGATCAAGATCAGAGAAAGCAAACTGCTCGACCACAAAATCAATAATCGCCTGCCCGGATGGAAATACTGCGACCCATTCATTTGGCAACTCCAGATCTACTTCCTGAAACAGCGGTAACTGCGCCACCCCCCCAAATAGTTCATTGAGCGGCTTGAACAGGCTCGCTGCAGGAAGCACTTCACCAACGAGACCCTCTATATAGTCCTCTTCTTCTACACATCTGCAAACCCACACTGACATCTGTTCAATTCCGGTACCAGACAGATCCACCTGGAAAGCAAAAATAGCCAAGGCTCCAGTGTTTTCCGGATCCTGCAGGGGTGCATAATCCACTCCTTGCTTCCAGCGAGTTATCCTGTGTTCGTCCCGCCCGTTGGCTCTATTTTCAGAAAATTTACTATTGTAGTAAATGGCGCGCAATTCCTGTATCTCGAGATCGTGTGAATCAACTTGGGCTTTAAACAAATAGTCAGGATTATGGGTGTCTCGATCGAGGAGCGAAGGAAATACCCTTTCCGTTACAGTTGAAGGAATGTAAATTCCAGAACCATGCCCACCAGAAGCACCAGTATCATTGGCTGATAGCCGTTTTACATAGGCGAACCAGTCAGGGGATGCTTTAGATGTAATCCAGATTTGTAATTTTTCTGTACTCAACTTATGTGACTCAGGATGTGGTAGTGAGGCTCAGGAGAGCGAGGTTTTCAGGCGCCAGCTTTACTCTTGACTAGATTTATTGATTCAGTACACATTCACATCATAACTCGACGCTCTTAATCCTTTATCGATTCGCTCATTCCTAGGCTGCACAGCCTCTTGCCTGACCTGAAATACGAGTTCCGCCATGGGGATTAACCAGTAGTTTCTGGCTCACTTCATCGAGATTTCGCACCAAGCCCGGGCCGAATGATACACGTCATATATAATCTAACGTCTTTAGTATTCATCTTTTCCTAATACATCCCTTTCATATTCATCAGCTACCTTTGCCACATAGTTGAGTAGCATTACAAACTCACCATCATCCATCGTTTTTACGATCTGTGTAGACTCTACGACTATGGCACTACGTCGCTCTGAGTAGGCAAAAGAACAATACATAGAGTCATCGCTATTTCGTGAAAGAAAATCAATGGCCTTTGCTTTTGTTAACGTCTTCATTTTAGTCCCAGATAAATCAAAGCAGGGAGACACGAACCTAATAACATCGAAGCCATCGGCCAGCGGCTTTAACTTTTCTATATAAACCACCTGAGTACGCCCTGCTTCGAGCTCATAAGTGTAATGTAGTTCGTCATTATCATAATCATAGGTGAGTTCATAACCCACTGATCTCGCCTGGCTGAGCACGCGAGCTAATGTAACGTCCTGCTCAACTACCAACTCCAATAACGGCTCATTACCGATTTCAAAAATTAGAGAAGCGCGATAATTAGTGGGGGTTTCTCGTGTCGCGCTGAGAGTATATTTTGATTTACACCAAAAACTATCCAGTAATAGCTTGGAAAATTTACTATAGGCCCGATAATTTCCCTTGTATTCCTGCCCCAAACGACCTATTCCGTTTGCGTAACCGACCAGAAAAGCCGCAATTGAAAGAACAGTCGGTCCAGGTGAAATCGAGGATTCGGCAGAAGCCATGAGCCTGTCCAGATCAGGGCGTAAAAGAAATAGCATCACCGCCCTCTTATAAATATCACCTGCATCAGCTAGTTCAGGCACCTCGGCTTCCGCTTCAAGCACCTTTCGGACGTATACAAACCATTTTCCAATATCCTCGGCGACAGTAACTGCGCTAGAGGTAATTGACACTTGTAGACGACTCAGGAAATCGATCGGATCAAATCCATCCTCTGGTTTTATGTCAATCAATGCGGGAAACAATTTTGATAGTATCAATCGGTCGGACTCTGAGAGTCTGGATTTGTGACCAATTACCGTCGCACATTCTGATGAAACGGGCTTAATCCCATTTGAAGCCAGGCATACGGGGAGCAAATCCATGACATACGAATGATCTGATATTTCATTTACCGGGAAATGCTGAAGAGCTTTCACTCCACCGCCGAAAGCGTCAATAAAAGCCAATTGAGGCTCGATATCATCAGGTAGTGAAAATTCTGGTTTTGGCTGATCGAGTAATTTCTGGATATCAGGGATTACGCCAAAAATGTCTCGCTCGGCAATGACATCATCAGGTAGACGCATCACAAAATCATCAATTGCGCTAGTTGAATGCATATTAATCGAAGACACACACCAAAGTGGTACAGGCGCGTTCACTACCATTAGCTGCTCAGTCTCTACAAGTTTATGTCTGCCTCCATATTTTGTGACATCATCGAGCTCATACTCAATGACTACTACGCGTTCGTCATTGAGTAACCCGGCATATTCTTCCACATCCGGAATCCCGCCCTTCCAGAAAGGAATTGATCCGCCGAAAGCTTCCCTCGTATCGACCTTGTATCGGAACTGGCTTCCTGCCGGCATAATCATGCCCGAACCGAGAAACGACATGAGATTCCGCTGTGTAGTAATGAAATACAGGCGATTTGGTCTGGAGCCCTCGAACAATGAGCTCTGCAATTTACTTCGGTCTTCTATATTTTCCAATTCAATAGCCCCTTCTCAGGAGTTGGTAACATTTTCAACACTTGAGGGTTTTCATCACATTCAGAATAGGTAAGTTGCAAATAGGATCTGGCCCTACTAATCATCACGTACATTTTCATCTTGAAAAAGTCTTCGTTTGCTCCATCTGTTTTGTATACCTGTATTTGAGGTATGAAGACACCATCAAACTCCAGACCTTTACAGCTCTTATCACAAACAACCGTAATCGTACCTTTTACATAAAAGTTGATCTTGGCCGCATCGGTACCAGATGAATATTTCTGTACTTTCAGCTTTCGATCATCTGCTAGTGGCTTGATCACCTTCATAACTCTATTTTGGACCGTTCGATCAGGAACGATAATTCCCGCAGAAAGGTCGTCGTTGTTGTGTAACCACTGCACTATGGAAAGCATTTCATCATCGAATGTGTCGAATTTTCGCAGTTGAGGCTTCGCCCCTTTGGCATTCTTTGGAATATCCGGAGTACCCGTTGACATCCCGAGGTGGAAAAAGCTGGCCAACCTGGCAATCGGTCCTGAATTTCGATAGTTTATTGTAACTTCATATGTAACTGCCTCTGGCATGAATGCCTGTATTTGACTAATCGTGGAATTTCGACTTTCTTCCATTCGTTGATTATCATCGGCAAATATTGTCACAGCAGGGATGGATCGGCCATCGACTATAGCCTCTTCGTTTCTGAGAACATTCAGGAATAGATAAAACTCCTTTGGGAAATCCTGCCCTTCATCCACAATCAGGTTTTGCCAGTACATCTTCTCAGGCCGGCTTGGCTTTCCTTCCATAACGAGCTTAATCGCCTTACCGAAATCGGGCAGCCAACGCTCTATTTCAGGAATCTTATAGCGGCCATTTCCTCTGCCCCAAAGACCGTAAACCCATGAATGCCAAGTTTTTGACTCAACATCCATATCCAGTTCTTCAATTGAACGTTCTAGATATCGATTGAGCAATTTGCTATGCATTATGATATCAACATCATCGCCTCTTTGACCAAGGACGGCGCCTCTATATAGTGCTAACACAGTCTTTCCTGTACCGGGTGGCCCAACACATATAACCGGTCGATCAAACGGCGCTTCCATCAGGAAGTCTTCCTGCTGAACACTCAACTCAGAACGTCTTGGCAAGCGCACTAAACTGTATCCTCAATTAGCGATATGAAATGGTGGAAATAGCCAATATTCGGCGCATCCTTGCCTCCAATCAGTACTGAGCGATCGAGCAGACTATTCGCATGGTCACAGCTGGTTTCCGCAACAAGTGTGCATGCATGACAAGCAGACTTATTTAGCCCCTGAACACCTTGTTGTTCCAGCTCGCTGCAGATAGGATCACTGGAGCACCAGTTGGCTCTAAATAAGGCTGTCTTGAATGTGCCGTAAAGTCGATCGGGCAAACCTTCTCTCACCAAGCCACCCAAAGCGCCTTCACTGTCCGCAGAAGCTGTATAGATAAGAATGCCTGCCATCCCCTCTTTGTCGTCACTGTAAATGCGTTCCGACAAAGAAGATGAGGAATAACCACATTCGAAGCATAACTGCCGAATCAACAAATGCGAAAGAGTATGGAGGAGAACAAATCGATCTGTAGCCTCTGGAAGAAAACCTAGCGTAGAGCGCTTTCTGGCATTCCGCATACCGGCAAGAACCTGCTCAGGAATTCTCTTCTCCCAAGCATCAAGTGCGTGAGGGTCAAGAGCCAGGAATATCCCCTCTCCATAGATTTCCGTAGCGGGCAACCAATTTGCACTGGCCCCAAGTGATGGGGACACCAATCTTTCATAATTGGGTTCAAGGCGTGTGAACCCCCTTAGCGCACGAACGATACGGAGCTTTTTAGCCAAGGTAACTTGTGATATTAACCTCCTGAACTCACTCCAGGCGAGTAATTCACCTTTTGGCAACTGCGACTGGAAGACGTTGAAATCGGCTTTTTCGGCTATAAATTGAGCGCCCGGTAGACTTTCAGGCGGTGTAATAAAGGCTTTCCATTCCTCTATAAGCAAGCTCTCCTCATCTCCAGCCACTGGTACTAATACGCCTTCGCTCTGGCCTGTCTCATGTAGACACTCCCATACGATCTCTACCGTAACACCAAGTTCCTGTAATTTTTCGTCAGCAACAATCGGTGTGATAAATTTGGACGCTACTACATCGTCCGGAGATTGAATAAGGTCCTTTAGCATTAGCAATGGCTGCCATTGAGGGTGAAGTCGAATCAAATCGAAAATTGATTCCTCGCTCTTTTCTCCAACTCGAATATCAATCGCAGACTCTACAACAGGGTAATAGGCATTGCTCGCTCCCCTCTGTACAACCTGAGGTAATTGATCACAGGGCTCGGCCAAATCACGTTTTTGCCAGGGATGAGTGCCACTGCACCCCTTCAGCACGCCCGCCAGAGAATCCTTGAATGGTAGACGCTCCAAATCATTCTCGGACTTGCAATTAATACAGGCTACGACAAGCGACTGTAACCCGGCTCCCCTTTTCGGATCAGATTTAAATTGTAAACGATGATTCTTGCAATTACTTTTACTGCCTATATGAGCCCACTTGTCCCAGGGAATATCGCTAAGGTGCCCCCCTTTGCACACCGCCATAAAACGCATGGGAACTAGATGGCTTTTTTTTCCGCAGGATTCACAGAACGGATGTTCCCCCTCCTTTTCCATCGGCGAAAACCATTGTTTTATCGCTCGACAATTGGGACAAAATAGCCAGCTCGGAAAGCGATAATAAGGCACAGGGCTTCCACTACGATACGCGCCGGAAAATAAAGCTCGACCGGCGATAGGAGCCGCTCGAAAGCCTTGTACACCCAGCACTCGCTCAAGGCGCGGCAACCTTACATCAGGATCTCCTTTGGTTTTCCAATTGGTGGTGTCCATCGCTACGAATGACTCAGAACCAAAATCGTAGATTCCTCCTACACCAAATGGAGTAATCGTTTGCGAACGCCTAACAGTTCTATCGATTCCCATTAGTGTTCTCCCCACACGTAGACATTGCAGTCACTGTCTACATTTCGCATGGAATTGAGCGTAGGCCAGGGAATCTCCGGTTTCGCAGCGGCTCCAGCCATATAATCCACCAGTAGCGGCTCGAGATTCGGCGTCGACTTCACGTCATAACGAAGCTGGATTCCACTCTGCCTAGAGAGCTCGGCTTTCTCTTGCCAGGCGTTAATGCAAATTTCAAGGTAATTATTAATTCCAGCTTGCGTGGTCTGATCGTCTGGTTCGGCCTCTAGCATTCTTTGCCTGAGTGCCTCAATCACATCAGCAATAACTGGATGATCCTTATCAAATTGCCTTGCACCGTCATTACCAGATAGACCAGCACAATAGCGCACAACTATAGTTAACGCGGCATGTAACGCACGCTCCATAGAGGGCAAGGCATATGGAGTTACACTGGTTGGCTCGACAGCTCGATAAAGAGCCTGATGATAAGGAATGAACGACTCGTATTGTGACCTATCTCTTGCTTTATTATTCGGATAAAAAGCGACCACCAAACCTGGAACCAGATCCCGCCCCACACGGGAAGATGCTTGAATGTACTCCGAGGTTGTCTTGGGTTGGCCATTCATCATGATCAATCCCAGGCGTTTTACATCGACTCCAACTGAAAACATATTGGTGCACGGCAGGCAATCAATCGCGGCCCGATTCCCTTTTGGCGCCTTCAGGGATTCAAGTATTTCAGGTATTTCTCTGGATGATATATTTGCGGACATCTCAATCGGCTGGATTTTCCTTGATTTAGCAGTGTTATGGGCAATTACTTCTGCACGCTTGGGAATATCATCCAAAGACATTGTCATGGTTTTACCGAGCTCCCGACGACTGTTATGGAAGATAACCTGGGTCCAATAGCCGTCTGCGGCTATGTCCGACAACTTAACGTCAATGGCAGACTGCACTAAGGCAGCACTAGTGTGAACCAGCGACGTAACGGGTGTGTGATACTGGCCCATCACGCCGATATACAACCGGCCCGGATTAGTTTCACTGGAAGCTTCCTCCCTGGAGAACCAGGAATCCTCTGCAGTCATACCCGCAGGCGGGAATACCATACACTCCCGGGCATACAATCGACGCACCTGGTCTTCAGCTCGCCGTATGGTTGCTGTGGCGGCTATATACTTGGGGTTCGCTCCATGGCGCTTCATTACCACGTCCATAGCAGCCTCATAGACACCGGCTATCGTGCCTAACGGGCCGGAGATAAGGTGCAATTCGTCCTGCAGAACCATAGAAGGAGGCCTACGCTTTCGCTTGCCTCCTGAAAAAAATGCGCCGGGTTGATCCCGCCATGCCAGTCGAGCAAATTTGTCGATTGTGCCAATCAAAAATGAAGGTGGTTCTTCATAAAGCGCTTCGTCAATCACTTGTATAGGTAATAGCTTGTTGAAGCAGCATTTTTTTGAAGGGCAAAAGAACCTGAAACTTGAAGCGCTGGCTTGAATACCATAATCCGCGGGCTTCTGACTTTGCTGTGCAGGTACAATGCGGGTGCCGCACCAGGGACACTGCAGCAACTGGAAAGGATTTTCAGGCCTCGCTTGTTCGCGCATCATCTTGTACCTCTGAAACGCCCCGAGTGCCTTCTCAGAATCAGAGTCCAGATAATTGGGAGTCGTGGGCTGCCCCACCCAGAGACCCAAACTGAATGGCTCATCACCCCACTGATTGGTGTCTGCCTTGCGCACTTCCTCACAGGCGCAAATCATCGCCGCTGCGCGTTGAAACTGCTGAGTCGTCAGTAATCGCAGCGTGTATCGAAGAATAATTGCCGTGCCACCACCAGCGTCGCCGTACTGATAACGCCTGTGAAAAAGCTCAAAAGCGGAAACAGCCAAATAGGCCTCCGTTTTACCGCCACCTGTTGGAAACCAGATCAGATCAGCAATTTCACGCTCATCTGAATTGGTATTGCCTATCGATTCAATCGCCAATAGCTGAAAGGCCAACTGAAAAGGCCGCCAACGCAAAACCTCCCATTTCGGATCATTGTATTCAGGTGACCCAACTTCAAAACTGTTCGCTTCACGCATCGTTCCGCCAAACTCATCACCGGAATGAATCATCTGCATCTGCATAATACGGTTTGCTAGTAGGAAACAATTTCTGGCGCCAGAATTTTCATTAAGGAAGTGTAGCCCTTTAACCATTCTCTCTACTGCCATGTCCAAACGAGAGAGAATGCGTTCTGCCGCTTCATTCAAACCTTCTGGTACCGGCCTTTTTGCCTCAGCCTTCGTCCAGGATGAATAGCTATTGATAAAGCCTTCAAGTTTTTTGCGCTTTTCTTCCCAGTCTACTTTTTCATTGGCAAGAAACTGTATAGAAAAGACATCACTGTCTTTTAGTGAATGATCCTTCGGCAAGTCAGAAGTGACTGGCGGAACTTCATATTGAGGAATGAACGATGTTTCAATACTCTCAGCAGATAATTGCGCCTTAACTATTGGCCACATCGGCGCACAGCCATGTCCAATCGCAAAAGTCCTTTTGTTTTGATAAATCAGTGCCAGCTCTTCCTCCTCTTTGTCCCAGGAATAGCGATTGGGAGAAGGGTAAGTACCAATAAATCCGTTCGCTGCCGAACAACGAAACCATACTTGATGAATAACATCCGCAGCATCGAGTTTATTCTCCACCACCTTGCGCGGGTTCACCAGAGTCACCGTAACCAGATGACCACTGCCCATACTTCGCCAGGTCGACATCAGGTCGGCACGACCATCCAGTACACCGGCTTTGTCACGACCAGCCCCGGGAGTTAAAACATGAGGCTCCGGATCATCACGAGTAGCGAGCTCCCTTCGTACCCATTGCTTTTCAGACAAAGTGTAGGCGGCTGCGGACAACTCTACACGTACTTCTGGTATAGATTCCTCAGTCTCGATGTAGAATGACAAGCCTACAGATGCGGGCTTGAGCTGATACGCCATAGCGATAGGGTCATCGCTGGTTTGGTCTTCCTCTTCCTCCTCCGGGCCCTTAATGCCGGCTCCCTGAGGGAAAAGAGCACCCATCAGGTAATAGGTATGGGGGGCATCCTTTTTTAACAGCGTTTCATCCGGGCCATTAGCAGGGCCGACCAACTGAGAATTGAGATACTCAACAATCCTGTTTCGGTCTCCGGATAACTGCTTCCTCAAATCCATTTTATTATCCACTCACATTCCCCTGTGCATATTCTGAAACAGCTATAGCATTTTCAACGCGTCTTTCATCAAACCAGGACTTTTTACTCACCGGTGTCGCCATCCATAACACGGCATTTGCCCTCGTCATAGCCACATACAGTTGATTTATCGCCTGCGGCTGATCCACTATTGAATTGATATCGATCAACATCACATAGCGGTTTTCAAGACCCTTGAAATCACGAATTGTACTAAACGGTAATTGCGTATCCATCCAGCGCTCACCAAAACTTTCATTTATTACCACAACCTTCCTTCGCCAGCGCTTATCCAGCCTTGAAGCAACACTTTCCTCGAAAGAGAGGGGTGACAACAGAATAATATCGCCTGGAAGTACATTCTCATCATCGATCCATTGTCCAAGCTGAATCTCTATAAGCGTTGTCAGCGATTCAGTGGAATCGTAGTACTGATCTTTCCATAGCACAGGTAGGCCATCAGAATTAATAGGGCAATTGCCTATATCTCCACCTGTATACATCATCGTATGCTCACCGATCTGGCGGGTATTTCGACAGTTTCTCGTTAGTGGAATTCTAAAGCTACATTCCTTCAAATAGTCCAGAGCACCCTCATCGAAATCTGCATAGAGAGAACCCTGGTTATTTGGATCCATAAAGAAGTACCAGCGTCCATCAATCAGGCCATCACAGAATAGGCTGTCCAGAACCTCGATACTCTCCATGTCCAGCATGTCCTGACCTTCATCGACCACGAGAGCTGAAAAGACCGGGATATTGCCCTTTTCAATCCTGCTTTTTAGGCTAATAAAGTTAACGACCTGAACCTGCGTCTTCGACAAGCGGCGCTTAACGAAGGAAGCCAGCACCGGGCTGCGACAGACGAACAGCACAGACTCATTTTTTGCGTCAAGAATCTCACAGGCTCGGCCCGCCACCAGCGTCTTTCCTGTACCCGCACCACCCTCAATCACTACCTGTTTATTCGCCAATATCATGTCCACAGCGAGATACTGCTGTTCAGTCAAGCTAACCATCTGATCCCAGCTATCCCCTACTTCTGCCAACAGAGACTTTTCACGATCAAACTCTTCTCGCATGGCGCTGCAAAGTACTGCCACTTCATGCTCGCTGAGGCGATCTGTTTTACCTGTTTTTTCAGACCAGTACTTGTAAAGTTTTTCCAGCCAACGCCCAAGATTTCTTCGATCCCAGTCAATAGCGTCAAATACCTCTTCCTTGGGTAATTCGATACCTACATCCCCGAGTTTTACATCGGGAAACATAACCGCAAAGCCAAAATTGACTTTATCAATATCGACATCCAGTGACTTTTTCCGTAGCATTTTTACTAAGGCTTCCCAGGCAGTCTTCACTTGGTTGAGGGGGCTTTCCCTTAGTTCTATAACATTTCCATCACCATCTTTGGTAAACCAGACACCCTGCTTGACAGATAATCGCCCACCCTTGACTTCAAGAACCAATACCCCACGAGTGGAAACAATGACAAAATCAGCTTCCGCAAACTGCTTGCGTTCATGTTTAGGGATATTAAGAGAATGAAATGCGGTCCCCAATTCCAGGTCCGTCTTCTCAAACAGTGAAAACAATTTCTTCTCGGCATTACTTTCAAAACGATAGACAACCACCGGATTCATCTTCATGCGGCAGCTATTCCCAATGTCGCATGAGCGTCATTCCGTTCGGAGTATTCCTCCCTATTGAGTTCAATGGCTAGGGTGGAATCATAACGATAAGTCCTAGGCTCCTTTTGCGCGTCAAACTCTAGCGGTACAACCACGCCCGGTCTCTGGGTAGCCTCCTGATCATGCTTATAGGCACTAGCGCTTTTTTCGGAAATCTTGTTGCTCTTTTTTTTTCTCATAAGTGCATATTCCAACTATGTCCTGTGTATTGCGTACGACCCAACATTTGATTCGCAACTGCGCACTAGTGTTCAGATGACCACGCTCCACTAACCCACTGAATGCTATCTGGTAAAAGTTTTGGAGTACTCAGGGCTGCAAGTCGCCTAAAAGTCGTCTGTTCTGCGAGCCCGAAGCTTGTTTCGTTGTCTGTTCGTGAAGGAGTGGTAGCATCTGCCTGACTGGTCTTGACCCCCAGCATCCACTCGCTGATATCATTCTGATTCGTCGTGGCCTTCCCATTACTATTCAGCATGACAACAGCAAACTCCTGACGCATTCTGCGCCCTCGCTCATCCTGCCAGCGCAATACAGAAGATAGAAACGTGCTGCCGGCTTTTATATCGGACGTAACCGCTGTCTTGCCATGAGAATCGTGAGCGAGTGCCGTGCGGAATAGATAATCCAGCAGCGAGGATTCTGTATCCATCATCTGTAAATCATCGCGTCCCGCCGCAATTTCACGATTGAAGCATACCGCATGATTACTTTTACGTGTGCCGACTGCACGCATCACTGCATCTGGGAGTTTGATCTTCCAAACCTGGCTGTTATGGGTCTTGTCACGAGTTTCTATACCTAATTGTGCGAACATTCCACCGACGAATGATTGAAGATGCTCCTCGCCAAGATTAAGATTTCCCTGCATTTCTTCAGAATTGAAGCTCGCGGCATGTTCGAAAAGCTGTTTCTGTTTGTCCGCTGCGCTTTTTGCCTTCTCCAGAGCCTCATCGATTCGTTCGGCAGTTCGAAGAATACTATCGCCACTGGCCTGAGCAAGAATGTCCTCAACCTCGACAAGGTCTGCTATCTCACCCAGCACATCGTCTTTCATCGAATCACTGAACTCCTCGCCTACCGGCGCCATATCGGCAACCACCTGCTCCAGACGGCTGTAGAGGATATCGATAATTTTCTCATCGAGTGTGTCCGGTGAATGAATATTGAATACCACTACGGGCTTTTTCTGACCATAGCGATACAAACGGCCAATTCTCTGCACAAGGCGCATCGGATTCCAAGGGAGATCATAGTTGACCATGATATGGCAGCGATGCTGGAGGTTTATACCCTCCCCGCCCGCCTCAGTGGATAGCAGAAACTGGGCATCGCCTTCAAAGCGAGCTATCGCCCGGCGACGCTCATTCAAATCCATGGAGCCATTGATAAGTACTGTCTTGTCCTGACCAAACCGCTCATCCAGTGCCCGCCTCAGCCATTCCTGTGTACCCCGATACTCCGAAAAAACGAGGATTTTTTCCTCGGGGTTTTGGTTAAGGACTACCTTCACAACCTCGTCGAGAAAAAGCTGAAGTTTCCTGTCTTCATCCTTGAGCTCCCTGGCCATGCGGATGACCTGATTCAGGAGTTCCAGTTCGCCAGCAAAGAACTCATCGCCCTGCGTATCGCCTGATACGGACTCTTCTGATTCGCCTTCAAACCGTCGATCGAGGTTTTCAAGTGCCGCACGACGATCGAAATTTTCGTTCGATATGGGCGCCTGTTCCTTTTTTAGGCGTTTTCGACGCCTTATCAGTGCCTCACAAATTGAGGCAATGCTGGAAGCGGCCAGTTTCCGATAGACCGTCATCACAAAACCGATGGCATTTCCCTTTAGCCCTTTGTCTTTTCCTGCCTGATATCCGCGTTTGAGATATTTCTGCAAAGCCTCATCAAATTCATGAGCAGCGTCGCTTATAGGGACCTTCAATGCGCGCGTCGTCTTTCCATGGAATATGAAATTACCCTCAAGGTCTGTCACATCCGCTTTACGGTTGCGGAATACCATCTCCTGGAGAATTTCAGGGTTAATGCTGAGTGTAAGGAGTTCTTCCTTTTTTTCCGGGTGAATCAATTCCAGAAGTGCCGCGAAACTGTCCTGCCGTCCCTGGTGAGGTGTCGCCGTCAGGAGCAGTATCGACTCAGTACGGGAGCGGATTTCCCTAGCCAGATCAAAACGCTGGGAGCTCGAATATTTCATGCCGTACTGACGCCTGGTCAGTCGGTGGGCCTCATCAAAGATCACTAGGTCCCATGGCTCGGCCTGCAGCAAAAGCTCAAGATGATTCTCATTCTTGAACCTGTCCATGGAACCGATAACGCAGTCATACATCTTCCAGTGACGAGGCTCAGAAATGGTGAAATCGTCCCCATAGATTCTGAAATCCCCCATACCGAACTTCAGATACAGTTCTTCCTGCCACTGTTTTGTGAGGCCAGCAGGTGTTATCAGAAGAATACGCTTGGCTTGTTTTCGTTGCCGCAACGCAGCCAGTAGCAAACCGGTCTCAATCGTTTTCCCAAGACCCACATCATCGGCGATGAGCCAGTTAAGATCACCACTGGCAAGAATATGGTGAACCAGGTGAATCTGATGCGGTAGCGGATCAATGTCAAAGCGGGCCAGGGCGCCAGTGTTTTCGTTCCATAGCTTGAGTGCCCAGGCAAGGGTGCGCAGTCTAAGTCGCTCTGCTGCATCTTCGCCATCCTGCTCACCGAGGATATAACGGTGTTTCACCCCTTTGACCTGACAGAGGTTTTGCCAGGGTAACCATGCTTTCTGACCGGTTTCCGGAAACTCAACCAAAAGTTGTTCGTGGCCAGCGACTACTCTACTTCGCAGCACCTTTCCCTCCCCCAGCGAGGTTGCTGAAGGGGTTGATGGAATCTCCAGAACGTCCATGCCGGGCATAAAGCCATTGCGCAGTCTGGAAACCTCCAGCCACTCGGATTGATTTCTCCCGAACCAGTGCACTTGCACCGGCTGATCGCTATTTGAAGCGATTTTTATGACACGTCCGAGGCTCTTCTTTTCCTTATCGGAAAAGTGAACGACACAGGCACCCATCGAAGGCATTGTTGTTACTGCTGTGGTCAAAATATGGTCGCTTTATTTGGTTAAATTATTGTTGCAACTACCGGGCTGTACTGCACTTCCAAAAAATAGGCCCTCACCTGGTTCTACATTTATATAGAGCAGGGCTAACAGCACCCTCCTTGATCATTCTATCAGGCTCCCCTTGTCCGGGGCTTGAGTTCGCAAACCCCGCAAGAACCCTGCGCTGAATTGCGTCACCCCTTGTATTCAGCACTTCCTCAGAGTCAAACTTGTCCTGCAGATCAGCTGCACACTCAGCCAACTCCTCGTCACTTTCCTTCCGGCATACAGAGGAGCAATCAGGCACTGGTTCGCGATAAACCAAGTTATTTTCTTCCAGCCACTTATACACTGGACTGCCAGGGAAATCCTGTGCCAGCCTTTCCTCATCAGGAAAATATTCGTAGTCGATGTAGGCGGGCAAACCATCAGGTGAAACTGACACCATATGCTCAACAAGATGCAACATGTAGCCTCGAAATGAATTGAACCCATGGATGAGGGAGGGACTGGATGACCAGTCCTCGAAGCAATCTTCTATAAACGGGATGGCTTCCTCCGTATCATCCACGCCAAGGCAACGAACAATAGCTAACCCAAGGCTCCAGCTCAGGTTGATGTAACCAACGGAGGCGAATTGGCCATAGTAGACTCGTGAAAAAGCCTCCCTGCCTGTCCAGTAGGCACGCAGTTCGAAGACTAGCGCTAATTCGCTGGCAGCCGGATATTGATTCAGGAGGTGGCGAAGAGCCTTTCGGGTCTGTCCATGACATTTATGGAAGACAAGACATTCAACAAGGACATCGAACAGATCTTCCTCGACAGGATACTCCAGAGCCATTTCCCCAGCAATCTGTCGGGCGCGTTCAAGCGGCGTTAGACGACCTGTATACTCGACTACCTCGTAGTCAATCTGTTCGTCTTCAACATCGACCAACTGATCATCGAGAATGATACTTTCCCAAGCTTCCATTTCTTCGGAACCGGTTGAGAGATCACCAATCTGGGATTGGGTTTTGTACTCCTCAAATTCATCAAACTCTGAATCGATCCAGGGCTCCATCTCCTCTGGTATAACTAACTCGGCTTCAATAGCGGGGATGGTTCCCAATTCGTATGTCTCGTACTCCAGACCGGGCGTGTATTCCTGTTCGCCAGATAAGCTGTCACTGATGTATGAGGCATCTTTTGTGTCGAACTGCTGCTCTCGAGCCGGACTTTCATTATATTTCCCAGCATCATGCGACCTGCGCAGAAACTCTGTCGCCCTTTCCCGATTGTTGAGGTTAAGATAGGCGCGACTTATGAGTTTGAGCGCCTCCTGGTTATCGGGCTGTTTTTCTACAAGTTCCTCAAGGATTTCCGCTGCGGCACCGGAAAGCCCTTCGGATATCAAATCCTTAGCTTCTTGCATTATGCCGATACCGTTCATCCCTGATATTTACCCACCCGATAAGTTATTTTTTTTAGTGTCGGGGGAGTACTCCCGAACTATAGATTGTAGATCCACCCTCAATTTGGTTTACTGATGCAAATCAGTCAGCTATGTATCGAACTGGGCCAATTTGATGACGCTTAACGCCAGTAATCCCCTTTATCCTAAATTTGCCAAGTCGACTGATCTGCCGGGCCATTACCCTGCAAAATAGGCCCTAACTTTGCATTTGCGCGGAAGAACTAACCCAATCTATCTAACTGAATATATTAGATTTTTTCCAGTCCATGGAAAAGCCCCATAATACTAACGGAAAGGTACTCTAGCCGCGTTATTGTATCGTAAGCGCAAAATAAACGACACCCTTCCGCGGCGAGCCCATGACCTGCACCCTGTCTTCTTTAATTGATACGGGTTCGTAGCGTGGAACGGGTTAACGAAGCATCACTGACTGAGCGCCAGCAATAT
>Ga0209491_10004890_pt1 | contig 20205 bp, 14 predicted proteins | sample BON02_FD_187213 | JGI IMG/M metagenome (GOLD analysis project Ga0209491, IMG submission 187213) | Freshwater microbial communities from Lake Bonney liftoff mats and glacier meltwater in Antarctica - BON-02 (SPAdes) (version 2) | ecosystem: Environmental > Aquatic > Freshwater > Ice > Glacier... | reverse complement strand
TTCCAAGGCGATTTCTAGTATTCCAAACTGCTAAAAATACATCATGTATGCAATCCTTGATAAAGCTTTTGTCTTGCTTAATGGACATACCCAAGGTATAAAGTTCGCTTGAATACTTTATATAAAGACCTTCCAGACCCTTCTTATCCCCGTTTTTTACTTGTTGCCATAGCATCGTCTCATCCGAATGATCAATGGAATTAAACTTAAATGACTTATTGGACATTCTAATTAAATTGGGCTTATTAGAATGTTAATGTAAATATTAATCTTTTATAATAAAAATATTTTTTTGGTCGGAAGAAAAATTCGTGTCGTTTATAAATACCTGCCTAGTGAAGGGGTTATAGTTACAACGATTGGATTTACTTCCCTTATTCTGATCAATACCTGAAGCATAACAATTTCCGAGATCAGGGAAATAACCGAAATGCGATTCTAATGCCAATTACATTTACTGGACGATCCTTATATTAAACCAAGCTATTCCAGGCCTAAGCCTTTCAAATTGGAGTCACCGAATTGTTAAGGCAATCGAGTAGGAAGATAGGGATTATTTCCCTATCTGTCCTCTCACACCACCGTACGTACCGTTCGGCATACGGCGGTTTGTTAAAATAATGATGGCTGTGTTGCATTAGTCAGCCTGTTGTAAGTATTGTAAAAACCAGTGTATCCCTGTTTAGTAAAATATGCATTATTGAGGGTGGTACAGAGTATTGGACTATGTGCCACCCGGCAATATCCCTTGCTACTGTTTCCCCATTCATACGACTTTTGCTTACTCGCTTTTAATTTCAACAAATTGGAAGTTCTTGTCCTGCACCTCTTCCATTCTTTCCATAAGCTCATGCGTAGCCTCAATCTTACCAAGGCATCGAGGTTTTGCATCGCTGACTTAGCTTTAGCTATCGAAAAATAATTGACCCAACCTTGGATCAGTGGTTGCATTTTCAATATCTTCTGCCTTGTATTACTTCCGTTATTGCGTTTAGTAATTGCTTTGCTTTTATCCTTGATACGCTCAATTGATCTCTTGGCAATACGTATTGCCCATTTCCCTTTATCGTTATAAAAGGAAAAACCTAATAAGGTACTTTCTGTTGGACGGCTTACTTTGCTCTTCTCCTTGTTTACTTTTAATTTCAAGTCCTTTTCTATGTAGTGGGTGATACTCACCAGCACTCGTTGTGCCGACTTTGCACTCCTTACATAAATACTGCAGTCATCGGCATATCTCACGAAACTCAACCCTCTTTTACTTAGTTCCTTGTCGAGTTCATCCAGGATGATGTTCGATAATAGAGGACTTAATGGGCTGCCTTGTGGTGTGCCTTCTAGTCGTTGGCTCACTACTCCGCCTTCCATTATGCCACTGCGTAAATATTGACGAATAAGCCGTAATGTGGCTTTGTCGGTTATTTTACGCATCAACAAACTCATCAATTTATCGTGGTTCACCTTATCGAAAAACTTTTCCAAATCAAGTTCTATTACATACGTCTTCCCTTCGTTTAAAAAGGTTTGCGCCTGCAATACCGCCTGATGTGCACTCCTGTTAGGGCGAAAACCGTAACTGAAGGCTGAAAAATAGGGTTCGTAAAATTGGTTTAACCATCGACTGATGGCTTGCTGGAACATGCGGTCTATTACCGTCGGTATTCCTAACATTCTTACCCCGCCCTGCGCTTTGGGTATCTCTACCTTTTCTACAGGGCTTGGCTTGTAGATGCCTGTTATCACTTCTTTACGCAATTGTTGGTAGTTGGTGTTTAGGTAGTCTCGAAGTTCATCGGTCTGCATACCGTCCACACCTCCCACTCCCTTGTTGCGTTCTACCTGCAAAAGGGCTTTTTCAATATTGCGCCTGTCCATAATTGTTGCTAGCATACTACTTACTTGACTTTTGATTCACAGGGTCACTTCCTTACTGTTTCACCGATAAGCTAAGCTCCTTTTGCATTTTACTTTCAGGTACTGCCCTATCCTCTTGCAAACAGTTCTCTTATGTGGTTCGACTTTACGCTTTCTAACTGAAACATTGTAATTTTTTCCCTTAATTTAACATTCAGCCCTTCGGCCTTTTTGTGAGACTTCCTTGTGTTTATTTGTTGACAAGGCTCGTTCCTTTCCTACTATGGCTTACCGTAGAGACGGCACAGGTCTGCTGACTTCTGACAGCTACTGTTGTCCGTGTTTCATACTTCGTTTCCACACGTCTGTCAGACCTCCCGTGGTAAGGTAATTCACTTTCACTCCATGTCCCCGCCATACCTGCCTGCCGGCCTTTAGGTTTACATCCCGCTGTCTGTGTAATCTTTGGACTTTGGCTTGTTTAGTAGTCTCATCCCAACGGTTATGCCTGATATGATTCGTATTCCTCAGGGCAGAGTTTTGCTTAAAACTTCCTTCAGACCTGCCTGGCGGCAGACAGGTTCCACCTCGCAATGGACACCCTTGTCTTCAGCTAATGGTTGGCGATCACAAACCCCCATAGTGAACTTTCATCACCTAGTTAATTACCATGCACGGCACACCAAAAAAAAGCCTCTCCTTTTTTACAAGGAGAGGCTTTCGCATTTTTGAATTAGACTTTCTACTTTTTAATCAATACCTTGTTCATCACAACCTTACCAGTTATCACCTGAACTGTATAGAGGCCTGAACTCAAGTCATCAATATTTATTTTGTGGGTTAGGTTTCCACTTTGAAATCCTTCTTCCTGATAAACCAATCTTCCCACAGCATCAAAGATTCTGATTCCAACCGTTGCGCTTTGATCTAACTCAACCTCAAGATTAACTTCAGCATGTGCGGGGTTAGGGTACATCTTGAAATCTCCGAAGTTAGGCTCACGGCTCAACTCAATCACCCTATCGATCGTCTGACCTGCTCTATCCGTACTGAAGACTGTTATTCTTGCCGTTGACGGAATTCCAGTTCCCCTCCAGATAAGCGATTGACCTACCAGTTCAAAATCAGATTGCTCAGCAATGGAATACGTATGCTGATCATCCACAGGATCAATCGTTCTCAAATCACCTATTACACTTCCATTTTTGATACTTCTAAACATGATCGAATTGCTCAATCTAATATCTGTAGCCAAAGACTTGTCTGCCACAAGGACCATGACATTAATTGGCTCCTCATGTTCAAACCATTCGTTTTCTTCCAAATCAACTTTCAGTTTGTAGAAGCCAGCAGAAAGAGGATTGTAAGACTCCGCTGAAACATTCAATTTCATTTTCTTATGCTCAAACCAGTTTTCACTTTGAGTAGAGATCTTGTCATTAATCACCTCAAGCGGAGTGTTCCAAGGAACAGTGATCAATTCTGGCTCTTCATACATGCTGTAAGTAACGTTACAGCTTCCAACATAAGATTCTGGACTTCCTGCAAGCAAAGCATCGACCGCATTGGCACTTACGCATAGTGTCTTTCGCTTACCGTTAGGATTTATTTGGCATACTTGAACCTTATTTTGTCCTTCCTTTCCGCAAGAAGCTTCTACAGAAATTATTTTAGAGAAGACTGTATTTCCAACACAATTTCCATTCACAATCAATTCAACCATATATTCCTTTACAAAGTCTCCATTGGCCAGAACTTGGTAAGTTGAATTCGCCGCCCCTGAAATTAGAGAGAATGTACCACCTACATTTCCCGAGTACCAATTGTAAGCTACTCCTGGATAGGACCAAGGTTGATAGGTAGCTGTCAGCAGGGTACTTGAAGGCAATCCTAAGGAACTTGCTGCTCCATCAAATATGACCACATTACCGTTAGCGTTCTTTGCGATACTTGAACTGATGAATGCCTCGAACACGGTCAATGGAGCATTTGTCTGAGTCTGGGTACCGCTTAGATTTCCAGAGTTAGGAACGAATTCCCCTAAAATATTATAGGCATTCCCAAGAGGCAAGCTAATGGAGAATGTACCAGAGAATATTCCGCCTGTAACCGAGGATGCGTTGACAGTTCCGATGATGGTGCCACCATTTTTGAAGGTAACTACTCCTCCAAGACTATTCACATCTGATTGGATACCAATATCGTCAGTTTTCACAGTTGCGGTTAACGTAACGTTATTCCCTTCACAGTCAGCCAAAGAATTTTGTATTGAAATAGTGGTGCTTGCTTTTCCGATTACGATCGCTGCTGTTCCTGACTGGTTGTTATAGTTCGTACCGCCTGTGAATGTCCAGTTGGCTGTGCCCCCTGGCACGTTGGTGAAGCTAGCGCCAATATTCAGTCCTGATAACTTTTCACCTTCCACTCCCAAGGCTGTGCCGGTTGCGCCATGCGCCGCTGCATCATAAACCCCGCTGTATCCAGTCGCGGTGATGTTCGCAGCCGCTTTAACGATCGTAAAGTCTTCGCTGTCTGATGAACCTTCATGGTTGGCATCTCCAGCATAAGAAAAACTGGCATTCGCTGTTCCTGCATTGATATTGTCGGCATAAACCGCCGCTGGAGTCAATAATACAACGCCACCCGCACCTGTTACACTTACCGTGGCTGGCGTCTGTGCCGAACCTGTATATGTGAATGGTCCGCCGTTGATTGTTACAACAGTAGTGGTAGCTGCTTTACCGATTGCAAAGTCCTCACTGTCTGATGAAGCAAAGTAATTCGCAGTTTCTGCATAGCTGTAACTAGCCGTGGCCGTACCCGCATTGATGTTGTTCACATAGTCAGCCATTGGAGTCAGATCCAACCCGCCTGCACCGGTCACACTTACTGTAGCCGGAGTAATTACTGATCCAGTAAAAGTGAACGAAGCACCGGTAATCGTTACTGTAGTAATTGACGCTGCTTTACCAATGGTAAAGTCCTCGCTGTTTGATGAACCTTCATGGTTGGCATCTCCTGCATAAATGTAACTAGCTGTAGCTGTTCCCGCATCCGTGTTATTTGCATAAACCGCCGCTGGAGTCAATAATACAACGCCACCCGCACCTGTTACACTTACCGTGGCTGGCGTCTGTGCCGAACCTGTATATGTTAACGGAGCACCTGTAATCGTTACTGTAGTAACTGATGCTGCTTTATTTATCACCAACGTACCAGTACTATTTGTACTGGTAGTATACAATGAACCGGTACTATTAGGTCCAGCACCGCTAAAAGTTGAAATAATTGTATAAGTACCAACGTTTAATAAATGTGGGTCATACACTAAAGTAAACTTATTGTCTGCCCCTATATTTGCAGATCCCATAAAGGTATTTGTACCACTAGTTGGGTAATCCTTTAATTCAAATGATACAGAACCACCATCTGGCGAACCACCTGAAGGTGTTGGTGTAACTGTTGCTTGAATAGTTACTGCGGCATCTCCATAAGTAGCTGTTGCATTTGCAATGGAGGTTACCGTTGCAACTGAAACATCCTGATTTAGCCGTACGCTGACGGTATTGCTGCTGCGATTTGCAGTCAGAATGTCCACGTCGCCGTCGCCGTCCACATCGGCTGCTACCACACTAACAGGACTTTCTCCGACAGCTACGTTGGTGCTGCCGCCAAAGTTACCCGAGCCGTCGTTCAGCCGTACGCTGACCGTATTGCTGCCGGCATTTGCAACCAGAATGTCCAGGTCGCCGTCGCCGTCCACATCTGCTGCTACCACACTTCTAGGATTGAATCCGACAGCCACTTCGGTGCTGCCGCCAAAGGCGCCCGAGCCGTCGTTCAGCCGTACGCTGACCGTATTGCCGTTGTTATTTGCAGTCAGAATGTCCAGGTCGCCGTCGCCGTCCACATCGGCGGCTGCCACATTATAGGGAGTGGCTCCGACAGCCACTTCGGTGCTGCCGCCAAAGGTACCCGAGCCGTTGTTCAGCCGTACGCTGACCGTATTGCTGTTGAAATTTGCCGTCAGGATGTCGAGGTCACCGTCGCCGTCCACATCGGCTGCTGCCACACTATAAGGAAAGGATCCGACAGCCACGTCGATTCTGCCGCCAAAGATGCCCGAGCCGTTGTTAAACAGTACGCTGACAGTATTGCTGTAGAAATTTGCAGTCAGGATATCCAGGTCGCCGTCGCCGTCCACATCGGCTGCTGCCACACTAAAAGGACTGGTTCCGACAGAAACGTCGGTGCTGCCGCTAAAGGCGCCCGAGCCGTCGTTGAGCCGTAGGCTGACCGTATTGTCTAGAGAATTTGCAGTCAGGATATCCAGGTCGCCGTCGCCGTCCACATCGGCTGCTACCACACTCCGAGAACGAGCTCCGACAGCCACGTTGGTGCTCCCTCCAAAGGCGCCAAAGCCGTCGTTCAGCCGTACGCTGACACTCCTTGCATCATTTGCAGTCAGGATATCCAGGTCGCCGTCGCCGTCCACATCTGCTGCTACCACACTTCTAGGATTGAATCCGACAGCCACCTCGGTGCTGCCGCTGAAAATACCTGGCGCAGGTGATGCAGCAGTTGTAAATTGATATACATGGTTCTTTGCTAAACTACTTGCAACTGTGACTGTCACTAAAACAGTTTCTCCAGGTTTGAAATCTGTGGTGGGGTTGAAGGTATTTGTAGCTCCACTAACAGTATTTGTTCCGGCTTTTTTTCCTCCAGCCTGTTGGCTCCATACGGTTAATGCATTTCCCGCAAGAGGGCCATCTGCCCAGTTCTGGTCAAGTGTAACTGCTACATCTGAAGAAAGTACCACAGTCTTTGCATTTCTGGTGGGTGATAGGCTTTGGACTGTTGCAGTACCAGCTAGTACTGTCAGTGTACCAGTACTATTTGTACTGGTAGTATAAGTTCCAGCACCGCTAAAAGTTGAAATAATTGTATAACTGCCAACGTTTAATAAATTTAGGTCGTACGCTAAAGTAAACTTATTGTCTGCCCCTTTAGTTGCGGATCCAATAACGGTATTTGTACCACTAGTTGGATAATCTTTTAATTCAAATGATACAGAACCACCATCTGGCGAACCACCTGAAGGTATTGGTGTAACTGTTGCTTCAATAGTTACTACGGCATCTCCATAAGTAGCTGTTGCATTTGCAATGGAGACTACCGTTACAATTTGATTCAGCCGAACGCTGACTGTATTGCTGCTATAATTTGCAGTCAGGATGTCCACGTCGCCGTCGCCGTCCACATCGGCTGCTGCAACACTACCAGGACTTTCTCCGACAGCTACGTTGGTGCTGCCGCCAAAGGCGCCCGCGCCGTCGTTCAGCCGTACGCTGACCGTATTCCTGCCGGCATTTGCAACCAGAATGTCCAGGTCGCCGTCGCCGTCCACATCGGCTGCTGCAACACTAAGAGGACGAGCTCCGACAGCCACGTCGGTGCTGCCGCCAAAGGTACCCGAGCCGTCGTTCAGCCGTAGGCTGACCGTATTGTCTAGACCATTTGCCGTCAGGATGTCGAGGTCGCCGTCGCCGTCCACATCGGCTGCTGCCACACTACTAGGACCGGATCCGACAGCCACTTCGGTGCTGCCGCCAAAGGTGCCCGCGCCGTCGTTCAACCGTACGCTGACCGTATTGCTGTTGGAATTTGCAGTCAGGATGTCCAGGTCGCCGTCGCCGTCCACATCGGCTGCTGCCACACTATAAGGACCGGTTCCGACAGCCACGTTGGTGCTGCCGCCAAAGTTACCCAAGCCGTCGTTCAGCCGTACGCTGACCGTATTGCCGGTGTTATTTGCAGTCAGGATGTCCAGGTCGCCGTCGCCGTCCACATCGGCTGCTGCAACACTAAGAGGACGAGCTCCGACAGCCACGTCGGTGCTGCCGCCAAAGGTGCCCGAGCCGTCGTTCCGCCGTACGCTGACCGTATTGCTGCCGGCATTTGCAACCAGAATGTCCAGGTCGCCGTCCCCGTCCACATCGGCTGCTGCCACACTATAAGGAAGGGATCGAAGGGATCCGACAGCCACTTCGGTGCTGCCGCCAAAGGTACCCGAGCCGTCGTTCAGCCGTAGGCTGACCGTATTGTCTAGACCATTAGCCGTCAGGAGGTCCAGGTCGCCGTCGCCGTCCACATCGGCTGCTGCCACACTATAAGGACCGGTTCCGACAGCCACGTCGGTGCTGGCGCTGAAAATACCTGAAGTAGGTGATACAGCAGTTGTAAATTGATATACATGGTTCTTGGCTAATCCACTTTGACCCGCGACTGTCGCGAAAACAGTTTCTCCAGGTTTGAAATCTGTGGTAGGATTGAAGGTATTTGTAGCTCCACTAACAGTATTTGTTCCGGCTTTCTTTCCTCCAGCCTGTTGGCTCCATACGGCTAAAGCTCTTTCTGCAAAAAAATTAACTGCCCAGTTCTGGTCAAGTGTAACTGCTACATCTGAAGAAAGTACCACAGTCTTTGCATTTCTAGTGGGTGATAGGCTTTGGACTGTTGCAGTACCAGCATCGGTGAAAATATGTACAGCAGTTATTTCTGTCTGCTTTCCTTCCGCAGTCAATGTAAAAGTTACCCCAAGATGCCTTTCCAAAATAGGAAACTCAACCCTAAAAGTACCATCAGCACTGACGGCGATATCATGAAAATCATGATTTTGATCGACAAATGGATCTTCCGCAAAGTGAAGCTCAACAAATTGGTCTTCCGTCCAACCTTCACCCGTAATGATTGCAGATTCTCCTGGAGCGTAGTCGCGTTTGTCGGAGGTGACAGTCTGGCTTAGTACCGTATTCCAACTAGCGAAGGCTAGCATCAGGAAAGATCCCATAAACAGGGATTCGAGCAATTTGAGTAAAAGTTTTTGCATTTTTTTCAGCCTTATTAATTATTAAGGAATGCCCAAAATTCTTTTCTCCTACCCATCTACATATAAAATCAGGACTTCGGAATATTTTTTAAAGATGAATATTATTTTTCAAAAAAAATAATGATTAAAAAAGTCTTTCAAAATAAATTTTTCGCCGTACAAATGCTTTTTATTGTTTTTCGTAATATTCCTTATGTTTTGGAATGATTTAGTAAACCGAAAAATTCCACAAATACTATTATTGGCTTTCTAAAAAAAATCATGAAATAAAATACCGTAATCTAATATTATACTGTATAATAAGTATGAAAATGTCAGAAAATCATTGCTATGTTTTCCATTAAAGTCTGGTATTTACAATGCTGTTATAGATGGACCCAAAGCTGTAGCTGATCCTCAATACCGTGGTCGGTGTCCTCACAGACCACTTTTTTTTAACCCCAAAGAGCACCAAGGTTACTCAATGGTCACAAAGCTTAGGTATTTCTTCCGCCGCCGTTCTTGCCTGCCTTAGCCGGTAGTCAGGTCTATCGAATGGCAAATTCCTATCTTAAACAAAAAGGTCACCAAGGTTACTCAAAGATCTCCGTATCCGCTGCGGTTAAAAGACTTTAAGCAAAAAAGCCTCTGCTATTTTACAAGGAGAGGCTTTCGCATTTTTGAATTAGACTTTCTATTTCTTAATCAATACCTTGTTCATCACAACCTTACCAGTTATCACCTGAACAGTATAGAGGCCTGAACTCAAGTCATCAATATTTATTTTGTGGGTTAGGTTTCCACTTTGAAACCCTTCTTCCTGATAAACCAATCTCCCCACAGCATCAAAGATTCTGATTCCCACCGTTGCGCTTTGATCTAACTCAACCTCAAGATTAACTTCAGCATGTGCGGGGTTAGGATACATCTTGAAATCTCCGAAGTTAGGCTCACGGCTGATCTCAATCACCCTATCGATCGTCTGACCTGCTCTATCCGTACTGAAGACTGTTATTCTTGCCGTTGACGGAATTCCAGTTCCCCTCAAAATAAGCGATTGACCTACCAGTTCGATTATTGTAATAGACCAAACCAAATCTCCATCCAATTAATCTGACTTAAAATGGCACAAACCTCAATCGAATGGACCGAACTGACATGGAATCCTGTCACAGGCTGCACCAAGATCTCAGCGGGCTGCAAATTTTGCTATGCGGAAGTCATGACCAAAAGGCTTCAAGCCATGGGACTGGAGAAGTACAAAGCTGGATTTAAAAAGGTCAAAATTCATGAAGATGCTTTAGGGATTCCCTACACGTGGAAAAATCCCAAGGTGGTCTTTGTCAATTCCATGTTTGAACTGTTTCACAAGGATGTGCCACTGGAATTTATCCAAAAGGTATTCCAAGTGATGAAGGACAATGGGCAGCATGTTTTCCAAGTCCTCACCAAACGGACAGATCGTCTCGCCGAAATCAGTCACCTCCTGCCTTGGGCGCACAATATCTGGATGGGGGTATCTGTAGAGGATGAACGGGTATTGGGGCGAATTGATTTCCTTCGGCAATCCGGCGCCAGGGTAAAGTTCCTTTCCTTAGAACCGCTGATTGGGCCACTTCCAAACATGAGCCTAAGCGGCATCGATTGGGTCATTGTAGGTGGGGAAAGCGGTCACAAGGCCAGGCCCATGGATCCGGAATGGGTCTTGGATATTCAGGAGCAGTGTCAAGCGGCCAGAGTAGCATTTTTCTTCAAACAGTGGGGGGGCAAAAACAAAAAGAAAGCAGGCCGAGAACTTAATGGGCAAACCTATGATGAGATGCCTGACGTGGAGTTGGAAAGATATATTTAAGGGACTGTTTTAGATTAAATTCCAATCCTGAAATTTCCCTTTTTTATACGTTTGAATAATTTTTGGTTTAAATTATCCAAGCCTAATTCATCTCTCATTTGGTGGATAAGCAATTCAAAATTATTGATTTGTAATTTAAAATGCAATTCAAGTTCACCCTCAATCTTTCTCTTATTTTCTAAACTATTGACATTCATTTCTCCGTACAGAGTATCAACTTTCGTAAGAAGATCTTCGACAAAATTCTTTGAAAAACAGCCAGATTTCTTTGCAATTTCATTTCTGCTATTGTCAATCTTCAAATATAGTTCTTCCTCTAATTCGTTCAAATCTTCTATTTTCTTAATAAAACTGTTTGAAAACTCGAGTGAGCCCATCTTTTCTGATGCCTTCAGAAGTAAATTAATAACCTTCTGAAATTCTCCAATGATAGCTTCATAGGCATCAAGCTTTTTTAAATACAACTGATTTTGAAGGTCAATATTTCTGCCACGAAAAAAGGCAAGGGCAGAAATAACTATAGCTATGATTGACAGAATCAAAGTGCCTATCATGCCAATTTGTTCTATTGTGAGATTCATAAATATTTTAAGATAGATCATATGCGTTTATTTTAAGATTTTGCGAATTCTCTCATTACTCCATTCTCCAGCTCTTTTAAAAATTTTATTTTTAAGATAATTTACTATGTCATCTTCTGAAATCTCAGGAGTTTCATCCTCTTCACAAGACAAACCTTGTTCCGTTTGAAGCCAAAATGTAAATCATTAATGTTCATTATGTTTTCTTATTTCTTCGATTAGATGATTTTTTACTGCGTCTTCATAATCATCCCAATTAAAATAATATTCTGCTTGAATTTGAATACAAATCTGGCCATTGTATTTTTTAATCCAGAATCAGGTACTTTAAGATTAATCTTCCTTTTCTGAAACTGCCTAATGCAATTAGTCTCAATTCTGACGATAATCTGTTTGGCAAAGAATTGAATTAAAGAATAAGGATTTAATTTTTCATTGCCCATTATTTTCTCTTTATTTCTTCTAAAAACAAAGCATACATATTACTCACGATTAGTAATAAGTAAATTCCAAAGTGAACAATCATAGAAAAAATTAATATTTCTAGGAAATAATTTATGGGTTTACAAATGGAATTAATTAAACAAGGTAAATTCAATTGCGAAATCAAAGAAAAAGCAATTACCATAATAGATAAAAAAATTGAGTAACTTATTTGAGAGATTAACCTTTCTGTAAAAGTTAGATAAGAGTTTAAGAATCTCTTGTCTTCTTCATTCTCTTCAAGGCGATATTGATTTTTCTTATTTGCCGCCTTATCTGCTACATAAACTATTAATGTGAAAAAAAACCTGTAAAGATCGAAAGGCTGCCAATTAGTACGTCTATGTAGTCTTTACTTATGTCAATCTTTGCGTAGAACTCCAAAAAAAAACCAGTCGTGAAAGGAAAAATAAATAAAAGCCATATTCTTTTATTTGTCGTTTCTATAGTGGAAAGTCCATCCTTAATTATCTCGGTTAAATGGAACGTTATGTTCATAAGATCTCCGCTTTTATTTCAGTTAAAAGTTTTACTGAGTAATCTTTTATTTTTTCTAAATCAGGACTGTCTTTTGTAAATTCCTTCAATTCGTTAGGAAGATCGATCGTGGGGAAGATGTCAAAACCCTTTTTTATATTTGAATGTGATTGTTTTCCTTCCTCATTTTCATAAAAAACCTTAAGTAGGTAATCATCATCACCCTCAATTCCCAAGTCTTTCAAATCTGCTGAAAACAAACTCTTTTTGTTTTCCAAAGAATCCTTTATTCTATTTACAAAAGACGAAGGATCTTGTTTGATTTTTCTAAATTCAATAACCACCTCATATTGATCTTCATCAAGAATTAAAGGGTTAAACTTGCTTCTAGCAGACTTTCCGGTAACCATTTTCGATAATGAGATTTTATTTATGACACTTGTTTTTAAAAATTCCCTTTTTTTCTTTTCTGGCACAAACGGATACATAGTTAATGTCAATTCATGTTCCCTTAAAAAAAATTGAAGATTGTTTTTGAATGATGTTGTGACCGATGCTACTGAATAATATTGAATCATCAAGACCCCATGACTTTTGTCATAGGGAGTGTAAAGCAAGAAAAAATATGGTTGAGCAGCAATTTGGTTTTTATTTAGCTTGCCAACTGGTGTCGTAATATTATCAGATTCGAAAATATCTATTTCCACGTTGGTCAGTCCTCCTCGAATCATTCCATAAATGATGTTTTCGGTTCCGAGAAAAGAAATGTCGTCAGTTGTGATTGATTTGGATGTGTCATCAACTTTTGAAAATTTCCCATTAAAAGACTTTATGTATCTTTTTATAAAATCTTGATAGTATTCCTCTTTAGTTTTTACTATCGTGGAAATTTTCTAAAAGGCATCTTCAAAATTTAACTTATCAGTTTATGTTTGTGCCTTACATCAATTGTTTAAATAGCTAGTTTTAAGTTCATAGAAATTTCATTTAGTACATTATTATGATAAATTCTTCAACTTTAAAGTTTTGGCATTTGTCAACGGAAGGGATTTTTTGGCGCTAAAGTCCAGTCTAAAAACGAAATTTGAACTTTGCCCAAACGCTTAATTAAATTAATTCAACATCGCTTTTGACAAAACCTTCTAGCCATAGGGCAATACTTATTTTTAAATGCAATTGAATAACATAAGCTCCATTTTAATTGTCCTATTTGGTTCTTCTGGATTAGAGAATATAAAAGAGTGTGAAGTTTCGTTTCTTTTTCCAACATATTGTTTGAAACTTTTATGTGTTTTGAAAGCATTTACTGCTTTTTCTATCACATCTCCGAACTTTTTCACAGTTTTATTGAAAAAGATTACTGCAACTTTTTCGTCTCGCCATGTTACGTATCTTTCAAGTAGTTGATTGATTCCAATTACTATTTCACCCTCTCCTTTCCATAATTTGCATTCAGCGATAAATACATTTTTTCCGTTCTCATCTTGGATTAATATGTCGGTCTTGCCAATTTTATTAAACGTTTCTCCTGTCGCTGTGTGGTTAGTTGAAATTGAATTTAAGTATGGTAGGAAAAAATTTCTGAAACCTTCTTCGTCAAACTTGTCATACAAATCTTTATACTTTTCAAGGTTTTGTCCATAGTTTGATATTTTTTCAAGGATTTGGAAGTAAGCTTCGTCGCCTATATGAGATAAGCCTTCATCTTTTATTTTGGGGTCAATAGGACTTCCAGCAAAATAGCTTTTCAAAGCTACTTCCAACTCTTTTATAGTCTCGTTTGCCGAATATAGTTTGGAAGGATAAATTGTCAAGTCTGTCTCATTATTTGCAGAGATATTTACAACTTTTACAGATTGCAATCCTGATAATAGGGTCCTTACAATTTGAAATTTAGTTTTGTCTCGCAGAAAAACCTTTAGGTATTCTTTTCCAAAGGTTTCTTTCTTTTCTATTTTAAAGTTTGGCATATTGTATATCCTTTGAATTGAAGTACGTTTACTTGGCTGTCGCTACTAAATTCTAAATCACCTACCTCAAACAACTCTGCATCCATTGTTCTTGGGTGGTTTGATGGTTTTCTATTTCTTGTTCGAGTTGGTCACATAAAGCCATCAACCCATTGACTTTTTGTACAATTGCCTTTTGTTCCTCAAGGGGTGGGAAACCTATTGGTGTGCTTCGCATTTGTGTTTTGTTTATTGAAGCCAAATTAGTTGTGCGTTTTGCGCAACTTTCGTAGTAATCACGTGTAACCCTTGAATTAATAAACAACATAAAAAAGTGATTATTCATTGTTGAATTAAGGTATGGCCTCATTCTGAAGACATGGTTTTGATAAATGCACCCTGGAATTTCGTTGCTCCATATAGCACACCTTCCTACCTTGTCAGGATCACCTCCTTCAATCATTAGAAGGTCATTCTGGTGTAATTGGTATTTATCGTAATCACTTTTAGATACTAAAATGTCCTTCATTACATCAAGTTCTAAGTATCCTCGCTGAACGTTTGCAACTCTCAAGTATATAGTATTTATCAAGTTTTTTTGGTGCAATTTACCTTTGGTAACTCCTCCAGTAATACTAGTTAGATCCTCAAGCCTACACCAAACCCAACCATATGGCAATTTATAAAGAATTTCTTCTTTTGTAATCTCAGGCAGCGGTTTTTCTTTTTTGATCTTTCCAGCTTTGATCAGCTCTACTTTTTCGGCTTTGATTTTTTCTAGAAGTTTGGAAGCAGATTCGACTTCGACTCCGCTCAGTCTGCCAGCAATCCTCCATTGTTGGGTTAGCTTTCCCTGTACCGCCAATTGCAAAATACTTTCCCGGAGTTTTTTGATGGTTGATTTTTCGGTAAAGAAGGTGCCAAACTGTTCCTGTATAAATGCCCAACGGCTTGCCACGTCCTGTTCTGCCGCTTGTGTCAGCTGATTCAATACCGCAGTCACAAAGTCTGCCTTCATCTGTATCCGTTCCTTGGTCAAGACTTCCAATTGCTCTACTTCGGCAAAGAGTTGATTGACGACTGCTACGATAGCTTTTTGTTCTTCGAGGGGAGGGAATGAAAACTCTATTAACCTTATCGTTCTAGTTGATAGTTCAGTTTGTTTCGTGCTACCAGAAACTCTGCCAGCGACTAAATTCTGTATAAATGGACTGGCTGAATAAACCCATAAATAGTCAGGAATTATAAAATCTTTCAGCCCTCTAACTACAGTAACATGTGAATCTGCAACAACTTTATCGAAATCAGAACCAGGATACGTAATTACACGGCCTAAAGTGCCATCTCCTGTGGAATTCCATAACAAGTCTCCGACTTGAAGAATCCTTTCCTCACTGTATTTTTCAAATGATTCTTCTGAAATAAATTTTACTTTTGAAATATCAAAACCGGTCCATTGTACACATTTTTGGGAGATTACAGGTATTTTTGATATGTCAGTATAATTTGGAGATTTACCTCTTTGAATATATTCGCATACATCATTTAACCTTGTCCAAGCCCAACTTTTAGGTAGTTCAAATGAGATTTCATTTTCTTCTATGGCTGGGAGTGGTTTTTCTTTCTTTATTTTACTTTTTAGAATTAGTTTCTCTTTTTTGATTCTTATTTTCTTCAGCAGGGAATATGCAGGTTCCACATCCGGATTTTCCTCACGCCACTTTTGCGTCAGCTTCCCTTGCACGGCGAGTTGCAGGATCAATCCTTTTAGCTCTTTCGCATTTTGGGATGCAGGGTCAGTTTCTTAAAATGTTCTAATAACTGCATCATTTACCTGAGGGCTTCTGTTAATACCTTGATGATTTCGTCCTGAATGTCGGAGATCTTTTTTTCGGTAGCTTGATATTTTTTCAACAGAACTTCCGGACTTTCCAAGTCATCAGCCACCTGATGGGGATTTTTGATATCCAGGTTATATCCCCGTGCTTGGATTTCCTCCGCAGAGACCTTCCAGGCATATTTGCTATAGGCTTCATTTTCCCGGTCATTCCACCAGGCTTTTTCCAAATCAAATTCCCTGATATGGATGTGTTTGCCCTTGTTGTAGCTCTTGACGCCATCCGGATAGGGATGCTCAAAGTACCAGATGTTTTTGGTCTGTTGCCCTTTTTCGAAGAAAAGTAGATTGGTTTTGATGCCTGTGTAGGGATTGAATACGCCATTGGGAAGGCGCACGATCGTGTGCAGATTGCAACGCACCATCAGTTCTTCCTTGATTCGTGTTTTCACACCTTCGCCAAAGAGTGTTCCCTCCGGTAAGACCACGGCGCTTCTACCGCCGTCTTTTAGCAAGCGGATAATCAGGGCCAAAAATAGATCGGCTGTTTCCTTGGTTCGGAACTTCTGTGGGAAATTGGTTTCGGTACCATCTTCTTCCACACCGCCAAAAGGAGGGTTGGTCAGGATAATATCTACCTTGTGACTCGCTCCCCAGTCCGCATAGGGCTTGCTGAGGAGATTATCTCTCCGTACCGCCGGCACGTCAAAGCCATGTAGCATCAGATTGGTGGTGCTGAGCAAGTGGGGCAGGGGTTTTTTCTCGATTCCCCGGATAGTTGCCTGTAAGTCTCGATCGTCTTGGTCGTTTTGGACCAGTTGTTTCTTGTGGTCTATGGTACAGGTCAAGAATCCACCCGTCCCGCTAGCGGGGTCGAGGACAGTTTCCTTGAGTTGGGGATTGACGATATCCACCATAAACTGTGTCACGGCCCTTGGGGTATAGTACTCTCCCGATGAACCCGCCGACTGCAATTCCTTTAGAATCGTTTCGTAGAGGTCATTGAAGAGGTGACGGTCTTTGGAACTGTTGAAATCGATCCTGTTGATCTGATTGATCACCTGACGGAAGAGCGTTCCGTTTTTCATGTAATTGTAGGTGTCCTCAAAAACGGATCTGATAATCTTGGCCTGGGGACTGATGCTGAAATCCAGTTCTTTGAGCGCTGGGAACAGTTCATTGTTGACAAAGTCCATCAGGGCCTCCCCAGTCAGGCCTTCTTCATTGCCTGCCCAGTTTTGCCATTTGAATGGATCGGGAATGGGACTTTGATAACCTTCTATGGTGATTTCCCATTCTTCTTCCTTATCCGCAAAAATCTTCATAAAGAGCATCCAGACCATCTGCGAGATGCGCTGCGCATCCTCATCTACTCCTGTGTCCTTCCGCATGATGTCGCGGATGCCTTTAATATTGGTGGTGATTGTAGTCATTAAGATTGATTAATTTCTTTTTTTTTAATGTTGATTCCGAAGGATCACATGTTTATAGAATATTCGGTATCGAAAGGTTCGACCCCGATGGGGTCGCATCAATCCGGGCAAACCGCCATTTCTATAAACATATGACCTCTTCGAGGTCTCTTTCCTCATCCAATATCCATTAAACAAACATTTGACCTCTTTGGGGTCTATTTCTCTTCATTCTCTATCCATTTAAATAAATATGCTGCGTTGTATTCTACCTCAAATTTCTTCAAGAAATCAATGTATTCCTCCTTGAATGATTTTTTTCTATGATGTTCCTTTTGATTTTGAATATATGCAATCACATGGTTTAAGGCAGAATGAGAATAAGAAAAAGTACCATAGCCGTCGTGCCATTCAAATTTTGATTTGATAAATTTCTTTTCGTTTATAAAAGTATTTGACGCTTTTTTTATTTCCCGCACTAAATCTGATAAGCAACATGACGGCTTCATTCCTATTAAGATGTGAATATGGTCCGGCATGCCGTTAATTGCAATTAGCTTTTGTCCCTTGTTGGTTATTATCCCTGTGATGTATTTATATAATTCTTCCTCCCAAGACGCACCAATCAAACTAGTTCGCCCTTTAACAGCGAATACCACCTGAATATAAATTTGTGAATATGTACTCATAAGACGATCAAATTATTAAATGAATCTTTTAAGCTATCTGATATATTTCCTTTTCCAATTCTTTGATTGCCTCCTCAAAATCCTTCCCTTTGCCAAAAGCCCGTACCAATTCCACTGGAGATCCCAATTGATTGATGGGTTGTATTTTAAGGATCGAGCCTTGTTCGATGGTTTTAATTCCTTCCTGTTCATATTTGTCCAGGAGGGCATTTAGCACAGCCTGAGCTTTATCACTGTATTTGGCAAAGTAGTTTCGTTTGCGTACCTGTTCGGCGCGTTCTTTTCGGGTAAGTGCTGGCTGGTCAAAAGCAATATGACAGATCAGATCAAAATCGTCCATTTCTTTACCAATTTCTTCCCGAAGTGCTTCCAATAAAATGCCCTGCTCGGCCATTTCTGCCAATAGAATTTCCTTCTTTTCCGCGGTTGTCCAGCGCTGAATAAATGCATCCAATGACCCGAAATTCTGATCTATGTTTTTTCGGGTATAATCTTTCAACGACTCTGTAATCAACCTACCATCTGCTCCAAAGTATTGGATTCGCTGGTTGATAACAATAACTTCTACATCGTTGACATAGTATTTTTTAGGTTCGGCCTCAGGATCGGGTTCATGTATCCGGATATCAGGAGGAGGAGTCTCTAAATCAGGACGTTCAGTTTCTCCAGCCTGACTACCTTCTTCTTCTTCATTTTCTGGATACATTGGAGGTACCGAGGAATCTTCCAAATCAGGTTCGTAGATCTGAACAGGTTCCCCATCAAAATCGGGATCGGCAAAAAGGTTGGTGGCTTTTCGGAAATCCATAATGGTGAAATACAGTTTTCCCTCGGCTTCCCGAATTCTTGTGCCTCTTCCCACGATCTGCTTGAATTCCGTCATAGAAGCAATGTTCGCCTCCAGTACTATTAACTTGACCATCTTGGTGTCAATGCCTGTAGTCAGCATTTTGGATGTCGTAGCGATGACGGGGAAGCGTTCCTCGACATCCGTAAAGTTGTCTAGTTCTCTTTTCCCCACCTCATCGTCACCCGTGATTTTGACCACATAGTAGGGGTACTGGGAAACTAAATCAGCATTGGTATTAATCAGTGCCTGTCGCATTCGTTGGGCATGTTCTATATCAATACAAAAGACAATCGTTTTCGCAAATCGGTCAGTGGCTTTTAAGAATTCTGTTATTTTCTCCGCAATGAGCTGCGTCCGCTGATCAATGACCATTTTGCGGTCATAATCTTTCAGGTTATAAATCCGGTCTTTTATTTCATTGCCAAACTTATCCAGCATACCTGAAGTAGGTCGTCAACCCTCATCCAGATTGGTGGTGATTCTCACGACCTTATAGGGTGCCAAAAAACCATCCATAATCCCTTGCTTGAGGGAATAGGTGTAGACAGGTTCTCCGTAATAGTCCATATTGGAGATGTCCTTGGTCTCCTTGGGAGTGGCAGTCATACCAATCTGCGTAGCTCCTTGGAAGTAGTCCAGGATTTCCCGCCACGCAGAGGCCTCTGAGGCCGACCCGCGGTGACACTCATCCACTACAATCAGATCAAAAAAGTCTCTGCTGAATTCCTTGTAGGCATTTTTCTCCTCCGCATTGCTTGTCAAACCTTGGTAGAGCGCAAAGTAGATTTGATAGGATTTGTCAATTTTGCGGTTTTTGATGATATGCATGATATCATTTCCAAAAGGGGAAAAGTCCCCGTTTTTGGTCTGGGTGAGAAGGGCATTTCTATCAGCTAAAAAAAGAATTCGTTTTTTGATCCCTGTTTTCCACAGTCTCCATATCAAGTTAAAGGCGGTGTAAGTTTTCCCCGTACCGGTAGCCATGACCAAGAGGATTCTATTTTTTCCTTTAGCTATGGCCTCAATCGTTCTGTTGACTGCATTTGCCTGATAGTATCTCAGGTTCATGCTGGAATCATCTACATAGTAATCCTGCTCCACGATTTCACGCTCTTTGGGAGATGCTATTCCCTTAAAGTTCAGATATTTTTCCCATAGAGCAATAGGAGAGGGGAACTCATCCAAGGGGATTTCCTTTTCTACTGTTTCAGGATTGGTTTTGTAAGGCCTCTCCTGACAGGAAAACATCTCTTCTATTTTCAGAGAAATTTTTCGGGTATCTAAAAGTACTTCCTGAATTGAGCAACACTTTGGTTCCATCCTTTAATGTAAGCTGTACCTTTACCCCTG
>Ga0209491_10004888_pt1 | contig 20211 bp, 12 predicted proteins | sample BON02_FD_187213 | JGI IMG/M metagenome (GOLD analysis project Ga0209491, IMG submission 187213) | Freshwater microbial communities from Lake Bonney liftoff mats and glacier meltwater in Antarctica - BON-02 (SPAdes) (version 2) | ecosystem: Environmental > Aquatic > Freshwater > Ice > Glacier... | reverse complement strand
TCGAACTCGAAGGAGCCAGGGTTAAGAGATTGAACGGCGTTAATGTAAGTGGCCCTGTCTAAATCTATATAGGCGACTAGTCGAGATATACCGTCGGCGTCCTTATGAAGGGCTCCCGGTTTATGTTTGATAGTAAATCTATATTCAGCAAGTTTAAGGGCCCAACGCATTAACCGTGAGGCGGGTCCACCCTCAACTGTATCCTTCATAGTATGCAACCAGCGTAGCGCGGAGTAGTCAATTACCAATCGGAACTTCCGACCCCATAAGAAGGGTCACCAGTTACGTATGGATTCTAAAGCTAAAGCAGCTAAAAGCTCTATTTCCGTAACAGAATAGTTACGTTCGGCTGGAATAAGACGTCGCCCATAGGCGATTACCTTCTCGTGGCTGCTGTCATCTACTTGGCTAAGCACGCCACCGATACCCTCCTTACTGGCCGCGTCGGTCTTAAGGATGAACTCGCGGTCTCCTCGGGGGGTGGTGAGCACTGGGGCTGATGTAATGGCTTCTATAAGGGTTCGTATAGCCTTCTGGCATTCCTCACTCTTGATCTCCTCCTCCGCGTTAATATCTTTCTTCGTGAGGTCAGTCAACAGAGTGGCAATAGTGGAGAAACCCTTAATAAAGCGACGGTAGTAGGAGCATAAGCCCAAGAAGGAACGTACCTCACCAATATCATTGATCGAAGAGATAACCGTTTTACTGACTGTGTCAATCTTACTAGGGGCCATCTCTAGGCCCTTACGTGAAATGATATGTCCGAGGTATTCGGCTGAAATAGCAAAGAGCAAACATTTAGTAGCCTTACAGGTAAGGTTAGCCCAAATGAGGCGCTCTAAAACTAGGTCGAGTCGATGCATCATCTGCTCGAAGGATTGTTCTATACGCTCCTCAACGGTGCCGCCTGTGCCGTTAGACCGAATACCGATATCATCCAAATAAGGCATACATACCTCCCACGCAAGGCCTTGTAGGACCGCGTCCATAAGGCGGCACATATATGAGGGTCCAGACTGTATCCCGAAGGGTAAGTAATTAAACTCATATTTTTTCCGGTGGGTGCAGAAAGCCGTTTTACCCTCATCTTTATCTTCTTCTTCAACAGGCATAGCCCAAAAGCCAGAAGCTAAATCTAGTGTGCTTAAAAATAGCGAGTCACGTGACCCGTTCCCGGAGGATAGGCGATCGATTGCCTCTACGGTTAGTGGTAGGGGACTGTCGCTAAGGCGCAGCTTACTATTAAGGTCCCTGTAGTCTACGCAGAAACGGACGGAGCCGTCCTTCTTATAAACTAAAACTACTCTAGATGCCCAAGCTGAGTTGGACTTACGAATAATACCGGCAGATTCCATTTCTGCTACATGTTTATCTATGATACCTTGACCTACGTCTCCTACCCTAGAAGGGGGGTGTTGGTGCGCGATAGCTCCGGGTAGTAAAGGAAGTTCTACCTCCATAAGGTGCGTGTGACCAGGGGACTTCGGGTCAAGGACGAACGCCTTAATCCTCTTAGCTAGTAGTTGACGAACCCGCTCAAGTTGAGTTGGATTGAGCTGGTTGTCCGGGTTGAGTTGTATAGAGTCTAATAGTTTCATTTCGGCTTCGGACAAAGAAGAGAGGGGGTCAGACGGATCAGATCCCTCGGCCTTGGCTTTGTGGATTTTAAACTTTATACTAGCCGAAGCTACTGCTGAGAAGCTAGGGAGCGTTACGTCCACGTTAGAAGTATTCCATACGGTTACATAGACTGCTCCTTCGGGGGTAGGTGTCTCTACGCGCATCTCCACGAGAGGCGGGTCCTCCAGGCCTACACGGTTGGGTAACCGAACTACTAATACAGCCGAGTCTAAATGGCTTTGGAAAGTTTCCGGAAGCTGAATTCGGAAGGTTGCTTTGCATCTTTTGGGGATGCGTACTGCTTCGTGAGTAAACAGTAAGCACTCTTCTGAACATATGCGTGGAGGGTTTCTGTTAGTATTAGGAGTAGTGGGGTCTGGTGGTTCGGCAATAGGGTCGATGTTGACCTGTTGCCCGTCCGTGGATACTCGAGGTTGACTAGGGTCAGAATTAAAATCTAGGGGCTGGATAGGGGTGCTAAAGTCAGGCCTTTCAAGGGGCGGAAGACTTGCTTCCGGTTTAGTCGTAGGCGCTAGCGCTTTTGGCTCTTCTGAAAGTGTGAGTGCCATAGGCCGCTCCTCCCCTGGGGGAATGGTGGTGACCGGGACGTTATGCGCCTTTCTATCATCCTCCCCTGTGAGGAGGGTCATGCTGCATGGGCCTGTGATACTAAGATAAATAGTGGCTCCTCTACTATGGAGAAAATCGTTGCCTAGCAACACCATAGATGAGCCTTCTACTACAAGAAAACGGTGACGGCATGCTAGACCTGCTAAAGTGAATACTATGGTAGCATGTCCGGCAGTGGTTAAAGCGCGACCGTCGGGTCCGCATACATTAGTATTAGTGTCATCATAATCGCGTATGACCGAAGCATCAATGGGGAGGTTTAACAGGAGTTCCGTTGTAACAACTGAAGGTCCCGCACCCGTATCTGCTAGAGCCCTGGGCACTCGAAAAGAATCGTCACTAACATAATTAGATTGTCCGCGAGATCTACATATTATAAAGTCTTCTACAAAAAGGCAATGTCTATGGCATCCCGAAGTGGGGGTGTCGGTGACCGTGCTGCTGTGTATAGGCATGGTGGCGGCCACTATGAGTACGCTAGGCTCGGCTTGGGTCTGGGCTACGAAAAGCTTATGTTGCGCACGTATACTGTTTGCAAGCTGTTCGGGGCTAAGGCGTTTAGATAGGGGTGGTCGGCGTGGTGTGTAAGGGGTGGCTCCTAAACCTAGGTTAGGACAACCTCTGGGGGGTGGGAGCTTATCCCATACCTTGTAAAGGGATTTATAAAGTGGTGCCTTTGTAGAAACATTGGCTATAAAGTGACTATTCGGATTAATGTGTTTCATTAATGAAACCATATGTTCCGAAACCGCATTAAGGGATGGTTTAAACAGTTTCCTTCGAGAAGTGACGTGATGAGGCACGTGTTCGTCCGAGGAAGAGGAAACCGTGAGAACCGAACCGGGAATAAGGGCTGCATTCAGTTCTATATTAATGGAATCGGAGAGGGCTACCCAACCGTAAAGTCTAGCCTCCGGTCCGTTGTTAGTTACTTGCCATGCTTTCCACGTGCCTCGTATGTTGCGTACGTGGCGAACGGGTCGCAGGGGTAGAGGTATACGTGGTGTATGGTCTAACCAGGGCTCGTACCTAACGGAGGGGCCGCTGTGAGTAGAGCAAGTGAAGACGGGTAGACCCTTGCGTTGAGCCTTAGCGAGCTTATCTTGGACGATACCTGCGGCTACTGTAGGAGTCACCCAGCTTAACACCTCGGGAAGGCCTGGGGTATTAGATTCTATAAATACGCGAACGAGTGGAAGTGTAGATGCTTCCTCGGGTTTGCTTATTGTAGAGTCAATATCGCTAGGGGCGCTGATTGAATTAAATATATCTGTTACAGTCCGGGGTATAAGTATAGGGTTACTTTTACGCCGTTCGTTTAGGAAAGGGGTCCACTGTGCTGCCATAGCTATAGCGATTCCGTAACTAGCTCGTGTGTTTTCGGCGCGCGGGGCGTGGTGTGGAAGTATAGGCTTATCTTTGGTGGCAGTGACGCAAGTTGGTTGAATCTGGGGAAGGCCGGCACTAAGGTTAAGGCCCATAGGTTGGGCTGAATTAATGCCGTGGTCACAGGGACAAACAACTTGAGATGTGGTGGGCAGGTTCGTAAACGGGTCGGGGTTTAAATAAGATGTCTCGTAACGAGGTACGGGACGTCAAATTTAGGCGCCCGGGGCGTTCTAAAGGTGGATGGGCTGGAGTCTGTATTTAACCTAATAATTAGGTCAAATCCTGCGTCTAGATGGACGTCAGGGGCTCCTACAAAATGGGGAATGTGAGATAGTGTGGAGGGGAGTGGGTCGCTAGTAGCGACGTCTGCCCCTGCGGCGCGAAACATGGATGCAATAACGCCGTGAGTATCTCCTACTACTAATAGGAGAAGTCTACCTATACCCTTTACTTCGAGTGCTGCGCTATCCTGGTGGATGTCGGATAAGCCTGAAAACAAAGCATCGTAGTGGAGAGGTAACACCTCTACTAGTGGCGTTAGTGGGGTGGCAGTTGGATTAATCGTCCAGGCTGCTTCCATTAGCGCGGTGGGGGTAAGGGCTTGAGAACTCTTAATAAGGGATATACTAAGTGCTTTATCAATTAACCGATTCAAGAGAGATGGGTTGTGTTCATGCGTGGGTGACGGATACGCTATTCCATAAGCTATGGATAGCGCATCTACTAGTGTGGTTGTGGAAGTGAGTGTGTGGGGTGGTCTGAGGAGCTCCCTATCCTGCTTACCAGGGCTCTGGGGGGGACCATCTCCGTCACTATTACTCCGGCACTGTTTCCCGAGCAGCTGCTCTGTGGGGGTCAGGGGGCGTTGGAGTTTTGGAACGGAGATAATAGGGTCCGCCGTGGCGTGAGCGGAGGGGAAGCAGGGGGGCTAGGAGCCTCAGGTGGCGGCGAGGGGGAACATGGGCACATATCATTAATGTAGCCATGCTGCCTAAAAGATTTAGGCTTGTGTATAAAATTAGTGATCCTTTCCCAAAAGGTATAATTAGGTCTAGTTTCGGCGTCTAGGCTTAATTCTACTACCTTAGTGAGAAGTGACTCTAATTCTATTCCGTGCCCTGGCGGGGACGGAGGGGGCGAAGGCGAAATATAATCGTGGAGTGGCGTCTTAGGGACCTCCCTATCGCCAACGAAAGGGGATAACTCGCCGGCTTCCTACACTTTGTCCAAACGTTTAAGCAGAATTCCCTGAAGGTAGGGTCGGTGTTTATCCGGAGTGTCTGGTCCTCCTCCCCTCGGCGAGGAATCGAATAAAGCACTGGCACCGGTATGGGGAGTGAGCTCCTTGACCTGTGCCGTACATCCATTTGTCAGACTCAGCGGTGCCAGCCGGGGCTCGGGGCCTAAATAGACAGTAAGCGCATCCATTATTGTTGGTCCACGTTCCGTTATCGCTCTTAGCGCGACCTACACGGTGGGTAGAACAAGTGTCATCGCTGGGTCTAGCCTGGGCCAGAAGGGTGGTGAGTTCGTCATAACTGCCTACACATAGCCACTCATCAAAATCAATGAATATACCGTACTCCTAGAGTTCGTTCCGGTGTCCAATTAACGTTACTAGGATTACCAGTGGCGCCGTCGGGATGCGCGCATTTGCGTCCATTGGAGTAAGTGCGTTCACGTGGGTCCGACCTACTATTAGGAGGAGGTAATCCGCTTACGCCTCCGCTTACGACTACCCTAGGGACCGCGTTATAGGGTTGTCCCCTTCCTCCGCGACCAGTGTTGGTGCTCCTTTCTCCCTTACCGCCGCCGCGCTGTGGGGCGGGAGCGCTTGGCGCTTGGTGTGTGAGGGGTGGTCACTGCAACAGTCGAAGTAAGTGTTTTCTTCGTACTGGTCTGTAAGGTAGACATTTGTTTGGATAAGGCGGCCACCATTTTGTGAAGGTCTCCGTCATCTCTCCGGCTCGATGCTGGAGTGGGAGTGGTCGGAGGTTGAACGGCCGCTACGCGTCTGGGAGTAGAGCTGCTTGGGTGTTGTGCGTTAAATACCTTTACAGCGTCATTAGCCAATTCAAAGGTCTGAATATGGTGAGAGGCGATGTAAGTATTACTCATCTCATGTACCTTACAACCTCCAGAGCGAATCCTTTGTTGTGCCTTGTGCCAACGGAGGGTGAACTGGTGATGGTTAGCGCGACCACAGGCGGGGTCACTAACGTCGTTTCCAAGACAGTAGGCGGTACGGGTGTTTATCTCGCTAGCATAAACCTCGTTACCCCAAATGGTGCGGTGGTCGATGTCGTCTCCTATTTTCTGCAAATAGCTATCAAAGACGCGGTTGGCTAAGGTAAGAGCGTCCTCGCCTGGCAGGCGGGAGACACACGCTTCCCATGCGGCGGAAGGTGTTTCTCTGGAATAGCCAGGGACGCCCTGTGAAAAGGAGCTATCGAGTTTAGCAACTATCACCATAGCGTGAAGGACGGGGTTACAGAAGAGCGACGTGTCTTTCATGGCCGTAACTACGATGGATCGTATTCGCTGCTGTCCGGTCTTGAGAGCGCGGCTACAAACATGCAAACAGGCGAGGAGCTCCATCCAATCGCAACCGTGGGTGAGTGCGTTAGTAATGGCGCGGATAAATGTTAGTTGAAACGTTTCCCATCCCTCCGCCATTTTAGTGGTATCGTCACCGGCCTGTAACTCGCTATGAAATTTTAGGGCTTCTAGCGTGTTTAGGGCAGTTGTCGAGTCCTTAGACTTACCCTTGGTGCGTTGTAGAGTGCGCGACTCTAGCCATTGCGTCAAGATCTCTCTCAAATAGATAGAGTTACTATGCTATTTATCGCCTGATCTATTCTTAATCATGGATAGTACTAGGCGAACTCACTCTGAATCCTCCGAGTCTATGTAGACGGCGGCGTGTTCCGTGGCGGATAACTCAAAGAGGGCTATCCAGTGGCTGGAATTGGCGTCGGTGGAGACGTTCCTTTGGTCTTTAGGGTCCCCCGGGTGGAATACTTTACGGTAGGGGTCCCGTGGGCAAGGCGTTTTGTAAGACTCTATCTCCGGTTCGTCTCGTCCATAGGGCACCCTCTTCCTTGATATGCCAGGGGTAGGCATATGAGTTTGGGGAGTGGCGGGGGCGTTGAACCAACCCGGCCCGGGTGTATGCAAAGGGTCAGCCGAGTGGTTAGTGGCGGGGACAGGAGGGACCGTAGAGGTCCGATGATGATGGCGTGTAGGCTCGTGCGAGTCAAAACGTGTGTGGCGCGGCTGTGGAGCGTTAGCGGCGGTTTTGTTTTGAGCTTGCATGTGAGCTAGCTCTACGTCCTTGAGTCTCTTTCGCTCCGCGTGAACTGCCCGTAGGTCTCTAAGTGCAGCCTCTTGGTTTAGACTTTCGTACTTCTGGGTTTCAATTAGAAGCTTACGTTCCTGATCGTAAACCGCCTGTTCGCGAGCATGGAAGTTCTTCTCTGACCGCAGGTCATCGAAGGCAGAAGCATTACTCTCCGCATACGCGCTAGCGGGGCGTGGCACCGTAGGAATAGGTCCGTATGGGGCTGCAACGAGTACAGGCACGTGTGGAGTTGTGGCGATTACAGGCACGTGTGGAGTTGTGGCGATTACCGGCACGTGTGGAGTTGTGGCGATTACCGGCGTAGTGGGGACAGGCCCTAACCCTAACTCTAACCCTAAATTCAACCATGACGGGACGGGGGCGGCGACGGGTTCTGATCTGGCACTCGAAAGGGAGGCATGGGACCCGAGATCGCCGTTAGGGTCATACCACGGGTGGAAAGCATCGTATCCACTATCCATCCCAAAATGAGGGTTTGGGGGAGGGTAGGGAGCAGGCGTAGAATGCCTAAGGTGTGGGGATAGTAATCCACTATAAGCCGGGGGAGCCGTAGATGGAAGAGATGGAATGAGGGAAATTAAAGGTGGCGCTGCTCCCTCGGCTGGCGCCGCGGAAATAGGATAAGAGAAAAGATGGCCCTGTTCAGGATTGAAAGTTCTCCTAGGAGGTCCTGGTGGGGCAGCGAGTGTGTTAGAAGGGCCATATTCAGGAGCGAACTCAGGAGTCCTGGCTTCTCCCCCCCTTAATGGAGATGCTTCGTCCTCGGAGTTTTCGTAAGAACCTCCTGCCGAAAGTGGAAGTGAAATAGGGTCAGAGGCTAGATTGCCGTTATATGTACGTCGCGACTTGTGTACCCGCCTGGAATGACGAGCATGCAAGTCGAGGCCGAATTTAGAACGAGCGTCCGTGATGACTCTAGTAGCTCGGCGATGAATTACGTCGGGGGAGTTATCTATCTCTTTGAATACGGCCGAGTAGCTTCGCGAAGCGGCGCTAAAGGCGTAAAGGGCGCGACTCAAAAGACTAGTACTGGGGAAAAACAATGAGCAGACCGAGGTCCGCGCGTGTGAACCTCCATGTGAAGAAGAGTCAGAGAGCGACTCGCTCTCGGATTCGTCGTAATCACTGGCTGGAGCCGAGGCAGGGTTCGAGGGTGGCGGAGCCTCGTCCTCGTGGTCCATACGGGGGAAAATGTGAGAGCTACATGAGGGGGTCTCACCAGGCTCATTCTTCATACGAGCTATGAAAACAGCTACCTCTGTATGTGGTAGGGGAGGTGTAACTGGTGGCGTGCTGCGTACACTGTGTGTGTCGGCTACCGAAAGGGTTCTAACCGGGGACAGGTTAGATGAACCCGTTATATAATGGGTGGCCCAATTGGAAACATAGGCCTCTGGCATGGGAGTAGGCAGCAGCGCTAATGGAATGTGGATAGGTGGATTGGTGGTCGCCGGAGGCGCTGGGTGTGGGGGCGGGTGGATCGCCAGAGGCGCTGGTTGTGTGGTTAAGATAGAGGGTGAATCTGGTGGCGTGCCGTAGTCAATAATCGATTCCGGAGCGGAAGGAGGATTAGAAGGCGGGGGCACAGCGCCGTCGACAAGTGTGGTAAACTGAGTACAAGTTAACTCCAACATGGGAGGAGTGACTGGAAGGTTAGCCATTCTTTCCTTACAGGTCATACCACAAAAATCGTAGTGACCTGTGGTGGAGTAATAAAAGACGCGGTTGTCGCAGCTTGGAAAGCCACACTTGATCTCTCCTTGTCCTGCTTTAGGTTTATTACCGTATTTATTTGCCAATTTGGCGTGGTTAATACAGCAAAAATCGTAAGCAACGAGTATGTCTGGTCTAAAGTGGACCGGGCGTTCGCATTCCGGGAGGGCGCACCTGTTTTTAGAGCGTATGGCCTGTAGGTACTTAAGGTGGCTACGGCTACAACAAAGGGACGCTGTACCCCCGATAACAAAGGCATCCTTGTTGCAGTCCTTGAGTGCGCATTGGGCTACCGCCGGGGGTGAATGGTGTCTAGTGGATATGGCGTGGTTACGTGGCACGGTAAGCCTGGGCAGTTGATCAATATACAGTTGCACGATAGTCTCCTCTATCTGGCGCTCAAGCTCAGCATCCTCGGCCATAGTGATCGCGTTAAGTTTGCGTATTCTACGGTCATTTTCACCGTGAAGCGCCTCATACTTATCCTCCTTATCACGAGCCTCCTTAGTGAGTATGAGACGTCGAATAGATTCAATCTCCGACTCCGTCTGTGCTACAGGTGTAACGCGGCGGGATGTAGGCTGTGTGGGGAGGTTAACCACAGGGTTCCCGCACGGTATACAGGTTTGCATATCGGGAGGTGAGCCGGGAGGCGATGGTGGCGGAGGCGAATCAGGAGAAACAAATGAGGGCACAAAGTATCTTCCCCAAAATCAACATCTTCCTCCATGTGAGCGGCTAGGTCAATAAAACCAGGAGGTATGTTGATCTTTTTACCAGGCTCATTTGCATGAACACTATCCGGGTTTAACCCGAGGTTTGTGTTGTGGTAGGGTGGACGAGGATTGGTGAACGGGGGCCGTAGTGCCGCCCTGGGAAGTGGAACCCTTTAGGCCACTGGATAGTCGTTCCCTGGCCCGAAATAGTTCGCTAGGGCCTGGGGTTTCTCCAGGTTTATCCTTTCTCTTCTCGTCCTCCGGTGGGTCATCGTCCGGCGGAGAGGGAGTTGGAGGTGGGGATGCAGGGTTGGAGTCAGTGTCCGCCCTAATAAGCCTAATACACCACAGTTGCTCTGGGTAGCCGTCCCCGCCTTCTGCAGGGAGGTCCGTTCTTAGCGCGTCTTGGGAGACCAAGTAGATAGACTCTTTATTTGGTTGGGTCGCCCAACGAATTAATCCCACCACGCATAATCCTGCACATCGGTGGGCGCCTTGGATTAATTCGATTTCGCCCGCCCATGAGTGTAGGTAAACAGTGAGGAATCTGTAATTCTCTACTGGAGTGGGGCCCATATCAATCCACGACTTCGTGGCGGCACTTAGAAGCTCTTCAACAGTCCACCATTCATAATCTTGGGATGAAGGTTTCTTTAGCAACTCGGTGACGATTTTACTAAGGATGGCGTCGGCAAATAGATGCATAATGGGAGTCGCGTACGAGGCGGGTGTAGTGACCGGAGTGCAATGTGCATTCTCTTCAGGATGGACATCATCGTTAACTCTGAGGCTCCATCTATGTCCTGGGTGAGAAGCGGGTGGGTAGGATTCAAAGCAAATATAGGTAAGATTGTTTCGATGGAACTTGGCCCATCGAAGCAATCCAATACATAAGATGCCATGATCGTCTCCGGTAGTTACCGAGTCTGCGGCGCACAATTGCATGTACCGGCGGAATAAGCGAACCTTGTACTTTTGATCGTAGGTCATATCCTCGGATAATCCCGTGAGGTGCTCTATAAGATCGCTAACGGTATAGGAATCCTGTGCCGTAGGCCCTTGAAAGCAAAGTAACGAGGTAACTGCCTTACCAAGGAGAGGATTGACCGTGTGATCGGGGTCGGGGTTCGAGGTAAATGGGTCGGAATGGGCCGAAGTGCCATCTGGGTTATCCTTAATAATAATGGGCGGCCCTTTGTCGTCTCGGGGAGGCGAAGGTGGCGGCTGTGAATCAGGGGTGGTTGGTGAGTCTGGTTCTGTAAGTGGGTGGTCAGGAAGCCTGAAATAATATCTCTCTCCTATACCGAGGACGGGGTTTTGAAGGAGGTGGCGGCGGCCGAAGGCCGTTGGCCCATAGATATCATCATACTCGAAGATTACCACAAGGTGTCTATAATCGGGTAGTCTGGCCCAAACAAACAAACCTGCCTCAAGAACAGCACGGTAGCCTGTAGGCGGGGACTCCTGTCGATGGATAGGTTGATACACCTCGGTAGCCTCCTTCGAACTATCGCCCTTCCCCCAAGTTGCGGAACCGGTGGAGGGAGTCGCGTATCCCAGCGGCAGCTGAGACAGTAATTATCTCCCGGGTGTTGGTCGATCATCAGCGAGACAGGAGTTTGTCTTTCAGGAATACCGAAGGTTGCGAAGTGGGGTTTATTAATAGCGAGATTGGCCCAAAATATTAACCCATGACAAGTTGCGTGTTCGATAGCATCCAAATCGTGAGGTGAGATATAACCAACTCGAGCACAAGAGCGCAAATAGGCGGCAACGGATTTGCATTCCTCTGGTTTAGTCGGATCCATACAATAATTAAGGATTTCACTAACAGACCGCCAAGATCTCTTGCTCTTTAGTAGTCTGGGGACCCTTCGGCTGAGGATAAGGTGTGGATCGGTTATAGATACCGGAGGGGTCAAGACACTCGCTGTAGGTGGGTGGACATAGTTGGAGGAACTGGCTTCCCCCCGACTTTGTCCATTAACATCAGCTATAGGCCCCCGTGGGTCAGAGGAAGAGGAGGAAGCGGAGGAGGAATGAGGGGGGCGACCCACCGAGGTGTTAGGGAAGTCCTGACGACGCTTACCGTTACTCCTTTTCCCCGGGGTCCTATCTGACGGGACATAAGTGCCTTTAGTGGGATTCCTACCGTGTAGCTCGAGGCCCCATCTATCACAATGAAACGCCGAGTTGGCGTCAAGGCCAACTACTTGGAAAAGGTGTTGGTTTTCAACATCCTCAGCCCAACAAAGTAATCCTATGCTAGCCCTGTTAAAATACCCATCTTCCTCTACTCGGTCATCAACAGCGTCGATAGCGATATCATACAAGAATGGCGTGTAAACAGCACACGTGCTTGTATGTTGTAAGCCCATACCTGCTGTCACGCGCACCGTCCGATCTAATAGACTCCTAAGTGGCCAAGCGTACCCACTCCTCGGGTTGTCGGGACACTTGCCCTTGAGGAGCTCCCGAACACGTTTGTTAAGCGACGCATCGGTGGCTTGTCGGACGTGTGGCGGGAACGGTTGGCTTATTAGTGTATCCCGCTCTTCGCGTATAAAACACCCCATGCAATCAGCAGTGCAAAACGTGAGGGTGGTATGTTTCCTGACCAATCTGTAACGGAACTGGCCTTGATGGAGTGTGCAAATACGCTCGCACTGGCCTTGGTGGTCTGAATAATGGCACCAAATCGGTAAGTTGGGAAGATCTATACGGGGGGGATTCGGTGGTGGTGGGGGTGGTGGTCTGCCCCTATCGTCATCGCCTCTCTCTCCGTGTCTGTAACCGTCGTTGTGGCGATAAGTCCTAGAGGGGGTGTATGATGAACGTGAAGGAGTGGAATGAGGTGCACCAGCGGAACGGGGTCGACGGCCTGGCCCAGGGTCACCCCCGGCGCAGCTACGGAGTGTCTTGCAATGGTTGGCTCTACGGGTTTCCTTGCGAGAAAGTGGAAGGGGGAAGAACCGAAGGACGGAGTGAAGGGAACCAGAAAGGGGGCGGTCTGGTCCCTGGTGGAGACCGGCACAGCTACGGGGGGTCTTGCGCGCGTTCTTCGCGGCCTCGTTGCGACGGTTTGCGCGGTTGGCCCTTCGTGTTTCCTTGCGAGAAGGTGGGTGGTTGGCGTGGAGTTTGCGTCAGATACGATGGTGGCGGTAGCCACCGGTCATTATTGCCGCCCAGGATGGTGGAACGAAGGGCACCGCTAATACCGGGGGGGTTGATCCGGGGTCCATAAAAGGCCCGTCCTTGGTAGCGGTTAGCCGCTTCTGCGTCTCAAACAGATGGTTAAGATTAAGGGCGGCGGCCTTAACGTGCCGCTTGGCGAGGCGAATCGGATCGGGCGCCTGCATGCGTTTCCGGGTTAACCCTGACCCTGTATAGGCGAATCTGATCGGGCGCCTGCATGCGTTTCCGAGTTGGTTTCTTAGCGGCGAAGCCGGGTTTGTCTAAATTAGGGGACGAAGGCGCCATTTGGCTAAGATGATGAAAGAGTTTCTTCAAGCTAAAGGGCGCGAGACGATCCTCTGAAATACAGAGCAAATGAGAGTTTAGCTCCTGCACTACAGAGGTGCGTAAGACGGAAGGCGCCGTTTGGCTAACACGACGCGCTACAGAGACGTGGATGGCTAAGATCCGGGCATCCTTGAGCGTGGTAGCCTTAAATGTAGAAAGTTTCCTTGTAGCATAGGAGAGTGCGGCAAGGTTACTTTCCCAAAGGCGTTCGTGTTGAGAAAGCGTGGTTTTAGTGGTAATGGAAGTGCGGGCTGCGATATTTAACGCCAATGCCTCCGAAATTGGGAGTTCTGGACTATTAAGACCCTGTCGATAACGTAATAGGCGAGTGGCGTTACGCGACCGTTTACGGGTGGTGTTCGCGGCGGTAGTAGTTTGGGCACCGGTGAGGAGAACCTGCGCCGGAGTAACGGCCTCTAGTGGGGAGGTGGTCGGTTCGGGGGTGTGGACGCCCGCCGTCTCGATATCCTAGGGTAAGGGCGTGGGGTCAAGGGGGACAGGCATGGGTGAGACACCCGTGGTGGGTACCTGCTCCGCCTCGACGGCCTGGGTCAAGATCGTGGGCTCAAGGGGGTCAGGCACGGGTGGAATACCCGTGGTGGGTGCCTGCTCCGCCTCGACGACCTGGGGCAAAGGGGTGGGTAAAATAGAAACCGTCTTCGGGGTGTTGCGCGCGATCTTTGCTGCTTCCTTTTCTAAACGGCCCATGCGAGGGGTTGGTGGTGGACGCTGACGGGGGACGTGAGTGAGTGGTTTGGGTGTGGGAGGCCCAGAAACATCCTGCGTGGGAGTGAACTCATCAATGGGGCTCTCGGGTAGAAGGGCGTAGGTGTACCCGGTGAACGCCATCTCCATTTCATCGCGATAACTACGGAGTTCGGCATAGGTATAGTTTGCCCAGGGGAGGAGGGTATCGGAAGAGTTGTCTTTAGCCTCGGAGGCCTGCTTCTTCGACTTCTTGTTTTCCCGCAGCCTCGTCTTAGACTTCTTGATGGTGACGTTGGGCGGCTCCTCGATGGTGACGTTGGGCGACTCCTTGATGGTGACGTTGGGCGACTCCTCGATGGTGACGTTGGGCGACTCCTCGATGGTGACGTTGGGCGACTCCTCGATGGTGACGTTGGGCGAAAACTCGACTTGTTTGAGGTTAGGAGAGGTGTTGTTGGTAAATACGGTATTATTGGATGTTTGCGCAGGCGGGGCCGTGCGGTTAGCCCTTGGATTAATACCAGATGCGACGAGACGAGATCCGCGAACGACGTAGAGCCGAGTCCTGGAGGTGAACTTGCTCGTAGAATGCTGCGAAGCAGCTCCCGTTGGCTGCGAGATGGGAGAGTCGTTCGTAGAATGCTGCGAAGTAGCTCCCGATGGCTGCGAGATGGGCGAGTCGTTCGTAGAAGCAACCGCCCGTCGGCGAAGGGCGGATGGAGGAACGGAAGGGACGGAGCGAGCGACAGCGTTAAAAGGAGTAACGCCGGCCGGGGGAAGGTCAAATCTGACCCTCAGGGAAACGGAAGGACGGACGGGAGCGACAGCGTCAAGAGGAGCAACGCCGGCCGGGGTAGGGACTGGAATGGAAACGGAAGGGACGGAAGGGGAGGGAGGACCGAGCACGGCAGACCGCCTGGCCAGACCAAGCGCGGTCGACTCGTCGAAGAAAGCGGTGGCCTCGGCCTTGCTCGACCCCTTGAAGATGGAGGCGGCGGGAGTGTTGCTGCCCGCGCTCTCGATGGTAGGGTTGATGGGGAGCACGACAACCGCGGCGCCGGTGCCGGAGTTCTGTGCTTGTGGAGCTACGACTTGTCGCGCTTGTAAAGGCAGGGTTGTAGGAGAAAGCATTCTTCTGGCATCGCGCGCGTCGCACACGCTCGCGCCATCACACTTGCCGCGTGCGCTAGCACACGCCGCGGCATCATGGCCAGCCGTCCCGCCCACGTCAGATGACGCGAGCGGGTTGATCTGCGGCTGGAGGTTCATGTCTCCCTGTTGGTGGTCCGGGCATAAGCCCGCTGGTTGACTGGGTAGGGTGGTCTTCGGCATGGCGGCCGGAGTACGCGACACTGGGTTCTGGTTTGTGGTCTGCTGGTTTGTGGTTCGTCAAAGGTTGATTGGTCGACACGCTGAGGCCATCGCTCGGCTGAACTGTCGCCCATCCGCAATGGTCATTCACACGAATCTAGGTGTTTATCTATTGTGAGGGGGTCGTTATCTTAGAGAGTATGGAATAAGGTTTAACCTTAGTCGTTACTCTGGAAGATAGACGATAAATCTGGGGGGTATGGGTGCCTGTAAACCGTTACTGATTCCTGTGCTGATGATGACTGAGGTCGGTGCGCACTGGCCTCGTCGTCGGGTTTGAATACGTCTCATCATTGGGTTTGATTGCCCAGGTAACATCTCGGCAATACATATAAGCTGAGTGGCCGCGGTCAGTGTTCGGAAGAACACCAGCTCGCGCGGTCATCAACTGCTATATAAGGGGGATATTACTGTGTACTCAAGGCGCTCTGCGCCTTCCTGTTCCTGTACGTCGAGTTGGCCTTGTAGAGGTCGCCTCGTCGTGCCCGTGCCTGTAGTCGGCCTTAAAGTCGTAGCGTCGCCTCGGTGGCGGTACGTCTTGGTTTACTGTCTACTAGGTGCTAAATAATATGGTTATCTCGTCTTACCCCCAAGTATATAGCTTAAGGTAATACCTTAGGGCTCTATATCTCTCGCGGATGCGACAATTGTATGCGCGTGCGCCAGTGTTAGCAGCGTAGGGCAGTAGGGCGTTGTTTCTTTGTGTTTCTGTGAAAAGCTTGGATGTCCGTAAGACGTAAGACCGTAAGGTCCAGGAGCCCGGAAACGTACGTAAGATCTTACGTAAAAGTCGTACGTTATTAGTCTTACGTTAGTTTTGTTTTAGAGTTTTGTTTTGCTCGACACAGCACTGAAACCAGTTTTTTTTGTGTGTGTGTTTAAACGATTTACGATTTGACCCCTTCGACCTTACACGCTAGGTGTAAGGTCGGGGTGACCTTATGTAAGTACGTAAGACCTTACGTAAGGTCTTACGGAACATCCAATAAAAAGTAAGTAAAAGTAAGGTGAGAAGTCATTTCGCAGGAGTTCCTTCGCCGCTGCTGCGCGTCGGGTTAGTTAGTTAGTGTTAGTTAGGGTTAGAGCTAACCCTGAACGTACCCCAACCAACCTCGCTTAGCCGCGAGCCGCGAAGTTGCCTCGCGGCAACTTGAATAAATTGTGCCCTGGAAGTAGTGAAAAGCCCCGAAGAAAATCCCCCCCTCCGAGGTCACTATCGATCACTACCACGACTACCTCAAAAAGCACCCCGCCGACGCCGACAGCAAGAACGGGGTACCATGCACCATCTCAATATTTTTAACCCGTTTCTTCAACAGTCCCCACACCACTATACCCGTGCCCAGTAGCAACCGGGTGAACTGTGAACAGACCGTGCGGGTACGTCGTCGTCCGGCTCCCTACGCTTTTGGGGGATACGCAGGTCTGACTCTATACCGGCTGGTGCTTTTGCTAACCGCCACCTGGCCCCAGGTCAAATTGCCGAGGTTTCGACGGACGGGCGGGCGCGCCCGGCCTGGACGTTCTACGAGTACTCGTATGCAGCCTGCACGCCTGCTGCAAATGCTGCGCTTCGCAGGGCTTGTTTGGCTGAACTGGCAGGCGCTGCTCTTTCAGGGCTTCGGCGTGCGACGCGTCGGCGACGGGCCGAGGCTGTATCTCAAACTCGCCACAGCGCATGCGACGCAGCGCGTCTTGGCTCCACCCCGCGCCGAAGCGGCGCTGAAGCGGCGAGTGCAGCCGTCGCCCCTCCCAGTGCTGTACGCACTGGGCGCCTTTGCCACGTCTCATATCACTGCGAATCCGACTGGAAAGCAGAGCTGGACGTCCCGGCCTATCGCACAGCCTGTCGCGCCAGTGCCGCAGCCTCTCGGCGCAGCTTTGCCTGCTCTCGCCGAGGCGAGCCCCGAGCCAAATATGGCGATGGCGGTCGGCGCCGTCGCCCTCGCACGTGCGCTGCTGTCTCCGTGCACCGCAGTCTCTGGTGCGAGCGCGACGCTGGCCACGTCCGGGGTCGCTTGCGCGGCGCTAGGCTACGTCGCGAGCCGCGGCCCACGCGCGCAGCTGTCGCAGACCATCGCGCTGTGTGCGGTGGTCTCCGGCACGGGACTCGCCTTGGCTGCTCCCAGCGTCGAAGCCCTCGTCTTCGCACATCTCTCCTCCTCAGTCGGCGCGGCTGTCCTGCCGCTCGCGCAAGCCTCTGCGATGCGACACATCCACGCGGCGAGTGGCGGCGGCGGCAGCCAGCGGGCGATCGTGGTCGCGAGCCAGCTCGGCGCACTGGGTGCCATCCACGGCGCGGCGCTGAGGGTGGGCGCGGCAGTCGCCAGGCTGATTCTGGCTGAGCTGCCGCGCCGAATCAGCCTCGATGCGCGGCTACGGCTCCTATTTCTCATCGCCTCGCTGGTGGCGGCTGCCGGCACCGCGGCTGGCTGGGCGGCACTCCGCGTGTCGCCTCCGCTGCCCTCGCCAACGGTGCCCCACGAGCAGCAGCGAAGGAGCACGGCGGTGTCCCTCGCGCCAACGCGAGGAGAGTCGCTGATTGCATTGGCGAAACGCGTCGTGCCGCCGGCGCGCGTGCCAGCGCTCGTGAGCGCGCTCGCCGTGGGCGTCGGGTTGGCGCATGCGTCGCTCCAGCTGCAGCTGCCGGGCCTTTCGCCGCCCAGCCTCGCGAGCCGCGCGCTGCTGCTCGACTGCGCCGCGCACGTGCTCGGCCCGGCGGCGGTGGTGCTGGGGCTGCTCTGCCTGACGGGTGTGGACGCGACCATGTGGCTGCTCTTTGCGGCCGGCGTCGCGTCGTGCAGCCTGGCCTCGTTCGCCACGGCCATCCGCAACTGGTGGCCCGACTCGTCGCTCCTCTCGGTACTCCACGCCACCCTGCTCCACACCGTCTCGCGCGCCGCGGACGTCACTCTCGTCACGAGCGTCGCGCTGCTCAGCCCGGCCGCCTCAGGCTTCAACCTGGGACTGTTCAGCGCAGCCCACTACTTGGCGACGGCGGCGGCGGCGCGCCTCGCAGCGGCGGCAGCGGGGGCGAGGGACGGCGGTCTCGGCTCTCCGGTGCCACCACCCGCGCCCAAAGCTCGGTTGGCCCGGCTTTCCCCCTCGCAGGAGCGTCCAGCCTCTACGCCGGTCCAGCCCGTCTCTGAGCCCGGCCGGGCCGGCTCCACGCTGGGTCGCGTCCTCGCCAAGTCGGCCCGGGCCGGCGCGAGCAGGAAGACCCGCGCCAGCATCGGGCGGGCGACGCCTATTGCGGCGTGACTGTCTGGGCCTTTCCCGGACACTTCCCTATAGCAGGAGTTGTCAGTTCACAGGCTGTGTATGCAGTAAGTAATCCAGAAATCCAGCAATCCATCTATCCAGTATCCATGGATTATATAAGATTATGGATTCCTTTTCACTCAGGACTGGCACTGGATATCGACAAAGATAACGACGCCTACGGCGCTGCTAAATGTTGATTGATGTTGACCGCGCACACCACTAAATATTGTCAACATATCGATATATTTTTTGCGCCTTCGGCGCCACTAAATATCGAATAAATATGTTCGTTATCTGTGAGTATCCTTATCCAGAATCGGACGACCGCCGTGCTGTCGTCCGACGTGTGTATTAGAATATATATAATGTACGTATCCCACCGCCTCAAAAACGGGATATGGCCAGAAATACACTCCAGGGGAGGGCTTAGTGTGAAGTGTGTCGTGTACTCTAGCCTAGAGCTCTCGCTAGCAGCTTATTTTAAGGCTGTTTTATGCCGTGTGCCGTGTGGGCCACTGTGGGCTAAAAAAAAGCACCGAAATTGTTTTGCCTGTGCGCGGCGGGCCAAAAGAACTCCCTTTGCAAGTGCAATGTAGGAGGGTACCCATCAATCACTGTCTGTCACATCGCCCAATACCCAATACCAATACTCTACAACTACAAGTACAGTAACCTACGCCTAGGCTAGCCTAGGCTACCCCATCCCCATACATAGCCCATAGCCCATAGCAGGCAGGGGGGGGGGGCTGCTGCCTGCTAGCTAGCTAGCCAGCGTGCGTGCAAAGCGCGCACTTACTTAGACCCTAGACACACCACGCACCGCTAGCTGCATACTTACGTACGCGGCTCCGCGGTTGTCGAACGAAGGCGTGCATGCAGAAGCAGGACGTCTTTCTGCTTGCTTCTTGCTTGCTTGCCTTGATTGACTACCTACACTGCTTGCTTGTGCGGGCATTCGTTCACAGAAACATAAGAGAAACGGGCGTGGGGACGTGGGGACACGGATGGACGGTGCGCTGTGTGATGTGTGCGATACACCACACTTACTTAGTTAGTTAGTTTTAGGGGTATAGTGGGAGAGTGGGCAAGCAAGCCACAGCCCCAGGTAAAGGTATTGCGGTGCACCGGCAGTGCGGCAGTGCATTGCGTGAGAAGCGCGTCTTCTCCTCGCCGGTGCGTGTGGTGGCCGCACACGGCGCCGCGATCCGAGCGGGGCGAGTTTGAGACGAAACGCCGCGGGAGCCAGCGAGGGGCCTTAAAGGTAAGTTAGTAAGGGGATGTCGTTGGAGCCCAGCTTGGCCTTTACCTTTACAATATATTCGTTTATACTTCGAGGCTGCTCTGCTGCTCTCTGTTGTGCACGAATCTCCCATCTCCCATCTCTCATCCTTTCATTCCCCCCACCCACCTGCATTGTCCACCCTAGTGCTAGTGCAATACTATTGCACGGTTGCACGATCATTGGACAGTTTACGACTCCGCCCGCCCTTCTCCCCTCCGTCCGAGACCTCCCACTTGTATGCTACAGCATACCATACCATATTTATTGGTAATAACCATATCGTGTTAAGGCCAAAGCCCAGCCAGGCGGCACCGGAACGGGAGAGGCGGCACCGGAACGGGAGAGAGTGCGTGAGGGGCGTTACTCTAGCTCTAGCTAGCTAGCTAGCTAGCAGCAGCGCTAGCTCTAACTAATCGCGTTCCATTCACAGAAATCGATAAAGAAAAAAGACACAAACAAACAAAGCCCTAACTAACTAACTAACTAACTAACTAACTAAAAAAAAAAAAGGCCGTCATCAATGACCGGCTCCGCTACGAGCGCCACGTCTCGGCTGTCATCTGCCGTGAGAATTCTCGCATGCTCGGCTTGACGCTCGACGCCCGCTGCCGAGCCAGGGCAATCCAACGCTCTGC
>Ga0209491_10004886_pt1 | contig 20213 bp, 2 predicted proteins | sample BON02_FD_187213 | JGI IMG/M metagenome (GOLD analysis project Ga0209491, IMG submission 187213) | Freshwater microbial communities from Lake Bonney liftoff mats and glacier meltwater in Antarctica - BON-02 (SPAdes) (version 2) | ecosystem: Environmental > Aquatic > Freshwater > Ice > Glacier... | reverse complement strand
TGCTTGCCCCGTGTATTGTCACCGACGACGATCCTGTCCCCGCTCTGTTCTGCCCTTGCATCACGCTCATTGACCCCAAGTCTGATGACCACGCCTGTGTCGTGCTCCCTCCCCGCTCCCCTGCTGTCATCACAACTCGCCGCGTCCCCCGAGGTCCATGCGTCACCAGGCACCTCACCGATGTCTCCGACTCCCACTCTGTCGCCTCGCATCCCGTGCGCCCCTCCCGTGCCCGCCCTGTGTATGTCACAAGCCCCATGCTCGCCCCGCGTATTGTCACCGACGCCGACCCTGTTTCTGCGCTGTTATGCCGTCTCATCACGCTCATTGACCCCAAGTCCACCGAGAACGCCTGTGTCGTGCTCCCTCCCCGCTCCCCTGCTGTCATCACAACTCGCCGTGTCCCCCGAGCTCCATGCGTCACCAGGCACCTCACCGATGTCTCCGACTCCCACTCTGTCGCCTCGCATCCCGTGTGCCCCTCCCGTGTCTGCCCTGTGTATGTCACGAGCCCCATACTTGCCCCGTGTATCATCACTGACATCAGCCCTGTCCCTGCACCGTTCTGCCCTTGCATCACGCTCATTGACCCCAAGTCTGATGACCACGCCTGTGTCATGCTCCCTCCCCGCTGCCCTGCCGTCATCACAACTCGCCGTGTCCCCCGAGCTCCATGCGTCACTAGACACCTCACTGATGTCTCCGCCTCCCACTCTGTCGCCTTGCATCCCGTGTGCCCCTCCCGTGCCCGCCCTGTGTACGTCACAAGCCCCATGCTCGCCCCGTGCATTGTCAACAACGCCGACCCTGTCCCTGCGATGTTCTGCCCTCGCATCACACTAAGACTTGGTTCCTCAAAAGAAAGCTGTTCAGTAGCTGTCCCACTCTTAAAACCCGAGGTGATCAAGTGTCTGAGTGTTGACTTGTAACCTGTGCTGAATTTACCAACTACTTGAGTGTCGCTTGTCCAGGTTGTGGTCTCACATGTAGTCACCCCAAAACGTATCCCCGAGCTCAGTTGCATGTGTCCCATGTTGAATCCAGTTAAAGTCATTCGAATGGATGTTGTGGGAACATTTCGAGTATTATTTCGACTGCCAATTGCAGATAGCTGCGACGAGTCGAATGAAAAAATCTGTGAATTTGATCCAGCCTTTTCGCCAACAGTCAAGATGAATCGGGATGTTCGTGTGTCACCCATAATTGGCCTGCACAATATTGACGTTTCGGACAACCAATCAGAGGCCGCTAGCGCAGTATTGCTAAGAATAGAACGGCTTGTGCTGTCAAAACAGTGGAAGGAACTCCCGACAACAGTCAGACTTTCCGTAACAACAGTGGTTGGTCGGTTTATCGAAACGATTCTACTTGCTTGCACCTCTTGAAATGAAAATGATTGAGTGACTGTGTGTGATATTTTGGTCAAACCAGATGTTACAGCTAGCCTCAAACTTGATTGGGTTTGCAGCGACATCAACGACGAAATGGATGTTTGACTCAACCAACTTGATGCTTCACAGGCCGTAAAACTAATCCGGGTCCTCTGAGTATATGACGACTCGGTGAAGCTAATCCCAGACAATGTGAAGCTAATCGATCCAGTAGTTGGAATGTTTCTGCGAATAAAGCTGGTTAAGCTTCCAGAATTGAACGAAAACAATTCCGTCGTAGTAGAACGCAATTCGCCTTGAGTTACTGCAAAACGAATGGTAGTTTGTATTCCTCCAGGCGTTATGGCCATGATTGCAGAGTCACTGACCCAATCGGTTGATTCGGCAGATGTGACACAGAATCTGACAGCAACCGATTGAGCTCCTGATGAGCCAAACCCTAAACCGGCAAGGTCCAAAATATTTTTGATTGAGGGATGGCTATTTACTGCCCATACTGAGCTAGTATATGGTAGATCAAATGTGATAACATGCGAAAGTGTTCCATGATCTACTCGCTCAGCAGTTGTGACTTGTATAATTTTACTAACACCAACGCCAGCAGGTTGCCGACAAGAAATTTCAAGCTCACTAATCCAGGCAGTCAACTCGCAAGCTGATTGGCCAATTCTTGCCTTCTGCGTTAATGCATAGGATGCGAACAAATGACCAGCGATTGTTACAAACATCGAGCCAGTGGATGCTCCATTCCTTGCATGCACAGCGCTCTGGAGGGGCAAATCATGTGAAATTGCTTCTGATAGTGTCGCAACTACATTACTAGCTGTGACCAGTAGACGGTACGTGCTCTTGTGGCCACGAGATGCTAGGCTCTGTATGCTGGTGTCTGAGAACCACTCAGTTGCTTCACATGAAGTAGGGCCGTTTGCACCATACGGTGAGGGATCAAACATTGCAAACATAGCACCTGAAATTGTACCCAAAGATGATTGCACAACAGCGCCAGCCATATGTGTTGGCCGATTTCTCTGTGAAATTGAGCTTGCAACAGGTCTGTCATACGAGATAACTTCAGTTGTGAATCCAGAAACAGAAAAAAATTTATACCCAATTTGGTACCCTACAGTAGCAACGTTAGTCAATGTACCTCCCTGTCCAGATGCAGCCTTGCAAACCAGAGTAGTGTCACTTTTCCACATTGAGGACTCACAGTGAGTATGTCCAATAAATAATGATGATGTGCCATCATATGTCGCAAAGTTTGTCCCAATCAATGTGACGAGAGAGGCTGCCAGCGTCAACGCATTTGACGGAGTCACTCTTGTCACCACGTTGAAATCAAATGAAAATGATGCCGTCAACGAAGCCAAACGTTCCTGCGATGCATCAGAAAGCATTGCCAGGGTGGCAACTACCTTCAATCCATATGATGCACCGGTCATGATAAGCACTCTTAAGCTTGAGTCTGATTTCCATTCTGTGGTTTCACAGGCAGATCCCCCAAACCGTACAGTAGGAGAGTACCCTACTCGAGCAAAGTTGAATCCAAATGTAGTCACGGAAAACGAGCCCGACGGTTGACCATTTACTGGCGATATTCCACTTAAAAGCTGTGCATCATATGAATAAATATCAGTGACTGGCCCGAGCTGTCTGCCGACACTGACAGTAACATCATGCAAAGACATGTATCCTGCAGCCACCAGACCCCTTACAGAGGTGTCAGCCATCCACATAGACGCCCTTCCTGCGGTGAATCCAATCCGGCTGGATACACTGTAATCCAGACCACCAAACGTTGAACCTGTTACTGTCAAGGTGTGCGTTGAAGTACAATCAGTATGATCCGAGGGACACGAACCTAGCGCGGGTGAGTTTTGAACAGACACATGCATTCCCACCGGAATGTCGTATGAGAATGCTTGTGTAAGTTGCCCAACAAGCCTTCCAACGGACAAGTCAACATACCAGTCAAGAGAGGAGCCAGATACAGTTTTGGCAGCCACTGACGAGTCTGAAATCCAATTCACAGTTGGTGTTGCCGTCAATCCTGTACGGCCAAAAGGCGTATAATCATTCAAACCAAACGATACGCCAGCGATTGTCATGGGATTTGCGGAACCACTGAGCGGAATATTGACGAGCCTTACACTCGAAAGTGTAGGCATATCATAAGAGAAAGACAATCCAAGAGTATCCCGCTTCATGACGGAACTATCAGCTATCGTCACCACGACTTCTCGTTCGATAAAGATGCCACCTGCTGGTCTGCAGTTTAGCGCCGAATCTGAGTTCCATCTGGAATTTTCACAATTGGTTCCCCCGATTCGAATAGCCGGGCACGAATCCACAAACTGGAAATTGATTCCAAGTATGGTAGACCGTATCCCAACGACAGAAGACGCATTTTGTTCTAATGGTTGATACGAAGAAAAATTGGTTGAATTGAGAATAATCCATGGCTTACCTCCCCTTGCAGGGGCATTCGTCAGTCCCTGCGCACCAATCACCGGCGAATCGTAGGTAAATGCTCGTGAAAGCGTGCCTGCTGAGTCAAGGCGGTTTGTAACGGTCAAGAGGATCTCTTTATCAATACCGTAGCCTCCAGGTGTTTGGCAAATCACCTCGTTATTGTTCAACCAGTATGTGGCTTCGCAGGAAGTACCACCGATACGGACCCGTGGCGTGTAGTCTGCAGTTCCGATATTTCTTCCTAAAATAGTCACCAGACTGCCTCCAGTGGCTGGAGCATTAGGGCCCAAAGACTTCCAGACTGTTGGTGCATCATATGTGAATCGAGCAAATTTGACAGGCTTACTTGCGAGCTTATCAATCCTAACTGTAATGTTGTGGCCTTGGTCCACACCGGGCGGGGTCCGAGCAAAAAGCTGCACAGGCGACAACCACGTAGTGCTAGAAGCTGATTGTCCTACAAACGTCTCAACGTTACATTCTGCGATGGTGCCAAACCCGTCTCCAAGCACAGATATCAGAGTGTTTCCAGCAGTGGGGCCATTACCAGGCGTTGCAAAATAAACGATCGGAGAATTCGTCGTGATGTCAAGAGGACTGTTGCTAATATCATAGTCGTAGAACAAGTGCTCCTGTGGGATTACAACAGGGTCCGGAACGCAATACTCATTGAATTCGCAGGACCGCCATTCCAGCTTCCACGCATATCGATTATCGTAAAATGTCTTGTAGTCTATGCGGATGTCATAGTATCGTGTCGTGGGGAAGAATTGGACAAACTCGAGAATAGTGCCAGCAAGACTAGACCATTGATCTAAAACAATTTGGTTATCAACCCATATCTTGACTCTTTCCGCAGTGCTTTTAACGAGCTGATTTGCAAAGTCCAGAGTCTCCGTCTCTCCAATGCGGAAATAAAATGTGTAAGTTCTAAATCCAAATCCAGGTCGAACAAGTCCAGACCACCTGATAGAGAATTTATCGGCGTCGGATACTTGAACACCATCTGGCTGACCTGTCACACAATCAGTAACTAGTACACCATCGCACGCTGATTGTGAAAAATCGAGAATGGGGTGGATTTTAGTAGCAACTTGTTTGCTGGGCTCTAGTTCTACATCGTTATAATACGTTGCGATCAGACCGTTTCCCGACACTAGAGAAACTCTTGACACGCTGCCCCGGCCGAATGATACATATGTGACCGCATAAAGTGAGTTCGGAATATATGTGAGTGATCCAATATCATGGTAAGCACCTTGAAAATATGTGGTTTCTAGCGCATCATAAAGTCGCACATACAGGTCAGCAGTATCTTTGGTAAGCAAGTTTTCAAATTGATCTCTTGCAGTAATCGTGAATGACACTGGCGTGCACACTCGTGCCTGTGTTAATCCTGTACTACTGGCGAAGGTTTTGGTGGCGCAGGCATTCTGGGGATGGTTGAAAATTTGGCGTGGAGACCCGCTTAACGGATAAGCTTGGTACAGGTGTTCTGAGGTCACGTCAGAAAGACCTGTGCGACTACTGCGCCAGCGCAAATCTGCAGCTGCGTCGCCATACTGGTGCTTATATTTAATCTCCACATGATAGAAGCGTTGAGATTCTGTGACGTTGATCCAGCCTGACGGTGCAAGAGCAGAAAGTGAAGTCCATTGATCAATGATCATTGAGTGATCAACCCACATCCGCACCCTTTCATCCATTTGCCGCAACTGAAACACGTAAGTATATACCTCCGGTGACACTTCCGTGCCATATTCATGCAACACATTGCCCATCCAGCGAACCGAAAAGGTGCCTGCGTCAGAAAGTGCATTGTTTGGACGTACACTTCCAAAAGATAAGAGCGTCACTCTAGTATCCACTTTGACTCCCTTTGGATCTGTAAGTTCAGTGTCATCATAATACGTCGCCTGCAACCCTCCCTGAACTGCAATATCTGCAACCATACTGAAGTATCCGGCCCGGGTGAGCGTTGGATACGTTACGAAGTAGGTGCCATTACCATAGTCATCAACGACACCAAAATTGTAGGAGTTTGACTCTACGTCGGAGACGAATTGGGCCTCCACCGCAAATTTATCCCCTCCCGTAATCCGAAAGTTGACAAATTCATCTCGTGCCCGAATCGAAAATGTCGATAGCGTACCTGCGGTTGCAACTGTATAGCCTGCTCCAATTGCATACGACTGCGAGCCACAAACTGCTGCAGGCAGAATCAAAATGGGAAAGGGGCTCCCATGGACAGGATCGTCAAATGATAGCCTTGAGCTTCCAATGTAAGACACCTCACTCGAAACACTTTGCCAATTCAAAGACACACCACTTCTACGGCCATTCACCTTTTTATATTCCATTTTGATGTCGTACATCAGATTTGATTGCAGAAAGTACCCCGTTCCAGTAGGCGACAATGCAGATAGTCCAAGGCTCGCCCACTGATCAATGACTAGCTTATGATCAATCCAAAGACGAACACGGTCGAAATGTTCTTGAAGACTTGCTTCGAACGTGAAAGTCTCCGCATATTCTGGATACACGAACCCGTGCCAACGTACGCTGTATGAGGATGTATCGGATAGACACGCTTCTATTCTGTCCGGAATCATCCGCAAAGTGTTTTTCTCAATGGCGTCTGTTTTTTTTTCTGTGCCAGGATTGCAGTCAAGTCCTTCAAAATACGTTGCATGTATTCCCCCAATACTTGCCTTCGAGACTAAGAGAATATGTTCTCCTGCTTTGGTCACAGCTGGAAAAGCTACCGAATATCCGGCCGGCTCACGAGATGTTATGCCAATAGTGGTCTGAACGCGGGACACTGCACCATCGCCACCTGTTCCTCCTTGGTCAGCTTTTTGGGTTGTTGCAAAGGTTACACTAATTCCACCGATAAGGAGATTGTCAAAGTCATCTTTGGATGTGATCTGGAAAGAAGAAATCACTCCAGCAGTGCCTACAGTAAGGGCTTGTCCATTCGATAATGATCTCGAAGCACAGAACGGGGCTGCATTTGTTCTGTGCCCGAAGGGACTGCCATCGATGAGCACACCTATTGAAAAATATTCACTAGAAATTATCTGTGATTCTAGCACAGCATTGCTGCTACTATTCCACCTCAACGATACGCCTTGGGATCCTGTCATATCGCTATAATGCACCATTATGCTATGGTACTGCTGCTGACCGCACTCAAAATTGATAGTGGCAATCGGCCCCAGAGAATCTAGACTGTTCCACTGATCAATGATTAGGATATCGTCAATCCACAGCCGAACACGCTCGTCTGCCTCCCTCACCCTGGCCTGAATGTCAGTTGCTTGGAAATGAATTGGACGCAAAAATCCCAGCCACCGAACACTAAACGTGTCTGAAGTCGTCAAACATGAACTAGCGACACCCGGGTGCAACATGTAGGCTGTATCTGCACTTGAAAAGTCTATACTTGGAACTGGCAGCGTTTTTCTTGGAACAGTGAGATCTATGAAGTCGTAAAATGTTGCCTGCAGGCCACCAGGAATGAAATCGAGGAACGAAAGACCAATGTCAATGCTGTCATACAAGCTGGATTTGGAAATGGGTCTTTTATCGACAGGAAGAAAACTCGGTCCTACCATGTTCGTGTGCCACAGCAAAGCTGCGCCTCGATTGTTATCTGTATTCAAGCCAACACCTTCACCTTCTTTGTATTCGAATTTTATAGAAAAAAAATCCTCAGCGTCGAGAACATTGATGACAGTAGTTGCAGCTTGCGCCGACAAACTGCTCCACTGGTCAAGAACCAATTCGTTTTCGATCCAAAGTTTAAATCTCTCGGGTTCACCCCGCAACTTTGTTTCAATTGTGTAGACTGCTGCGAAAGGTGCCCGCAAAAATCCTGCCCATCTGGCTGCAAAAGCAGGCTGACTGGCGAGACGGTACAACAAAGTTCTCGCTCCTACTGGCGCTCCTGAAAAGTCTACCGTCTCGTGTACATTTGCCTGTACAGCAGTTTCAGGGGCAAGGGAGGTATTTGCATAAAACGTAGCCCCAAGACCTCCTTCAACGGCCACCCAGGAAACCAAAGAATGTGTGCCCGCACGGGTCAGCGTGAATGTCACCTCATAGAAATCCTCAGTCAAAGACGGCGCAGTGGCAGCTCTGACAAGATATTTTGACTGATTTGCAGCATTTGGCAGGACATCAAGCTGAGAAATGAGGAGATCTCTTTTTGAGGTCCGTAGATTCCCAAATCCATCGCGCGCAAACACCGAAAATTTAGAAATAGTACCAGCGGTAGAAAGAGTCAGACCTTCGCCACGCGCAGTGGTTCTTCCTGCATATATTGCGCCTGCCTGCAGTTCAGACGCCATCGGCGAATTTGCAAGCGGCAGTCCCGGAAAGTACAGGAAGCGAGAAGGCACGATTTCATCGGTAAAAAAGTCGGGGCAGCTCCAGCGAAGCTGCATAAACGATGGTCTTCCTCTGCTTGCGTACGACACCTCGAGGGGATAGTACCTACCCTTTTCCAACGTAACAACCCCAAATCTCGGGCCAAATCCTCCAGTGTAAGAAATAATCGGCCTGCCGTTCATCAGCACTGAGGCCCCGCTGTCTGAAACAGAAGAAAATGTGTAATCACAATTGTATTCCGCCGCAATATATCCAAACCACTTGATACTGAAGGGCCCCATGTATGGGATAGCATCGGGGGCCGGCGAATTGTTGCCCCAGTCAAAGCTAATCTGCTCGTCAGATTTAGACCTTACTGGCTTCTCAAATGCGGTGCTGCTGTACACTACTGCTAGTAGGCCCCCAGGCCTCACAGACGCTGTGTTGAAAGAATATTTTCCGATTTGTCCCAACGAGGCGTAAGCGTAACAATATCCTGCCGTGTACACGCACAGCTGTGGGATGATTGTGGTGCAGAGATCCGACATGCGAAAAGCGCCAACGTACGTGTCCTGTAGCTCTTGATCACGACTATTCAGAAATTCGTCGCGACTCTGAATTGTGAAACACGAAGTGACTCCAGCGGTAATCATTGACTTTCCAGACACAGAGCTCATTGAGGCACAGGTGAAAGAAGGGTATATTTTCACAGGCGACGAAGAAAGTGCAGTAGCTGCAAAACACATTGATTCAGACGGTATTATCACTGGCGCAGCCATTTGTGCACTTTTCCACCTCAGCTTTGTTGCCTGGCCTGTCGAATTGGACTTTCCGGCAGAGTACTCGATTTTAATCTCGTGCAGGTGGCCAGCCAAGTCAAAGAGCATGGTGCCTGATAAAACAGGCGAAAGTAAACTTGTCCATTGGTCCAAAATCAATAAACTGTCTATCCACATGCTGGCTCTCTCGTTGGCACTATTCAAGTCAACGTGAAATGTGTAGATAGAAGCTTCATGTGGAATGATATAGCCTGCCCACCGGGCACTGAAAGAGTCTGTTTGAAAAACTTCAGGCCAGATGCTCGAAGACCAATCGAGAGAATTTATAATTGAAGACGTCACAGCAGTGCTGGGCCGGAGTACAGCACCGTTGTAGTAAGTAGCTCCAAGACCACCACAAGACACCAGTTCTACAATTGAAGAGTCAAGTCCTGTTGAATACGGCGTTGAAATTCCTTTGTACTTCCCTAGACCAGCATCGTATTCAAATTTACTCATGACACTGGCCACGTTTCCTTGCGATGATTGCATCGCACCGTAAAATTCATCACTAGTGCTGAGCAAGGCGATGTTGTTTGATTTGTCTCGGGATGCAATGGTAAATTTGGAACTGATACCCGCTGTCCCAACTGTTAGTCCTGCACCACTTACTGAAGAATAGTTGCCGGCCTTGTCTGCTTTGACTGTTAGAATGAATGGCGATCCCGGCAAAGACTCACATGCTGGTGACAAAAAACGATTTGGAACAGGTCTTTTCACAATGTTTCCATACCTGCCGTTACTTTCCCATGTTAACTTTGCCGCACATGTTCCACCGCTGTTAAAATATTCAAGTTTTAAAGGGTACGCAGCCCCCGCACAAACTAAAAACGTTGCAGTAGGCGTGATTGTTGAAATACTTGTCCACTGATCAACCAGAAGCTGCTCGTCGATCCAGAGTTTGACCCGTTCGTCTGGCTCTGAAACTTCGACACTGAAGGTGTGTTCTTGTGGTAGGTAAGCGGTAACATATCCGGTCCAGCGAATTCCGAATCCAGCACCTGCATTCAGATCGCCAGGGATCAAGGAAGAACCTGGGCGACCGAGACGCCAGTCGAAATTGATGCTAGGATCAACCTGGTCGAACAAACTGTTCTTGAGATCTTCATCAAGAAAATAGCTTGCCACAACGCCAGTTCCCTTGCCTGCGCACATGTTGAAGAAGTGTGTTCCAGCTTTTGCAGTCAAATATCCCACGGTCATTGTAGCCGTTTTTTGATCATAGATTATGGAGCATTGGTTGATAGTGCGGCCACCTATTAACATGCCAACATTTGCAGGAATGCCTGAGTGCAACATATTCATAGTCTTGTCCCGCGCCGTGATAGTGAACGCTGCAGCTGCACCTGCAGTGGCCAAAGTCAGCCCAAATCCATTGACAGTCGAGTGCATTGCAGAAATTTCTGGCGACCACTTCACTACAAGCTGAAATGGAGATCCTAAGATGTGTTCTTTCTTTCCTGCCCTGGTAAAGGTTGCTGAAAGTGTGTGCAATCCAGAATGCTCTGGCGTGTAAGAAACCGAATAGAAGGATCCATTTGTTGTGACGTTTGCTTCGAACGACGAATCTCCGTTGCCATAAATGAAATCAGCGTCAAGCGCAATATCACTGGCTCCGTCAGCCTTCACCACAATATCGTCACCTGTAGATTGTCCAGTCAAAAGTTAAGAGGAGTACAATATGCTCATTATACAAGAAAATAGGACATACGAAAATAAAATTGTACATCTTCTGGCCTCGAGAAAAGATGAGAGATATTCATGCTACGCGCGGAATTGTTAAACTTGCAACACCTGCAAACGGTTCGTTGCCATACTCATCCTTGGCCAAGACAGTAAACGAGGACACCATACCAACTGTTGCTATCGAAATACCAAAACCTCTCGCGTAGGTTGTGCTCGTCTGCTCAAACAACAATTAACAACACAAATACTTGTCAGAATTTTACGGAAGGATTTCAGACACAGCAGCAAGAGCGTGCACGAAATAGATGGAAACCACACCAGAGGGTTTGTAGGCAAGAAATTTGCTTGAAAGGGAGGCTTTTCCGGATCGACATGGTGCGCTGAGAATAAACTAAAGGATGAGATTGCCACAAAAGTTGAAGAAGGGGCCTTCCACATCAAAGACAGTCCACGCGTTTGCCAGTGCGAGCTTGTTCGATATTCAACAATGATCTCATAATAACTCATGGCCGCGGGAAATATAATAGCACTGTCCAGGGATAGTGATTTCAAACTATTCCAATCATCGATCAAGAGCAAGCCATCCACCCAGAGCTTGACCCGTTCTTCTGAACTTTGCAAAACCGTTTTGATGTTGTACATACCACTTGCATCAGGGCGTACAAAACCTGACCATCGGGCCGCCGTCTGTGAGAATGCACCAATAGATGGCGAAGTTGACGACCAGTCGAGCGGTCCTTCCCATACACTAGATTGTTCAGCTTGCCCTGCAGCCAGGCTACTGTCGCTGTAGAAAGTAGCACTAAGACCGCCTGGCAGTGCTAGCCACGTGTACGCCGTGTGCGTGCCAGCTGTTGTTGTTGAAATACTGCCTGAGAACGAGTCATCCGATTGATGTGTCAAAAGTGTGGTCTGGTGCCGAAACGACATACTAACGATTTGTGTCGTATGGTATGAGTAGTACAGCTTCGGTGCAAGACTCAACACTACTAAAAACGCGATAGGATCCGGTATGGACGGGACCGTGTTGTGGTGTGTGTCGAAAGCATTCAACTGAAATGTGACTGCAGAGCCAACCTGTACATCTGATTGAGAAATCATTCTGACAGTGGACTGCGAAGGATCAGGAGCTGCAGACACGGAAAAAATTTCGAAAGGGCTTCCAGAGATGTGGTCACTCGGAATAGGACTAAAAAACAATTGTAAGGCTTCCACGATGCGTGGTACAGGTCTATTGGGTGTGCTCCATTCCAGTAGTGCCCTGCCAGCCGTCGGAGCATTCGAGTATTGCAGCCGGATTTTGTACAGGACACCCGTTTCCATTTCGAAGGTTCCAGACATGCGTCTGGCTTCATGCATTGAAGCAGCAGAAGAAGTATTGATTATGACTGTGTCTGCGACTGTCAACACAGCATTCTGCATTTTTGATGCATGAAAAGTGTATTCCAGCCGTTCTGCAGAATAATTCTTTGGTAGAAGGAAGCTGTCTGCAAGGATCTTGGTCGAGAAGCGGCGGGCACTCCAGAAAAGAGACAGCCCAGATGTGTTAGACCCACCTGCATGCGCATACTCTATGGCAACTGAATGAAAAGTATCTTCAGTCAGAGAGACACCTGCACTGCTAGTAACATTTCTCAATAAACTAGTCCATTGATCGATTAAGAGTGTGCCGTCGATCCAAAGCTTAACACGATCATCAATTCTGGTAAGGTGAGAGTGGAAAGTGTACGACTGAGAATATGTTGGCCGAAGAAATCCTGACCAACGGATAGAATACATAGTGCCATCAGGAACCGACATTCCTTGTGCTGCGGTCTGAGAAAAATCAATAGGCCCTGAACCAGATTCCCCCACAGCTTTCATAGCCATTGATGGGTCAAGTGAAGCGTCACTGTAGTATGTGGCCATCAGACCCATACCCACCCTCGAGTCCGCCCTTAAAAATCCATGCCACTGAATGCTACTCGACGTGCCAGTTCGCCAGGGCAATACATGCTGGCCCCACGAAAAATCTATGGGCCCTTGTGTCTCCTTCGAGATGGCAGGCACGCCCTGCAACCTCGCGTTGTCGTAGTATTCTTGCGTAAGACCACCAATCCGACAGGCTGCCACAGACATAGGATTGTGATTTACCTTCGATGACACGTGTACAGATTTAAACGAACCAAATTCGCTAGCTTCTGATAGCAGACCAGTGTCGCCCTTTCCAACCAAGGCAATAAATCGTGAATTGTCTCTAGTGGCCGCATTACTGTACTCGTCTCGGGAAGTGATTGTAAATACGTTTCGCAGGCCTGCGGTTGCAAGAGTGAGCCCCACCCCAGTTGCAGTGCTCGTGCTATAGCAAGTCGATGACGGCACTGTTGTGAAATGATGTGCCGGCGAAGAATAACGCTGATACATATACGCACTAGGGATAATGGCATATGCAGAATCTGTTGACGCCTTCCATTCCAAACGGCAGCCATATCCAATGCCAACCAACACATGCCTGTAGCTTATGGTGAGGTCATAGTGTGCATTTGCCAGCATCATACTCACGTCCACTTCCAACGTGGTTGCGGCAAGGCTTTCCCACTGGTCAATGATCAAGGCGTTGTCAAACCACAGACGAACCCTGTCACTCGGATCATTGACTGTCACTTTTAGCTTATAAATCGATGCAGACATAGGCTTGATTGCGCCGTCAAATGAAACTGAGAACGGAGTGTTGCCGTTCAAATTAGAGCTCAATGGTTGGGTTCCACAACCAGTAGTTGGACAAAGATCTACTTTCTTCACAACAGTTGCTCGTTTCGGATAAATGAAGCTGGAGGAATCGTAGTAAGTAGCCATGAAACCGCCCAAGCTCAAGAAAAAAAGCTTAGACGAGTAATCAGCTGCTTGTGTCTGAGTGAATCCACCGATGCCGGTTGCATAGAATAGCCCATCTGTAGTTGTTCCATTCTCGATCGTCGGGGTAAAAAAAGGAACAGTTGAACCTTGCTGCGTTTTAAACGTGAACAGATCTCTGAAATCACGAGGATTGTTAAATCTATCTCGGGCTGTAAATGTAAAATATGAGGACACGCCTGCCGTCAAGACTGTCATTGCTGAAAAAGATAGAAAATCACCAGCTGCAACAGCTGGCCAGACTCGAGACGAATATGGACTTGCTCCAACAGCCGCCGCCTTGTAGAGATTGGTGCTCGGCACCGAAACATATGTGCTTCCCGCTGTGTTCAACCTCCATTTGAAGTCGAATATCCCAGTTGCATTCGAAGTGTGTTTATACTCGACATGAATTCTCCACAGGCGATCCGATTCATCTAGACCAATGGTGCCTGTCGGAGATGCGACAACTAAACTGCTCCACTGGTCTATGACAAGGCGATTGTCGAGCCAGAGTTTTACTCGATCAGCTGGTGTCATCACAGATTCAAAAGTAAATGACTCTTTCGCAAACTCTGTGCACGAGTCTTCTGTGCGGCATGGGATTGAAATAAGGCCCTCCCATTCAACAGTAAATCCTGCGTTAGAATTGATGACACCATTGGGAAGACTTGATACGTTGACAAAAACCTGTGTATTGTGCTGCATTACGGAGGGAGTGACAGGAACGAGGTCAGGTGCATCTGAAGTCGTGCAGTATGATGCAGCCAACCCTCCTACATATGCAAGTGAAATGTCGGTGTTGTATTTTCCAGAAATGGTAATGGCGATCACTAGCATATCCCACACCCCGTCTGAGTTGTAAGACGAAATAACCCGTCGTGATTGAACACCGCGCGATATAGGCTGGAAATACGACAGGATCCCGAGCGTCAAGCCCGAGGCACAATAACTAGAGGTAGTACACGTGGTGAACTGGCTTACAATATTGTTGCTAAATTCGTCTTTCGACTGCACGAAGAAAATAGCTAGCCGCCCAGCAGTCACGACTGTCAGGCCGGATCCGTAAGGTATGGACCGGGAAGCACACACATGTGCAGACATGACAGCTGCTGTGAAGGGAGTATTCGCAGCAGGTGCCTCAAATGTGAGCCATGCACTATGTACTGGGGCCTTTCTAGAACTCTCAGAACTGGCAGTTGAGGTGAAAACTAGGTCAAGACCGCTCGCAGCTGCTAGAACACCACTGGCGTGGCGCATTTCATACAGAACAGATAGCCCGTAAGGCAGTGGCTGAGATTCATTGCTGATGCTGAGAGTTCCAAACGCCGATGACAATGTGGTGGGAACGTAATCAAAGACTTGAATTCCATCGATGACCAAGCGATTTGCTACGCTATTGTCTGCAAAGAAGGTGTAGTCTCCGTTGAGTGGAACTGACAGATAGCCTCTCCACCTCACGCTGTAGTAACTAGATTTCTGATCAATGGCGCTTTCAATCGGAGCTATCCTCAACAGTCCAAGGTCAGACAGCGCTGCTCCACTCGCTGTTGACTGTGAAAAATACGTGTCTGAGTAGAAAGTGGCCTGGAGTCCTCCAAATTGAAGTAGCTTGACCTCGAAATCAAAGCTCCCAGACACGGTTGTCGAAATTGACAAAGTGTTCCCATGTGCATATGGGACGTTGGGCTCGGCACTGAACTGAATCCATGGAACAACACCGTCAATCAAATTGCCATACACGTCCTTTGCAACCAAGGTCAGCTGAGAAGACACTCCAGCAGTCAAAAGAGTCAATCCGCTGCCATACACTCTAGATTGACTCGCAGTTGCAGCAGCGCTGAACGTGCGATGTGGTATTGTGTTTGTCAGTGCCTTGACAGAAAATGCATTCGTCAATTTCGAGTGCACACCATTGCGATCCACCTCCAGAGTGAGCCCTCTCTGAGTGGTGTTGAATCGTTGCATGTCATGATATTCCACCATAATGTCATAAAACCCTGTTTGCGGGGCGAAGTTTATGCTTCCACTTGGTCGCAATGATGCAAGACTTGTCCATTGATCTACAACAAGAGCCGTGTCTATCCACAATTTAACTCGCTCAGTCGCTGTACGGAGACCATTGTAAAACGTGTACGTCGTGGCGGTAGTAGCTGTGACTTGCAAAAGGCCCGTCCATCGCGCACCATATTGCTGTCGAGCCACTCTAGAATTCCACTCGGGTCGATAATTGCCTGCTTGCGATGACCAGTCAACGACTTGCCCAGCCGACACTGTCTCTTTGGAACTTGCTGGTGCAAGATTTGGGTCGCTAAAATATGTCGCTGAGAGGCCTCCAACAGATGCTAGAGACACGTGTAGCGAATTCTGTCCGCCGCGTGTGGTGGTGAACTGCATTGCGTGAACAGCCCGATCGTCTGCTTTGAATCCTAGATGCTGTGGACGTACTTTGGGCGAATACAAGATGGGTATAAAGAAACTTCGAGAAGGTGGTGCGACACTGTTGAGGACATTGCTATACTCATCGCGAGCATGTATTGAAAACACCGCTGGAGTTCCTGCTGTACTGATCGAAAGTCCGTGCCCGCTCACAAAGGATTGTGCGGCACAAGTAGAACTGTATGTTACGTTGCAAGAAAATGGACTCCCAGAGACATGCTCACCCGCCCATTTGACGTCTACCGTATACTCTCCAGAGTGTGTTAGCAGAAAGGCTAGTTTCCATGATGACACATCCTGCTGCTGAGGCACGCGATCGAGCATTCCCATATCGAGCGGGTACATATCAACTCTAGCATGGGCTTTTTCATACTCTATGCCGGCGTACCGTGGCCGTCTAAGATCCGAGTCTTTCCGCGTGATTTTAACGGCAAAGCGACCGGGAGGATCCGGGCGAGCAAGGTTGCCATGCTCATCTCTTGCAAACATCTTGAACTCTGCTTGCACACCGGCCGTTGAGAGAGAGAGGCCGTTGCCATGCGCATCACTCCTCGAGCCGACTGTCGTTCCAGGATGCACGTCCAGGGGCATGGGGCTTCCCTGTATATGGAATCCGCCCAGCAGTGCCCACACAGAGCCAACACCGCTGATGAGAGGTGTGGCGCTTCCGGAAAGGCGTTCGGGCAGAGCACAGCTGCTGCAAGCAATCTCCTTTCTCAACGTGGCCTCAATTTGAACCGTTCCTTGATCTAAAAGAGCCTCCAGACTTTCCGACGCACACTGCTTGCTATCATTGTCATTATAAGCATGTGTGGGTGCGGTATTACCAAACTCATCACGAATCTGAATATGAAAATCGTGTGCTGAACCTGACGTGGCTGCTTGCGTTGATTCTAACTTCGAAGTCTTTGGGTCGGCTCGCGCTGGTTGCACCTCGACTCGGTGCTGTGCAAGTGTCATGGCAGAAAAGAATGAGGATTTGGGAACAACTGTTTTGGGTGTGTGCATGCCGCTGCCCGCAGGTGATTCCCATTCAAGAGACAAGCCCGGGTTTGACAATTCGCTGCTCAGACTGTTCAATCCGTCGTGATATTCCAGCGCTATACTATACAGAGCGTCCGATGAGAAAGGTGTAAATGTACCACTTGGCTGTAATGTATCCAGACTGTTCCACTGATTGATGATTAGGATATTGTCAACCCACAACTTCATTCTTTCCCGTGCCGATTCAACTTTTGTGTACATGGCAAAGTCAGATGCATTTGGAACTTTTATGAATCCAGCCCATCTTGCGGCAAGACCCTCCCGGAATGCCAGCGACTCGCTAATAGGCTGACTCGATACGACAGATGTCAGTGCGCCATGCCACAAGCTCGTGTGTGCTGGCACGAACGAAACCAAGTCATTTGTCGTGTAGTAGGTAGCACTGAGCGCACCTGATGCTCCATAGAAGGCCTCAAAGTGCCAGGTGCCAGCCGTTGTCACTCGCACAAGTCCTTCAAATCCACCAATTAAATCGCTCACGGCTTCAATACTAGGCTGGATCGTGAGAGCTGATTCGTTTTTGTGTATTGCATGTGCTCCAGCGTACAAAGTGTGAAGCAACAATTTACCGCCCTGGAGCGACCTTGCGGCGTTTCCGTAGGCATCCATTGCCGACATTTTAAACTGCACTGTTGCTCCTGCAGACAGGATTGAAAGGCCCTGCCCTACGAGCAGAGAAGAATTGAATAGACGCCCGTGGTCCACGTTGAGAAGCACTGGCTGGCCCACAGCGTGCACGTTGAATAAGTTTCGGGAGGGGACTGGCTGCAAAGTTGCCCAGGGGCTGCTCCACAGCAAACGTATAGCGGCATGCCCCTTGACATGTCTGTACTGGAGTGTGATGCCATTGAGTGTGCCGGCCTTGAGCTGCACGTTTGCAGACGGCAGCCGCTCCTTTCCGCGTTCCCAAGCATCGATCAAGAGCGTGCCGTTAAGCCACAGCCGTGCACCATCAGTTTCTGCCCCGAGATCCAGCCACAGCACATATTTGTCGCCGTTAGGCAGTTTGCGGGCCATTGGGACGTCCGCAACGCCCAGATACCCGCACCATCGTGCTGCCACGTAGTCTGCGCTGGCGAGACCCGCGACAGGCCCGAGTCCCCAGTCGAAGTCGATTATCTTGTCTACGCGCTGCAGCGCAGGTTCCCCCTGCAGCCCAGTGTTGTCAAAATAGCTGCCTGCGAGCCCGCCTGCCTCTGCGAGTCCGTGGACAAGCTGGTAGCGTCCCGGGTCCAAAACTACTGCCGAGGTCCTCAGCGTCAGCTGGTCGTCGAGTATGCGCAGGTCTGTGCTGTAGCGGGGCTGTAGAGTGAAGGAACCACCCCGGCCTGCAGCAATAGGAATAAGTTCGGCGACAAAGGCTTTGAGCGGCAGTTGCGTGGCTTCGTCCGCGCTGCTAGCTGCAATCTTGCTGCTCACCGCGTCGCCGAGGACGAGCTGGTGCTCAAAGCGCGCTCCAGCGACCTCCGCTCGCTCCACCGTGGCAGTTTGTGCCAGCTGGCAGCTACTAGGACCGCGGCGCAGGCACAACCCCAGGTGGCAGGCAATGAGCGGCCTCACGTCTTCGATGGTGCCTGCCGCCGACAGCCGGTCCACGTCGGGATCGGGGGCGGCATGTAAGGAGCTCACAGCAAGGACAGCAGCCACAGCAACGAGCAATCGCGGAGCACCCATCCGTCGTCTAGACTGGTGATGCATTCTCCAGGATGTGTGGAAGTCCGCGGTGATGATGGTTTTGCAATCCCCAACCGCCTGGAGCCCGCGAAAAATGCAAATCTAGAGATTTGCATTCCTCGCCTTTGGACCCCCTCCCCCACAAACTACGCCGAGAAGAATCTTGCAACCATCATTGGGACTGGACGAGCATGTCGCGCAATAAAACCGCAGCAGGTGGCGAGCGCATGACTGTCCTGCACAATGTAGCGAGGTCGCTTGTCTCGATGGTGCGCAGCAGCGGCATCCGCAAAGACTACATGATCGACGACGACCACGGTGCGTGGTTTCTGCTGCATCCGTGCCCCCTGCCGCGCACCCTCTGCTGTCCGCCCTCCGTCGTCTTCGGCCTGCCCATTGCACTCGTGAGAATCCCGCACTGCGGGCCATTTGTCCAGCATAGGTAACCCGCTTGCATGACTGTGCCCGCTGCTGCCGCTGCGAGCCCCCTGGCTACTGCCATTACGGGACGCTCGCGAGTGATGACGTCTAATGCGTGGATGGGCATGCAGAAATCGGGAGGGGGCGATTCGGCATCGTGATGAAGGCCAAATGTATCGCTGATGGCGAGGTCATTTTGCACCCCCCCCTTTGCTGCATGTTGCATTGGCCCTGGTCCATGTCCGTGTGTATTGTAGAAAGAAATGCTGTGCCGAATGTTTTTCTGACATGTGGCGCCGTGCTTTCGGCTACGAAGGAGGGAAGAGCACAACAATCTAATGTCCATGTCATTCATACCCATTCCATTATTTTCAGTCGGTGGCTATCAAGAAAATCTCAAAAAAGGGACGCAACACAAAGGTTTGTCTGTCCCGCCCACCCGCATACTCACTTGTCTGGTCCCGTGCTCCCGGTCGCAACAGGGCTTGCTACGTGGGCTCATTTCCTGCAAGGTACAGAAAGGAGGTGTGGGGATAATACAGAGCCCAAAAAATAACCTGTAACCGAGCAATGCGGGGTGCCAATGGACGCATGCAACACAAATCTGCGGGCGCTAACGCTTGCTCGTCTGATGATTCATACCTGTGCAATGTGTCTGTCACACCCTGTACTCACTTCACTCTCTTTCGTGTTCACCATTACTCGCTCGCTCGCTCTCTTGCTCGCTCACGCGCTGTCTCCCCGTGTTTCTCGTGGAATTTTTGCGTTCACAGGCGATCGAAAATGTGCGGCACGAAATCGAAATAATGCGCAAAGTGCACCATCCCAACTGCATTGAATTGCACACCGTCTACGAATCTGCCAATCATATATATATCGTCATGGAATTGGTGTGTGAACTACAGATATACATGTACATAAACATATGTTTACACAGGCATAGAAAAACATATATGTATATATGTGTATATATGTATATACATATATTTATATATATATATATATTATATATATATATATAAATATA
>Ga0209491_10004885_pt1 | contig 20221 bp, 18 predicted proteins | sample BON02_FD_187213 | JGI IMG/M metagenome (GOLD analysis project Ga0209491, IMG submission 187213) | Freshwater microbial communities from Lake Bonney liftoff mats and glacier meltwater in Antarctica - BON-02 (SPAdes) (version 2) | ecosystem: Environmental > Aquatic > Freshwater > Ice > Glacier... | reverse complement strand
GTTGGTTGATGATTTTTTTTCGTTAATTTGAGCATGGTCGTAGATGTTTTGGTTGTCAAGTCGTTTTTTTAAACTTAACGCTCTACGGCCTTTTTTCATAAATCCACACAAACTTTGAACAGCTTCATATTTAGCAGAATTAGTTTGCACTATTAATTTGGCTAAATTCATAGATAATATTTTATTTATCAAATACTGTTGTACGTCATTAAGTTTCAGTTGTCTTATAGCCATAGAGTTATGGTTTTTTCGTTCCTTGGCCTACCGTTAACTCTACAAACAATGGGACAAGCCACGCCCTTCGCCTTGCGAAAGGAAATCATCGACCTTCGCCTTTCCGGCATGAAGCATTCGCTTATTAGCGAGGCCTTACGTGTTCCCTATTCCACCGTCAAACTGATCTGGTACCGCTACCAACAGCGAGGGGAGGCGGGCCTGGGGACGGATTACGCCCACAGTGGCGTCAAGCACAAGCGCAGCGCCCCCCCGCAGTACCGGGCCACGATGTGGTTGAAGCACTTGCACCCCGCCTGGGGTGCGGGCCGAATCCGGGTGGTCCTTCTGAGTCGGTACCCGCAAGAGATCGTCCCCTCGGAACGAACCATGCAGCGGTGGTTCAGGGAAAAAAAACCTGACCAACCCCCGCCAGCAGCCCCGTGAGCAGCGCATCGGCAAATCGACGGCGGTGCACAACATCTGGGAAGTGGACGCCAAGGAGCAGCTGCAAACCCTGGACGGCCCCCCCGCCTGCTATCTGACCCTGACGGATGAGAAGAGTGGCTGCTGGCTCGGCTCGCTGGCCTTCGCTTACGCCCGCATCTGCCAGGTTCCCCTGTCGGAAGTCCGCCAAAGGCTGATCGAGAGCTTTCATCGCTGGTGGAAAGTGTATCCGTTCCGTACCCGTTGGGGGAGTATGTTATACCCGAGGGATATACTACTGATTTTATTTCCGGCCCGTGGGTTGTGTATCCGTTGATACACCCGCACGGCGCCGGGGCCAATGAAGCGATACCCCACGACTACGAACACGAAAACGGTATAGGGGTTGATCTTATAGGTAGGCAACACGCCCGGCTACTATCTAACTTAATGCTTGCCGTAAGAATGACCGTAAGCAAGGCGCCACGCTGGAAGATATGGTGTATGCTAATCTATACTTGTTTGTTTAGTTGGGTGAGGTTTGCACCCGAAAAAAAAGTGTAAAACATGACCCCCTACATAATACGTACCCTTCCAAAACGCTGGCATGGCCTGATCTACCACGAAGCAATGGTAGTACCCAAGCCCGGCACGGGTGAGCTGTACGTTATGGATATTACCCAACACAGCATAAGGCCCAGAGTACTAACCTTGGTAGAATATACCGCCCAGGGCGACGACGTACTAAGCACCCGGCCCGTAAATATAGATATTGATCAAACCTGGCGTACTTTCCAAGAATTAGAAACTACCCGGCGGTACCACGTAACGCGGTATAATTGCGATCACTTTTTAGATGAACTCCAATACTACCGCCCACGTAGCGAACAACTCCGCCAAAAGGTGACGCTCTCAATATTATTTATTTTCGTTGTTTTGTTTCTTGTGCTCCTAGTAAGCAAAAAGGCCGTCTGAAATTCAGACGGCCTTTTTTTTGGGTTGGAGTATCTACCGTGGGGCTGTTGTTACCTTTACCCCGTTTGTTGTGAAATTTGTTCTCTTCTTTTTGAAGCCCGTGAGCGTTACCGAATAAATACCATTGCGCGGGAATGTGTGGGTTACTTGCGTACCCGTCAACACGTTGGGCGCTCCTTCAATCTGCCATTCTACCCTATCGAAATGCTCACCCGTGGCAACGAGCACCACGCGGCCGGCCGTGGTTTCGGTGGCGACAATCTTCATATTGGGCCGTGGCGCAAACGTATCTTGGATGTCACAGCCCGCAAGGCTCAAAGCCATAAGCACTAGTAATTTTTTCATTGTGGGATTGTTTCGAGGTTAAATAAATGTTCGGTATGCCGTAAAACGGTATCGTCAAGTAAATGTGCATAAATTTTCTCCGTCGTCAAAACTGATTTGTGTCCAAGTATCCGGCTAACGGTTTTAATGGGTACGTCGTTGTTTAGCAGGAAGGTACCCGCTGTTTTTCGGGCTACGTGGGTAGTCAGGTGAGTGTCGATGCCCACCGCCCGCGCGATGTCTTTTAGCACCGCGTTTGTTTTCTGATTGCTGATGATGGGTAGTACTCCCTTGTACTTGGTAAGTATCCGCTCCGCTTGCGGCAGTAGCGGCACAAAAAACAGGCTACCCGATTTTTGCCGGATATCTACAATTACTTTCCTTCCGCGTATTTCTACCAAGTGCTTATCGGTTCTGAACGCTTGGAGGTCGCAATAGCTAAGGCCCGTATAGCACACAAAAACGAAAGTATCGGCAATCCGTTGCTGACCCGCCGTAAGGTAGGGGCTATCTACGAGCAACTGTATTTCTTCCAAGGGTAAGAACTTCACCGGTCCGGGGGCCGTCTTCTTTTCGTGGAGTAGTTCGAGCGGGTTATGGGTAATTAGCTCATCCCGCCGGGCATCTTCCAGTAGTTTTACCAGGTGTCGAACGTTGCGTACTAGGTGATTTTGTGAGAAGCCACGCACTACCCGGAGGTAGCGAATAAACACCCTACCCCACCCCATATTTACTTCACGTAGGTTTATATCCTTCCTGCGCTTAAAATACAAAAACTTGACCATGTTTTGACCCATAGCCACGTGGGTCTGATAGGTACTATCGGAGTAGCCCGGCTGGCCGATCCTTGCCCGAAAATCTACCAAGTGATTAGAGTAGAGTTGAAGTAAGGTTAGTTTCTCGCGATGTAAATAGGCGTTCCGCAGTTGGGAGGCCGTCAGGTCTGCATTTCGTTGCTTCATGTCTGATAGCAACTCCCGAATGTCCGCTTCTACTTCGTGTAGGGTAGTGTTGTTTTGTTGGGCCGCCCGGCTGTTACCGCCGAACCGTTGGGCGCCTTGATTCCAGCCCGGCCCGCTCTCTATGCCGGTGCTGAAATCGGTCGCCACTTCGCCGTTTAGCCTAATTCTACAATAGAGGTAGGCATTGTTTCCAGCCTGTTGCTTTTTGGGCCTAAAATTGATTCGTAGCATGAATCTTTTTTAATCTGCATGTACTGTGGTATTAAGTTAGGGGACATTGAACGCCATACCTTAGATAATACCATGCCACTAATTAACTACCGTACCCACAGGCACGAAAAAAGGCGAAAACAGGATGAAAAAGAACGTGTACTTGTTGTATTGTGCACCCGAAGGGATTCGAACCCCTATCGTCGGTACCGGAAACCAAAATTCTATCCATTGAACTACGGGTGCATGTATCGGGCTGCAAATATAGGTGTATTTTTAAAAATCAGGCAACAGTTGTTCTGCTCTTTTTATCAATTATTTCAAATACCAAGCCTAGGCGCTGATTTACAGCTGCTTTAACAACTCCCAATCCTGAACTTCTTTCAGGTACAGGTAGTCGAGCAGGATACCATTGGTATTGGTAATGAGCTGATGGCCTTCCACGAAGGGAGCTACGTAGGTTGTTATCCGTTCGTGATCAGATTCCACTCCCTGATGCTGATCGTGGTAGGATTGAATTTCGGCCGCTGTTAATTCGAGTTCGCAGAAATAGAAATACATCGCTTCATCACTCGTACCCGTCGATGGGTAGCAGGCCTTATCCAATAAGCGGGTAAGATCCTCTTTTGCTACGGTAATTCCGGTTTCCTCCTGTACTTCCCGGGCCGCCACCGCTGCCGGATCACTTTCGCTATCTAGCATGCCGGCGGGGTGCTCGTAGGCATGTGACCCGTCACAAATACGCCGCTGTTTTACCAATAAAAGGTACTTTTCACGGGTTTCTTTGTCGATGAAGCAAATCAATACACAAACTACCTCCCCTTTCAAAAAGCAAATGGGTGGGATTTTATCTCCTTCGGGCGTGGTAGCGTCCGTCATTAGCAGGGAGAATAGTATCTCTCCGTTACGTTTTCGGCGAGAGTAGATTTCTTCTACGCTATGAATAGCGAGGCCATTCTTGACGAGCTTGTCGGCCCAGATTTGATATTTATGCGATTCAGTGAGTTTTTCAGCCATATTTTTTGTTTCCTTCGTGTACAATCGTTTCCGAACTATTAAGCAAGTGAACAGGCTTTCTGTTTTGGCTTCTCAGGATTACCCCACTACTGACCTTTATGGAACTAACATTAAGCACACCGGCCCTACTTTTATCAACGGTTTCTCTTCTCATGATTGCCTTTACCAATCGGTTTCTGTCCATAGCCAATCTGATCCGGGACCTGCATAAGCAATTCCAGAAAAATCCTGACGGTATCGTGGTTGCGCAGATTAAGAACCTACACATGCGTTTGCGCCTAATCCGGACGATTCAGGCTTTTGCCGTCATGAGCCTGCTGTTGGGCGCAATATGCATACTCTTGCTACTCCAAGGGAACTTAGTGACCGCCCGAGTCCTGTTTTACGGCGCCCTCGGGCTTCAAATTACGGCTCTTGGGCTTTCAGTCATCGAAATCTCCATATCCATCAAGGCCCTTCAACTCGAACTAATCGACATGGAAGAAACCCTTGGCAAGCGTAGTTTTTTCAATATACGGTCAAAGACAGAGGTGACCCAGAAAAGCGATGAAAAAGAGAAATCTGATTCCTAATTATAGAGCGGTATTGACAACGAGATAAAGGGCATCCCATAAGTACTCGAAAAACGGCCCTGACCGTTGTTTAGCTTAGCATCCGACCGGTAGGCTACCTGACCCCACACGTAGCCAGCTTTTACACCAAACTCCTGGGTTAACCAAATTCGAACAAATGCTTCGGCCTGACCACTATTGTTGGTCTTGAACGTAGGTATAATGTTGAGGTTAGCCGGGGCTATGCCAATATCAGTATTATTAAGGGCTAAAATGGAATCTGGGGCAGTACCCGGAGCGGCCAATTTATACAAAGAATTTCTTCTTTTCCCAAAGGCAAAACCCAGAATATCGGCATTTACTCCAATATCCACTTTCCTGGCAACGGTAACGTTGAAACCCACCATAAAATTCATACCCGTAGCCGACGCCCGGCTTAGCTGCATGATGTCGCTCTGCGTGGCATTAGCCGGAGCGGTGAGATTTATGTCATTGGCCAAGTAGGTCCATATTCGGGCGCCAGCGCTAACTTGAAACCAAGGTGCATTAGCGGGGTTCAAAGCCTGATAGTAGAGTAAGGAAGGAGCAAGTTGACTGCCTTTGAATCCAGTTCCAAAGTCTAATCCGGTTGACACCCTCGACATACGCTGAGCGTATCCGTGAGTACCAGCAATAAACATAAGCAAGGTTAGTAGTACTATCTTCTTCATTCCTTCTTAATTTCCTGATTTGTTGTGATCGTGGGACAAAGGTATAAAAAAGAGGCCAAAAAGAATGCCGGTTTTTGGTGACCGGCATTCTTGGATAATTTATAACTTTTTCAAGACAACCGCACCGAGAGGTGGTAAATTGAGTTGAATAGATTGGGGTCTGCCGTGCCACTGTTTGTTATCAGTGGGTAAAGACTCAGGGTTACCAACACCACTACCCCCGAATTTCTCCTGGTCACTATTGAAAACCTCCGACCAATTACCCTCGGAAAGCACGCCAACCCGATACCCCATACGTGGTATTGGGGTCAGGTTAAGTACAATCACCACGTTTTCTGCGTGATTTAGGCCTTTACGGGCATATATCAGCACCGGATTTTCCCGGTCCTGGGTATCAATCCATTCAAAACCATCGTGTGAGAAACTCTGCTCATAAAAGGCTGGTTGGTATTTATAGAGTGTATTGAGTGACTTCACGCATTCTTTCATGCCGTTATGCATGGGAGCATCGAGTAAGTGCCAATCGAGGCTTTTCTCGAAGTTCCATTCGGAGGGCTGCCCAAACTCGCTCCCCATAAACATGAGTTTCGTACCGGGGTGGGTATACATGTAACTGTATAGCAAACGCAGATTGGCAAATTTTTGCCATGCATCCCCCGGCATTTTGTTGATCATGGAGCCCTTCCCGTATACTACCTCATCGTGTGAGAAAGGGAGCATAAAGTTTTCGGAGAAGGCGTACACCAGACTAAATGTAAGCTGGTCCTGATGCCATTTCCGGAAGGAAGGATCTTTTTCAAAGTATTTGATGGTATCATTCATCCAGCCCATCATCCATTTCATGCCAAAGCCAAGGCCACCGACAAATACCGGACGAGAAACACCAGGAAAGGCGGTTGACTCTTCGGCGATGGTCTGAATATCAGGAAATTCTTTGTAGGCAGCCTGATTCATCTCACGTAATAGCGCAATGGCTTCCAGGTTTTCGCGTCCGCCAAATTCGTTGGGTATCCATTCTCCGTGCTTCCGAGAGTAGTCAAGGTAAAGCATGGAGGCCACAGCATCCACCCGGAGGCCGTCCGTATGGTACCGATCCATCCAAAATATAGCATTACTAATCAGGAAGGACTTTACCTCGTTACGGCCGTAGTTGAAAATATAACTTTTCCAGTCGGGGTGGTACCCTTTACGTGGGTCTTCGTGTTCAAAGAGGGCCGATCCATCAAAACGGTAAAGACCGTGGGCATCGCCCGGAAAATGCGAAGGTACCCAGTCCATGTACACCCCAATTCCTGCCTGGTGCAGCTGATCGATGAGGTACATAAGTTCCTGCGGGGTTCCCATTCGGGAGGCTACGGAAAAATAGCCGGTAATCTGATATCCCCAGGAAGGAGCGTAGGGGTGCTCCATAATGGGCATGAACTCAACGTGAGTAAAACCCATTTCCGTCAAATAAGGTATTAGGGCATCCGCAATTTCACGGTAGGTCAGATACCGCTCCGGGTCAGATGGGTCGCGTCTCCACGAGCCCAGGTGCATTTCATACACCGATATGGGAGCATTTAGTTTATTCTTTTCCTTACGGACTTTCATCCAGTCTGCGTCTTCCCATTCATACCAGGTATCCCACACAATGGAGGCCGTTTTAGGGGCGATTTCACACCAAAGCGCAAATGGATCTGACTTTTCAAGGTGTTGCCCATTATTAGATATTATGAAGTATTTGTACACCTCTCCTCTACCAATATTGGGTATCCAACCTTCCCAAATTCCCGACGCATCCCAGCGGGGGTTAAGAGCATGTCCTTCCCGATTCCAACCATTGAAATCACCAATGACTGAAACTGAGTTCGCATTAGGCGCCCAAACCGCGAAATAAGTGCCTACTACTCCCTGGTACTCCATCACATGAGAGCCCAGCTTTTCATATAATTTGAAATGCTTTCCTTCCTTGAATAGGAAGATATCAAATTCCGAAAAACGGCTAACGCTTTCTACTGCATTCAATACAGGAGCTTGATCCGGGGTAAAATCGGACTGCACTTGTTTCTCAGTAGTAGTAGGAATTGGCTCCTTTTCGGTACTTTTTTTACTGGTCTTTTTTGCCATTTTGTATCCTAAGAATAACAGGTTGTACTAAATCTATTGCCAAAGTAAACATCTTTTCGATCTCCGACCAATTTAGGAATGCTATCCGTGCATTTTTTCCACTTCCCTAATCACGTCGACAATTCCTTTGAGGGGTATTTTAACCCAGTCTGGTCGATAACTCAATTCGTAGCCTAACTCATATACTGCTTTTTCAAGGAGATAGTAAAGCATCAGGGAGTTGATCTCGTTCTGATCCTTGAACAGAGGGTGGGGCCACCCAATGGCATCCATGTAAGATTCCACATAGGTATCCTTCATGAGTTTGTACCAGCGGTCCGTCACGGTCAGTAACTTTTCCGGACTGATATGCTTGGTTTCCTCACTATTAAAGACCTTTGAAGACACCGCATAGTGGTAGCTTCGCACCATTCCGGCTACATCTTTCAGGGGCGAATGTTTTATTTTACGATCTTGAATGCTGGCTTCCGGCTCGCCCTCAAAATCAATTATGATAAAATCCTCGTCGGCACTCAAAACTTGTCCCAGGTGGTAATCACCATGAATTCTTACCCGAAGTGAATCGAGAGGTTGCCGGGAAAGTTCGTCCGAAAACTCGTTAATCAGCTCCTTCGATTCCATAAATTTCCAGGCCAACCGTTGGGTAGGTTCATCGAGCGTGCGGTATTTATCAATCAATAAAGTGTACCGGGAATCAAGCAAATTTGCTAGTCGCTGCCTCAAGAACCGTCGGTATGCGTCCGTAAACGGCTCCGGTGCGAAGTCGGGTTCGGCCTTGGGATTATACAAAGCTGTGTGCATTTCACCGGTCCTTTTTCCCAGCAAGGCTATCTGTTCAAACACATCCTCTTTGATGGTGAAAACATCGTTTGGCACCGCGTAAAGGAAATCATTGAGGTAGTCGCCGGTGAGGCTCCAATTATCTTTTTGGGCTTCTACCTTTTGCTGCATCATACCCAACGTTATATCGCCTGATCCAGAGTTTTGCCAGGTAATGCTACCACAAAAAGCCGGAATCTGGCGAAAAGAGGAGTGTTCCGTAAGAAACTTGACCATTTCAACTTCCGGATTTGTCTCACGGAATAACTTACGATAGAGTTTAAAAAAATAGCCGTCTCCGAAGATAAGTGCCGAATTGCTGGAATCTACCGGAAGCACTTTGGTTTCAATATGTTCTGGGTGATCTTCCTCATTGAGCCCTTTACCCCGGATAAAAACCAATTTACTTCCCTTTTTCCCAACCGACTTTGCATTATAAATGTGGGCGTACAGATTCTTCCGAAAAGACTCGGCGTAGGTTGCATCAATCAGGTAGGTACTATCAGACTCCGTGATAACGGTTTGTTCGGTAGTAAAGTCAGGTAGCTTAGCTACTTCAACAACCGGTAACTGATAACTTTCGCTGTCACCTTCTTGGTAATTTACATCCACGATCCAGATTTCGGTGTCACCAAAAGGAAGTTTCGAGCTAATTTCACAGGAGGTAACCTGCCTCGCTTTTCCGGCAAACCACCGACATTTTTTTAAAAATTGAAGAAGGATCTCTTGTGACACTGGTAAGGACATTAGTCTAATGTTTAAGTTTTATTTGTTCAAATTCCCCTAACAATCTCGTCAATCATAAATTTGAGGCAACTTTTTGAACCTCAGTCAGTACCCGCATGATATTCCCGCCCCAGATTTTCTGGGTATCTTTGGCAGAGTACCCTCTGCGTACTAGCTCTTCGGTAATATTGCCGATTTCGGATACATCCTTTACTCCTACTACCAGTCCTCCACCGTCCAGATCCATGCCGATACCGACGTGGTCTACCCCAACCAATTTGATTACGTGCTCGATATGGTCAACGGCCTGTGCAACGGTGGGTAGGTCGGAGGCGTATTTGGCCCGCATCGCCACCATTTCATCCCGTAGTGCTTTTTTATCTTCGTCCGACAGATCTACCTGACGCATTTTCAGACGCATTGCTTTCATGGAAACTTCCTGCTGCATGGAAGGCTTCCGCACAAAATCCGGCACGAAATTGATCTGAATCACTCCGCCATTTTTGGCAAGGGCCTTAATCATATCGTCGGTCATATTACGGGGATGATCGCACAGTGCCCGACAAGATGAGTGGGAAGCGATGGCCGGAGCCTTCGTCAAACGCATTACATCATAAAAAGAAGAATCTGATACGTGAGAAATATCAACCATAATCCCGAGGCGATTCATTTCTTTCACAACCTCCTCACCAAATGGGCTCAACCCGTTGTATTCCGGGCCGTCGGGGTCGGTTGATGAGTCGCAAATATCATTATTTGCCGAATGGGATAGGGTAATGTACCGCAGTCCCAGATCGTAGTATTGTTTCAGGTTGGTAAGGTCATTACCGACCGGCCAGCCGTTTTCCATACCAAAAAACACCACTCTTTTACCTTTCTTTTGCAGGCGATAGGCATCCTGCGGAGTAGTAGCTATGCCCGCTACTTCCGGATTTTCTTTTACCGCTTCGTGTATTTTGTCAAATATCGCCAGGGCCTTTTGTTTCGCCTCGGCGGTAGCCTCGGGAGTTCGCAGACCCTGCCCCAGATACACCGCAAAAAACATAGCATCCATTCCCCCTTTTTTCATCCGGGGAAAGTCGATTTGTGTTCCGTCTTTTTCGTAGTCATGCTCTTCGGCCACATCAAACCCATCTTTCATCATATTGATGGGCACATCGGCGTGCGTATCAATAGTTAACACCCTAGCGTGGATACGGGCCGATTCTTTTTTCTGTTTTGGAGTAAGCGACTGCGCCATACTACCCATGGTGACACCCAGGGCGATGCCAAAAAATAAGTACTTCTTAATCATAATTATCGGTTAAGTAGGGCTAGGCCCCGATGAGTAAAAAGCGCGGCCGAATAGTTAGCTTCAAATCGATTTATTCTTTTTTCTCAATTCTGAACAGGTGAAAAGGTAGGATACTAGGATTAAGCTCGGTGTAGCTCCATTCCCCTTTCCAGGTATATTTGGATCCGGTTATCAGGTCATGTACCTGGTACTCTTCCCATTCGTTTTTTTGAATCAAATCAAGCGGCACTTTCACCATCCCAATCTGAGAATTGTATCCGTCAAGATTAACCACGCAGAGTAGTTGATTGCCATCGGGATGGGTTTTCAAATAGGCTAACATCTGATCGTTTTCAACGGTACAGAACTCTATGTTGTTGGTTAGTTGCAGGGCGGTATTATCACGCCGAATCTGATTAATGATCCTGATCAGGTAGGTCAGTTTGGTTTCGTGCTGCCAGTCCCAGTGCTTTATCTCATACTTTTCTGAGTTGAGGTACTCTTCCTTACCAGGGTAGGCATCGTGCTCCATAAATTCGAAGGTAGGTCCGAAAATTCCGTAATTAGAAGATAGCGTGGCCGCCATAAAGTACCGCGTCAGAAAGTAGGGCTCGTGCCCGCTTTGCAAAAGGTATGGGTTGATATCGTGGGTATTCGGCCAGAAGTTAGGACGTAAGTAGTGTTTCATGTCAGACTTGGTGAGCTCCGTCATATATTCTATCAACTCGTGTTTCTGGTTGCGCCAGGTAAAGTAGGTATACGACTGGGAGAAACCCTGCTTAGCCAATTGTTGCATTACTTTGGGACGTGTAAAAGCTTCTGCGAGGAATAGCATATCCGGGAATTCTTTTCGCACCTCGGCGATCACCCATCCCCAAAAGTCAAACGCCTTCGTATGGGGGTTATCTACCCGGATAATCCGGACTCCCCATTCGGCCCAAAGAAGCAATATTCGGCGTAGTTCCAGCCACAGGCCTTCCCAATTGTCACTTTCAAAGTTGATCGGGTAAATGTCCTGGTACTTTTTAGGCGGGTTCTCGGCGTACTGAATCGAACCGTCCGGCCGAATTTTAAACCATTCCGGGTGCTCTTTCACCCACGGGTGATCCGGCGAACATTGAATGGCAAGGTCCATGGCTATTTCAATACCATAATCATTCGCCGCAGCTACTAATGCTTTGAATTCCTCGAGCGTACCCAAGTCAGGATTAATGGCATCGTGCCCTCCCAGTTCGCTACCAATCGCGTAGGGTACTCCGGGTTCACCGGATTTACAATTTACCGAGTTGTTTTTGCCTTTTCTAAACTGGTGTCCAATCGGGTGAATCGGGGTAATATAGAGCACATCAAAACCTAGGTTAGCAATCCGGTTGAGTTGCGAAATCTGGCCTTTAAAAGTACCATGCTCTCCCGGATTAGGGGCTGTCGATCGCGGGAACATGGAGTACCAAGCACTAAATCCTGCCTTGGCTCTATCCACGTAAAGCGGTAGTTCGCGGTACCATTTGGCGTAGGAACGTTCCGGATAACGGTGCAGCCATTCGGTTATCTGAAAACTCATGGCTAGTTGATTGGCATTCTCGGAACGATTTGGATCGCGGAAAAGCTGAATAGCCTCCTCAATCAATGGTCGATCTTTTTCGGTTGCTTTGGTGAGCATACTGGTCAGGAAGTCCGCCCCCATTAGCAATTCGAGAGGTACCTGCTGACCATCCTTTATCTTGAGGCTTGTTTCGTGCTGCCAAGTATCGATATGATCAACCCAAGCTTCGATGGTATACGCATAGCTGCCTTGTTTCTTAACGGCAAAATCTGCTTCGTACCGATCATTATTAATTAAAGTCATGCCGACTTCTGTCCACTCCGTTTCGCTTTCATGCTTGTGCAAAAGGCGGGCGGTGACGTAGTCGTGACCGTCACCAAATATATCAGCTTCAACGTGTATTTCTTCACCGGGGATAGCTTTGATTGCAAACTGTCCCTCATTTATTTCAGGAGATACCTTTTCGATGACGACGCGCGTGCGTCCCTCACTAATTTCAGGAATCCTGGAAGTCTTTTTTTTCGCCATAAGAGCGGTATTAATTTTTAAAGTTGCGAGTTCTTACTGGCAAATTAAGAATTTTATAGCTTTTCAGGGTAAAGTTGTAAATATTTTACCGGAGAACGATTCAAAATATCCGTGCCATTACCATTGCTGACTATAATTATTTATAGATTGATCATCAAGGTTTTTTTGTCAAAATATGCGTATAATTGCTCTCTCCGATAACCCTCTACCAAATGCTTTCACTCAGGTCTTCCGTTTTTATTTTTCTGCTAGTACTCGCTCCATTAGTGCTGATAGCTCAGAGAATTACCGGGAGGGTTACAGATACCCAATCCGGAACGGCAATCCCGTTTGTTTCGGTGTTTTTAAGTAACACAACCTTTGCCGCCGAAACCGACACTACCGGGAGTTATCAACTCACGGGTATGACACCGGGACGCTACACGCTGGCGGTGCGGTTGGTAGGGTACATACCCTACTATCAGTCCATCACCTTAACTACTGGCATTACTACCACAATCGACATCAAGCTTAAAGCCAATGAACAGGAGCTGGCCACAGTTACTATTGTAGCCCAACGAGATAAGGTATGGGAGAAAAACTATCAGACTTTTCTAAATGAATTTATTGGAAACAGTGCCTCCGCAAAGTTTTGTAAAATACTAAACCCTTGGGTGTTAGACTTAGACAAAAAAGATAAAAGGCTAACCGCCAAGACCAACGGTTCGCTCGAAATAGAGAATCGGCACCTGGGTTATAAGGTGATTTATGACCTCCGGTCGTTTCGGTTTGACGGACAGCAAACCTTTTATAGCGGACTTACCTCTTTCCTCCCGCTCCTGGCAGCATCAGAGCGCGAAAACGAACAGTGGACGCAAAACAGAGAACAGGCATTTTTGGGTTCAGAGATACATTTATTTAAAAACCTAGTGAGCCAGCAATCCACCAAAGCAGGCTACGAAACCTTTGTTGATAAGCCGGGGTCTGATCCAACTTCCCGCTCCAGTTTTTTTTACCAGGACCAAAGGAAAAAACTACTAGCCTTTGACCTGGACAGTTTGGTGCAACCCGGAAATACCAAGGGTACCTACCAGATTCGGTTACCCCGAAGATTTGAACTTCACAGTAATGAAAGCGAGGGAGCTTACTCCATCTACCGCGATAAGCTTTGTCAAGTAGCTTGGATCGAAACTACCGGCAGACCGCTGGTAGTTAACGAAGATGGCTTATTGCTCAACCCCCAAGATTGGTCGGTTTCGGGCTATATGGCCAACCGACGTATTGCAGAAACTTTACCCATCAACTACCTCATTGCAAGTACTTCTCCCAAGAGAATACGATCAGAAAGTGATTGGCAGGAGGCACCGCTTTTTACGACCAATCAGCCCTACTATCGTCCTGGTCAGAATATTCAGTTAGCGGGTCAGATGCAGTATACTAACCCAATCTACATGGATTCCCTAAGTAGGCTACTCCGGGTAGAACTACTCAGCCCCGAGAAAAAGATAGTCTACTCGGCAAAATGGATCATTGAAGAAGGAATGTTTCAGGGTACAATTCCATTAATAGACTCTCTCTCTACTGGCATGTACTTGCTACGGGTTTACACCCAATGGATGTTAAAGGATGAAAACCATGTACTTTCTTCTCAATGGGTTCCTTTGATTTCAAGAAGTGAGAAGCCGCTTATAGTACCCCAACTTAGCAACTCCCCGCTAGCACTAACTATTAACAGAAAGGATAGCCTATTAGATTGGAAACTGGAAACAGCCGAGTCTATTTCTATGAGCTGGTTAAGCCTTAGTGTACTCGATGAAAATACTACCCCATTGGTGTATCCAGAGCCTATTCCAGGCCAACATTTTACTATTCGGGATAGTGGAGACAAGAAACTTTTGCCAATTGAACGAGGCATAGCCCTCACCGGAGAAGTAGTTGGCAGGAAACAAACGGCCGTTTCCGATGCCCAAGTACTCCTGATTGTTCCCCGGTTGGGGTTAAGTTTTACCACTTTATCCGATAAAGAAGGGAAATTTCGGTTCAGTGACTTACCCATTGAAGGTACTCAACAGCTAATCGTAAAGGCTTTGAATGGGAAGGGTAAGTCTGCAGGCACGATTAAAATTCAAGATATAGCCATCCACGATCTCCCCTTTCCTGAAACAATACCGACCTTCCCCACCGAGCCCCTAGAAGTACCCGTTCAGATTGTGTACGATACGGACTATAACGCCAAGGCAATCCAGCTCAACGAAGTAGGCGTGAAAGCAAAACGCACTCAACCCCCACCCAAAATCTACCGACAAGCCGATTACGTTGTGCAGGGCAAAGATTTGCAAAATGCGGTTGGAGGCAATTTCCTGGTCGCTTTGCAAGGAAGAGTACCCGGTATTGAGATCAAAGAAGTGCGTGATGGTGACGGGTTCATCAAACTAGTCATCTATGTGCGAGGAAATACATCGGCCGGTTTTCGATCCGTTGGACAAAAACAACCGCAACCACTTATCTTGGTGGACGGCGTACCATTTGAGGATATTAATCAGGTTGCTGCGTTGTCGCCATCTATGGTGGAGCGAGTGGAAGTTGTAACCCGGGCCGAGCCCCAGCTCGGGTTGCGGGGCTACGCAGGGGTTATATCGATTTTCACAAAACTAAGCGGCGGAGTCAGTGATGATTTGACGGTCGATGATACTCCTGGCATGAAAACTTATTCAATCACGGGATACACCCTACCCGCTACTACCAAACAAACTAGTTTGATTTGGCTACCCAATATCAACCTTGACTTTTTGGGGAAAGCGACCGGAAAACTCCCGTTGCTATCTCCGGGTACATATCGTTTTGTGGCCGAAGGATTTACCGTACAAGGCCAACCGATTAGAACTTCTACCTTCGTTAAAGTAGAGTAAGGGGAAAGAATCAAATTCCTTCCAGATATTTCTGTCCACCCAGTGCCCGCATTTGCCGGGAAATTTTACCAGCCCGACCCAGTACATACGAAGACGGATTCTTGATCGAGAAACGAATAGGGTTGGGTAGTACCGCCGCAATCCGGGCGGCTTCCAATCGGGTTAGTTTAGCGGCGGGTTTTCCATAAAAACGCTGGGCTGCGGCCTCTACCCCGAAAGTCATTTTTCCCGTTTCTGCCACATTAAGGTATACCTCCAATATTCGCTCCTTTCCCCAAATCAGTTCGATAAGTAACGTAAAGTAGGCTTCCAAACCCTTTCTGATGTAGCTTCTCCCGTGCCAAAGAAACACATTTTTTGCGGTTTGCTGAGAAATGGTGCTCGCCCCCCGGGTGCGTTTCCGGTTTTCGGTCATGGCATCGTACATAGCATCAAAATCAAAGCCCCAATGGGTTGGAAAAACCTGATCCTCCGAGGCAACTACTGCCAGAGCGGCTTCTTTTGAAATAGCGTCGTAAGACTCCCAGTCAGAGTATATTTTCGCGCTTTCGCCTTCACGGGCTGCTTCAATTTTCCGGCCAATCATGTGGGGCGTAATCCAGACCGGTATTACCTTCAAGACTACTACCCAAAGTACTGAAACAATGATAAAATAGAGAACGAGTTTGAATATGGTAGTAAATACTGCACGAATCATAGAAATAGGAATGGGTTTATAGGGTATTGAAATTAGCGCCGTCACACAATTGAAATCAACAACGCATACTTTCTAATAAGCCATGTGTTGGTTTCAAAGTACAAATTAAGGCAAGAATAACGGGAGTATACGTGTATTTTCTTATAATTGTGAATGATCCAACTTTTCATTTTCTCCCTATGAACGAAGACTTTCTAGGATTTGTGTGGCGTTACCAATATTTTAATACCTCCCGACTCACCACCCAGGCCGGTGAGGCTATTCAGGTACTTCGCACCGGAACAATCAATACCGACGCCGGTCCGGATTTTTCGGAAGCCGCCGTTCGCTTAGGTACCATTGAATGGGTTGGCTCGGTGGAACTTCATGTGAACTCGTCGGATTGGGAGGCACACAAGCATCCTACGGATACAGCTTACGAAAGCGTAATTTTACACGTAGTATGGCAGGATGATCGACCGGTTAGGCGTAAAGATGGATCGCTTCTGCCAACACTAGCCTTGAGGTCCCTGGTGGACCCTTCGGTAAAAAATCGCTATGATCGGCTGATGGATGAAAAACAAACTATCCCGTGCGCCACGCAGTTTGAGAGCGTCCCCACGCTACAAAAGCTTGCCATGCTAGACCGGGTACTACTCGAACGACTTGACAGCAAAGCCCAGAGAGTCCTTGCCTTATGGGAACAAAACAACCGTGACTGGGAAGAAACCGCTTATCAATGGCTCGGTCAATACTTCGGATTCCGTCTTAACTCTCCCGCTTTCTTACGATTAACCCAGGTAGTTCCTCTTAAAATTCTGCAACGGCATCGAACCACGATTTTACAGATTGAAGCTTTGCTATTCGGTATGTCAGGGCTTTTGCCGGAAGTTTCTGAGGATGTGTATGTGCTGGAATTACAAAGAGAATACCGATTTTTAAGCGCAAAATATAATCTTACCAGCCAGCAATTGGGAAGTCATGAATGGAAATTTCTGAGATTACGACCAGCTGGATTTCCGACGGTTCGGATAGCCCAATGGGCCGCTTTACTGCAAAAGGAGGCAGGTTTATTTGCTCTCCTTACCACCGTGGACGATGTCTTAGAACTTCGGAAGGTATTCCGGTTACAACAGTCAAACTATTGGAAAACCCATTACCGATTCGAAAAAAAATCAGCGTCTGGGGTACCTTCCATGGGACATGATGCTGCTGACTTATTAATCATCAATGCTGCTATACCCCTTCTGGTAGCCTATTCGAAACAACGTAACCTCCCTACCTTACTTGACCGGGCCATTCATTGGCTGGAACAACTACCCGTTGAGAAAAACCGGATTATCCGGGAATGGGACGGCCTGGGAATGAAAGTCAAAACTGCTTTCGACTCCCAGGCACTCAATGAATGGCATACCCAATATTGTACCCGTAAACGGTGCCTTGAATGTACGGTTGGGGCGGCGTTGGTCCGGCCTAACTCCGGCTGATCAGATTAACTCCTGCCAACAGAAAAACTGTTCCCACCAGAAAGGGAACCAAGGACTCCCATTTTGTTACACTAAGTCCCAAAACAGGCTTATCGTCAGAGAGAAAAGCAACGCAGGCAAAAAGCACCACCACAATGCCAATAATGGTCAAAAGGGCGGCAAAAAAGCGTTTAAAACTGGTATTATCCATAAACTGAACGTGTATAAGTAGCTATTAGCTGTTACCTTTTTGTAAATATTTGATATAGAGAACATTAGCCAGTAATTTGACTAAATTAATAATACAAACTAATTATGCATTAGTACTTAATATTACAATTTTTCTTTTTGATTCGGTACAGGTTCCAGCCCGAGCTTCCGGCCCTCTTCCAACATATAGGTATGGGCTATCCCGTATTCGTTGGTAATAATTCCTTCCAAGATTGCCTCCCGAATCGTTTCTTTCAACGCACCGATTACCTTCGAGGGTTTGATGTTAAATGTTTCCATAATTATCTCACCGGTAATAACCGGCTGAAAATTACGCAGCTTATCTTTCTCTTCAAGCTCAACCAATCGTTTTTCTACCAAATCAAAATTCCGCAGGTATCGCTTTACCTTTTCCGGATTCTTGGAAGTAATATCAGCCCGGCAAAGTTTCATCAATGATTCCAGATCCTCACCTGCTTCCACCAACAGCCGCCGCATGGCCGAATCCGTGATTTCTTCCTTCGAAAGCACGATGGGTCTTAAATGCAGACGTACCAGTTTTCTAACAAACCGCATTTTTTCGTTTAGCGGAAGCTTCATTCTCCGGAAGATCCCCGGAACCATCCGGGCCCCTACCTCTTCATGATTATGAAAAGTCCAGCCCGCTTTCTTATCGAAGCGTTTGGTAGACGGTTTAGCAATATCGTGGAGAATCGCCGACCACCGGAGCCACAAATCTTCGGTGTAAGGAGCAAGATTATCGAGTACTTGTAAGGTGTGGTAAAAATTGTCTTTATGCCCTCGACCTTCAATGATTTCCACCCCGTGTAGGGCAATCATTTCGGGAACTATTAAATGGAGTAATTCCGATTGATACAGCAATTTAAATCCGTAAGATGGTACTGCCGACAGAATTATTTTATTCAGCTCATCCGATACCCTTTCCATTGACACAATCTCGAGGCGATCTTTCATCTTTCCAATCGCTTCGTACGTATCAGGCTCAATATCAAAATCTAACTGCGTAGCAAAGCGAATGGCCCGCATCATCCGAAGTGGATCATCCGAAAAGGTAAGCGAAGGTTCCAAGGGAGTTCTGATCATCTTCATTCTGAGATCACGCATACCCCCAAAAGGATCGATTAGTTCCCCATAATCTTCATCATTGAGACTAATTCCCATGGCATTGATCGTAAAATCACGGCGATTTTGATCATCTTCCAAGGTACCATCCTCCACAATCGGTTTTCGTGATTCGGACCGATAGGATTCTTTTCGCGCGCCGACAAACTCTACATCCATCTCCCCGTGACGTACCTGAGCGGTACCAAAATTCTTATAAACCGAAACATGGACCCCAGAACCGAGGTAATACGCCAGGCGTTCTGCCAGGGCAATACCGCTTCCGACGCACACGATATCAATATCCTTACTTGTTCTTTTGAGTAGTAAATCCCGTACGAACCCACCAATCACGTAAGCCTTAACCCCCTCATCGCGGGCCGCATTTGCAATTTGTTGAAACAGGGGAAATGCTTCAAGCTTATCCTTCAAATTCATGCGGTAAAGGTAATAATTAAACCTTATTAAGCGGGGGATCTAATGCAACTGTTAAAAAACAAGTTGCCATATTATTAATAGTGCTTATCACGAATGATTTTCTAGGAGCAGAATGAAAGGTTGCCAAGAATTTGTTTAGTAGTTGTGAAACATGAACAAAACCAACCCAAGGCAACCGATCTTAAACTTAGGGCATTATTGAGCCTAAATCAAGACGAATACGCAAAAGTTTTAGGCATGTTCGATGAACTAGTCAAACGTAAGCTCCGTCACTATACGCTGAAAAACCAGAGGCGGGTGCACAAAGACTACAAAGAACGAACCAACAGCAGTCTTTATGGCAGCGAAAAGAAACTTGACTTTGTGCTGATGTATCTCAAAGAAAACCCCAATCAGAGTTACCATGGCTGTCTGTTCAGCATATGCCAAGCTAAGGTTAGCCAGTGGGTGAGCTACCTTACACCGGTGTTGGAGGAGTCGCTGCGCCTGCTGGGCTTCATGCCCCAGGCAGGCCACAGTTACCGCCACAGAGAGCCGAATACCGACTGTCTTCTAGTCGATGTGACTGAAAGACAGGTTCCAAGGCGCCAGGATTACGATGGTCAAAAGCAGGAATACAGCGGCAAGAAGAAACTCCACAGGGTCAAGAATATGGCCATCACAACCGCAGAAGGCTATATCCTTTACATGAGCCCCTGCTGTCAGGGGAGCGTTCATGACAAAGCCTTGTGGGACTCGATTAGACTTGTTGTATTGGAAATATTTTCGTATATTGATAGTATATGAACATTTCAATTAACGACTTAAAAACTGAACGGCAATGGCGTTCGGCAACCGGATATAATAAGCAACGTTTCACGAATTTACTCAACCTTTTCGAGCGGCAATATCTCGTTACTTTCGGTAGGACTCTCGCCGAAAGCAGAGCCGATAGTCCAAAGGAATCCGTGGTAGAAACAGAGGAAGATTTGTTACTTTTGACCTTGCTAGGACTTAAATCTGGGCTTACAAGCGACTTACTAGGACTGATGACCG
>Ga0209491_10004880_pt1 | contig 20227 bp, 27 predicted proteins | sample BON02_FD_187213 | JGI IMG/M metagenome (GOLD analysis project Ga0209491, IMG submission 187213) | Freshwater microbial communities from Lake Bonney liftoff mats and glacier meltwater in Antarctica - BON-02 (SPAdes) (version 2) | ecosystem: Environmental > Aquatic > Freshwater > Ice > Glacier... | reverse complement strand
CCTTGAACTGCGTCTGGGATTCGAATTCGATGTGGAGAGAACGAACGACGGACAACTGGTTTGCATACACGATGACACAGTAGATCGAACCACGAATGGAACCGGCAAGGTTTCGGAACTGACGCTGGAAGAAATCCGCCGCCTTGATGCTGGGAGTTGGTTCGATCCGAAGTTCGCTGATGAGAAAGTGCCGACCATTGAGGAAGTCCTCATGCTGGTCGCTGAGTACAGTCAACACAATGTTCTGATAGCCGTGGATCTCAAAGCAGAAGGCGTTGATCGAGGCAATCAATCCTCAGTCAGACGACACAATCATTCCACTTGGTGACTATGTTGACCGAGGCATTGACTCGAAAGGCGTACTCGATCAACTGATTGACCTCCGTGACCGATGCAATCTTGTTCCGATTCTCGGCAATCACGACCAGATGATGCTCCACGCACGGGAAGGGCGATCTGACTTTCAATTCTGGCTAAACTGCGGCGGTGATGCTGCACTGGATTCGTATGGATCAACAGGGAAACTTGATCTGATACCACGCAACCACATCCGTTTTCTTGAATCGTGTCGTTCGTATTTCGAAACGGATACCCACATCTTCTTTCACGCCAACTACAAGCCGGAAGTGCCGGTGGAACAACTGGACGATCACACCATTCGCTGGCTGTCGTTAAGAGATTATCTGCCTTCGAAGCCGCATTGTTCAGGTAAGATTGTTGTGGTGGGTCACACGCCGCAGACAGAGCTTCTGGATTTGGGGTACTTGATCTGTCTTGATACCGGAGTCTGGAAAGGCGGATGGCTGACAGCACTGGATGTCGAATCTGGAAAGACTTGGCAGGTGAATGATGCAGGAAGTCTGCGATGATGGGAGATTGCGATAATGACTGATCAAGTGTTTCAAATTCGCCAACTCCTCGACGAGCTCCAGCCGCCCGAGTCCGGCAAACAGAGCAGCGTTGTCGTCGATGACGCAAATACAAAAGTTATATTGTTTGCCTTTGCTGCTGAAAGTAAGGCGGAGTCACCAGTTGTGATGCTGCTGATGCTACAGCGATGAATCGATTTATGGTCTTTCTTATTGCAATGGCTTTGTCCGTTCCTGTCTTCGCAACGGATAACATTCCCCATGTCGTGCTGAATGGCACTGGGGAAAATGAAATCGCACCGCACGGTGAAGGAAATGTTTATGCTCCGAGTGTTCTGATCGACGACGGCAAATGGAAGATGTGGTATGGAGGTCAGGGGAAAGACGGTCACGACCGGATCAGTTACGCTGAATCCATCAATGGAAAACAATGGCAACGAATCGGCGTAGTGCTGGAAGATAAAACCGCCAACCACATCAATGATCCCTCAGTCATCAAAGTCGGCAGCACATTCTACATGTACTTCACCCGTGCAGAGACATTCGTCATTGACCGGATATGCGTTGCGACTTCTAGTGATGGCATACAATGGGAACAGAAAGGACTGGCTCTCGATGCGGGACCAGAGGGTGCGTGGGATTCCTTGTCAGTGGGTCGTCCCAGCGTGATCTATGACGGCGGCATGTTAAAGTTGTGGTATGACGGTCGAAAGGACTTTCCACTCGGTACTCCCGTCGCTGGCGTGCCTGTGTCTTCGAATTCCCACCGCTATGTTGGTTATGCCACATCAAAGGACGGGTTTAATTGGCAGAAGCAAAGTGACGAGCCAGTTTTCGACAACGATGCCGGGGGCATTGATGTCAAGCGGCTGGATGACCGTTACATCATGCTTTACGAATCACACGGCGGCACACGCCAAGCTAGAAGTCCTGATGGGATTCAATGGAACGACGCTGGCTGGCTCGTTCGAAAATCTGGACAAGACGTGGATCTGCATGGACATGTAACGCCGTTTCTCTTTGTGGATGACGTAAACGGCATGTGGCTTTTCATTGGGGCTGCAAGAGCCGCTTCGTGGGACCGAAACTGCATCGCTATACTGCCGCTGGATCTTGAAGTTCTGAAACTTCGAAAGTGAAAACACTATGGATAAATCACAAGCAACTCAGCAGGTCGCCCAGATCATTAGTGGCTATTGGATTTCGCAGGCAGTTTACGTTGCTGCCAAACTCAGAATTGCGGATCACCTTGTGCAAGGCCCGCAGTCTTTGAATCAACTGGCCGATATCACCAGGACACATCAACCAAGCCTCTATCGCTTATTGCGAGCTTTGGCGAGTGTCGGCGTCTTCGCAGAACAGGCAGACGGACGAGTCGTTCTCACGCCAATGGCTGAATGTCTAAGGAGTGATGTTCCCGGATCACAGTGGGCGATGGCAGTCATGATGGGAGAAGAGCATTATCAAGCGTGGGGTGAGTTGCTCTACAGTGTTCAGACAGGTGAGATTGCCTTCGATAGAATCTTTGGCAAGCCAATCTTTGAGCATTTGTCTGAGCATCCGGCTTCTGCTGCAATTTTTGATCAGGCAATGACCAGCGTTCATGGCAGCGAAACATCACCGATGGTCAGAAGCTACGACTTTTCAGACATCAATACATTCGCCGATGTCGGCGGCGGCAACGGTACGGTGATCGACACTATGCCTTCGGATTCTCAGGCAACACGACAATCAGGAATGTTGCGATTGGTCCCAAAAACAATGACACCAGCCACCACAGAAAACCGCTGCGACCCTTGGCCTGAGCCAAACCAGCGTTGATCAGTGAGAGTGTTCCCCAGCCCACGAAAAACTGAGCCTGATTCTGCATCTGTGCCGTTCCCTTGAAAATGGTTGTTGTGCCTATTCGCCGGGAAGCACAAAATCTTATCGGTCATTTCAACGATAGCCCCACCAGAACGCTGCGGCCATGATCAAAACGACTCCCAGACAACCAGATCCAGACGATGCCGGAATGCCGTTTTGCTCGCCGATTCGTTCGACCGCCTCTTTCGCCTCTTTGAGTCCAACTCCGAAACGATCACGATACAACTTCACAGCTTCGATCTTTTCGCCTCGTCCGAGCAGGGTAACAATCTGACTGGTGAAGTCGGAGTCGTCAGGTTGAATTCGCTCAGTAAATGAACCACCTGCCTCCAGTGACTCGACAGCCGCCTTTGCTTCAGCCAGTCCAACTCCGATTTCTTCCCGGTAGCGTTTGATGGCGGCAATCTTGTTCCCGGACGCCAGCAATTCCCGGATTTCATCCTCAAACGCACTTTGCATCTTTTGTTCCTCAGTGAGGGCGTTAAACCTTCTGAATATCACGGCGAAGAACGTGCTGTTTCCAACGGACTATCGAGTGGTCGGAAGATGTTGCATAACACTTTCTGCAACCTGCTTTGCCAGAGCTTCATTCCCACCTGCATTGAAATGAACTCCATCGCCAGAAGTCCAGTCAGGATGGTCCTTCACCAGTTCAAACAGATCGTCGGTTGTGACCTGTTGTTTCTTCATGATCTCACCAGCGAGTTTGTTCCGTACCTTCACTCGTTCCGTCTGTTCACTGAACTTTTGCAGATCGCTGCTTTCACGCATTGGAGTTGTCGTTGCCCAGATGAACTTGGCGTCACCTGAATGTTGCTTAACGGCGGCAACAGTGCTCGCAAGACCATCTCGATATTGATCTTCAGTGTAGCCCCATCCGTGAAGACCGTTGTTGAAGTGAATTACTGAGAACTTGTACTGCTTCAGCATCAGTTGAAGGTCGTCGTTGAATGTCGGATCGGACACGCATTTCGATGTGGTCAGCCGGGCACAATAGGCTTTCCCTGCGAGATGTTTTTCTACATCACCGAAGTATCCCCTTGTGATAGAATCGCCAACCAGCAGAACTCGTGGAAGGTCGGTCTTGTCAGCATCTGTGATCCAGATATCAATCCATTCGATTCGCTCTCGGACTGGCTCATCAGCAGATACGAACGAAACCATAGTGAGCAGCGGGATCAGAATGTGGAGAAGTTTCATGGTTATTGTCCTTGAGGATTCTGAGTGACGGAGGATTTGCAAATCCTTCAACTGTGATATTGAAAGATCTTAACCTTTCCAGCAGATCTCTGTCAGTCAATCCAAAATTTGCATCAAGACACCCGCTTGTCATTGCAGAGGTCAATTCGACCTCAATTCACCAAAACAAATTTTGGATTGGAGCAGCAATGGCAGTACCAGAATATCTTGCAGGCCGTCCCACAAAGCGATTGGTCAAACTGGTCAGAATGATCCTCCGCAATTACGGGATCAAGCCTCGTGGACAGCAATGGCGTGCCACGTGGGTCTGGGCACATGCCATCTCAATTTCCTACTACTTCCCACACTGGCCGACTGCCGTCGAAATCAGCACTCAGTACATCCTGCTACTGCTCGCAGAAATCAAAGTAACTGATGGTCTGAAATTACCGCATCGAGCCAGCACCGTCATTCCAGATGAAGTCAGAGCGTTGCTGTCGAGTAACCCGGTGCCACTGCTGATTCAGGAACCGGTTATTAACGATTTGGAATGAGTGAAAAGATTGCCGGAAAATTCCGTTACGAAAATTTGTTCCAGCAACACTACTATAGAGAGGAGTTTTTTGCAGGAGGAAGAAAGACATGAACATCACCGCAAATCAAAGAAGAACAGTGCTCAAGCTGTTCAACATCTCAGAGACCGCTCGGCTGTTGGGCTGGCCAGAACAGGACACTTTCCGACGCATTCGGATGGGTCAGTTGCCGTCACCTCAGATTCCGTTGGGAAAACGCTTCTACTTTTCTTTTGCTGATCTTCAACTTCTCCGCCAGCATAAGCCCTTGTGAAACAAAAGCCATCGGTGAAATGTCTTCACCGATGGCTTCGATTCAATTTTACCTTCAACAATTCATCCGACTGATCCAAGAAATCAAGTCAGAAAAAGAAAGCAATGTATGTAAGTAATTCGCCAGCTATTTTGATTGATCAAAATACAAAAAAACAAGAACCGATATCCTCAGCCGCCTGTATGGCATGGATTTCAACCTGATTCCAGTCAACGGAAAGAATCCACCCTGTATCGAATGGAAGCCATATCAGGTTCAGCGTGTCACACCTGAAGAACTCAAAGAATGGATGCGAGGACGCTTTCCAACCAAGGACGGAAACTCTTTCTGGAAAGCCGAGAATCTGAACTTCGGCATTATCACCGGCTCAGCACCGTGGTCGCAGACAAACCCCGGAACCGTGGTCATCGACACCGATGATGATGAGGCTGAGGAACTGGTCAAACAGCATTGCCTTGAATCCCCGATGAAGCAGATCACCGGCAGTGGTGGCGTGCATCGGGTCTACCGCAAACCAGACACCGATCTCTACATTCCCAACCGTCAAAAGACATGGTTCGACGGGAAACAATACAACATCGATCTCCGGGCCGATGGCGGTTACATCATGTGCCCCGGCTCCATTCATCCTCGAACAGGAAAAACGTATGAGGAAGTGACGCCGTGGACGCTGGATTTGCTGATGAAATGTCCGATCTACGATCCGTTGTGGCTGGAATGTGAACGAGCCACAAAACCACCGAAGAAAACAACGGTGTCGGTGCCTGTTATCATTGCGTCTGATGACCACGCTGATTTCATCGCTGCAATTGAAACGCCAGTTGCAGAGCGAAAGAAGATGGCTCTGCGGTATCTTGAATCAGTCCCCGGCACGCAACAAGGAGATGGTGCAGATCGACGCTGTACAGCCTTGACGATGAAGCTGCTGTTCGGATTCGCTTTGCCAGTTGAAATTGTGCAGGAGATGCTTGCGGAATGGGGCCAGAAGGAAGACCAGCTTGATGATGCCGGTGGTTGGTATCCGTGGACCGAAGAGGAGATTACTCGGAAGATCGACTGGTGCTGTGGCCAAGAGTACCGTGGTGAAGTCGGCGACCGTCTCCATGCACTCAACGATATTGGCGATGTTGAAGCGAGAATCGAAGAAGTGATTTCACCGTTCGAAGTTGGTCCGACCATTAATCCCAAAAATCAACTGGATATCGCTCAGAAGTTCTTTGGTCACTGCTTCCCATCAATCGCTGGTGGCACCTTGATTCATCATCAATCGATGTGGCACCATTGGAACGGGAAACGATACGAAGTTACCAGTGATGATGATCTGAGAGCGAAGCTTTGGAAGTGGCTCTCAAGCTGTTCGTTCTTTAAGAAAGGCAAGCTTTCAGCATTTCCGCCAAGCCGCAATATCGTGTCTGGTGTGATGGATGCCTTGAAAGCTGTTGCCAATCAGTCTTCAACGCTGGAAAGCCCAAGCTGGCTGAAAAATGGACCGTCGCAAATCATCGCCTTTGACAACGGTCTTCTGGATGTTGATGGGCTGCTGTCTTCCGGCAAGACGGAAATCTTGCCACACACTCCGCAGTGGTTCTCGCCGAATTGTTTACCGCACCAGTTCGACCAGAAAGCTGATTGTCCAGAATGGCTCAGTTTCCTGCATGAAGTCTTTGATGGTGATGTAGAACGCATTGCGGCTCTCCAACAATGGTTTGGTTACAATCTGATCGCCGACAATCGCCACCATAAAATAGCGTTATTGATTGGTCCTCCAAGGAGCGGCAAGGGCACCACGCTGGCTGTCATGTCCGCCATGCTCGGAAAACACAACATTTCCAATTCATCACTGGCTGCTCTGGGAGGTCGCTTTGGACTGGAGCCACTTATTGGTCGTCTGGCGGCTTTGATTGACGAAGGGCACTTGGGCAAGTTCAGTGACACTTCATTGATTCTGGAGCGTCTCAAAGCAATTTCAGGAGGCTCTGAACAGACAGTAGATCGAAAAGGTGTCGCCGCATTATCCAGTGTGGCTCTCAAGGTCAGATTCACCATCGCCGTCAATGAGATTCCACGACTTTCAGATTCATCAGCAGCAATGAGATCTCGATTGCTGGTGATCCCATTCTTCAACACTTACGAAGGAAGAGAAGATGTCGGTCTGGTTGATCGACTATTAGCCGAGATTCCAGGCATTACTAACTGGGCATTGTCAGGACTTCGTGATCTGAAAGCCAAAGGGAAATTTAGTAATCCAACTGCTGGTGAAAAGATCCTGCGGGATTTTGTCTACCTGTCGTCACCGGTGAAAGCGTTTTTGGATGAGTGCTGCGATGTTGATATCGAAAAAGATATCAAACGGAACGACCTGCAACTGGCATGGCAGATCTGGTGCAACGACAACGGTCACGTTTCCGGCAGCATCGCCGACTTTGGCAGGAAGCTGCGGGCAGTAATCCCAAAGATTGATGATGTGCAGCGGCGAACCAATGGACAGCGAGATCGCTGGTATACCGGCGTCTGCCTCACCCCCGAGGCACGCACCGGCATCAGCAACCGACGAATGGGTGTCTGATTGAACAGAAAGTGTCACAGGTGTCACAGGAGTGTCACAGGCAAAATCATTTTGCCTGTGACACTTTTACCCTATAAAAATAGGGGTAAATGCAAGGTGTCACAGGTGTCACAGGTAAATTCCTCTTTTGTCTGGAAAATACAAAAAGCAGAAAATGAAAATTCTGAAAGGAAGAAGAAGTGCCATTTTACCTGTGACACCTGTGACACCCTCTTGTCTATGGCGTTGATGTGGGTGCCGTGGAAAGAAGAGAAGGCGGTTCATCGAGATCGGTGTCGTAATTCAAGGCACCGCATAGAAGTTCATGCTCACTGGACACCCGCTTGAATAGGCTGGAGGAACAAGCTATGCGAAAAAGATTTGTGTTGAATGGACGAAACGAATACGACGGGTCGCCGCAGAAGTGCTGCTTTGACTTTAATGTTGTGTTCAATCGTCGTGGGAACATCGAGGTTGTTATTGGACAGAGTGCCCAGAGTACACTCAGTCCTTCGTTTGTTTTATTTTTCAGGAGCAAGCGGTATGTTTTTAACAAGGCAGGCGTTTGCATTTCTCATCAGCCGAGCAAGCGATACAAGCACCATACTGTAAATGCCGAGCTAGTGGACAGCCACACCAACGGACACCCGCTTGATCAACAGATCCAATTAAAACTGAATTGATCAACGTCATACGTGATATCAAATCAGGTTTCCGACCCAAGAAAGATTGGGCTGATTAAGAAACTCCTGAGAGATTATGTCTACATGGCAAATCTGGTGTAACGACAACGGTCACGTTTCCGGCAGCATCGCCGACTTTGGCAGGAAGCTGCGGGCAGTAATCCCAAAGATTGATGATGTGTAGCGGCGAACCAATGGACAGAGAGATCGCTGGTATACCGGAGTCTGATTGGGGTTATCAATTGTCTGTTGAGTTCCACCGGTTCCTTTGCGGCTTCTGGATGCAGTTTGTCGCCACATTTCGTTGAACTGCTGCCACCAGTGGTCCAAACCTGATCAAGCGGGTGTCGTATTTCTAAGCTCCGCAAATTCGCCCAACTTCTGGCACCTATTAACAGCTTGATTCCTGAACTCTGATGTTGCTGCAAGACACCCGCTTGCCTGTCGTTACTTCAACACAACGACAAGGAGCAAGTGTCATGCAAAGTCCATCAGATATCCGCCAGACAATTACCAACACAATCATCGAAGCTCTTCAGAGTGGCGGCTTACCACCTTGGAAACGCCCGTGGGCAAACGATAAAAATGCTCCCGGACTTCACACTTCGATGAGCACCGGCAAGCCATACCGTGGCATCAATCAACTGCTGCTTCAAATCGCCGCTATGAAGGGTGGCTTCAAATCCAAGTGGTGGGGCACATTCAACCAAATCAAACAGCAAAACGCTTGCGTGAATAAAGGGCAGAAGGGCACGCAAATCGTCCTCTTCAAGAAGATCGAGCGGGAACGAACTGACCTAGCTGGTGATGATGTGAAGGACAGCTTCTTCATCATGAAGACTTTTACGGTTTTCAATGCCGTCCAGACAAACGGGCTCGACAAGTTCCGTGTCGGTTTTGGTGAGTCACAGAATGACGCCGCAGAGCGTTATGAAAATGCTGACGCTGTAATTGATGCCACTGGTGCTGATATTCGCTACGGCGGCAACGAAGCGTTTTACAATCCTCCGAACGATTTCATCCAGTTGCCCCTTAGAAGCCAGTTTGATTCGATGGAATCGCCATATGAAACCACTTTTCATGAGCTTTGTCATTGGTCTGAGGGGCGAATCGGATTCGATCGTGCTGAGGCAGAAAACTCATACGCTTATGCCGAACTCGTGGCTGAGATTGGTGCCTGTCTCACGATGGGTGAATTGAATCTGCCGACCACGACGAATTTCGAAAATCACGCTGCATATCTTCAGCATTGGATTGAGGCTTTGAAAGCGGATTCGAAGTTCATTTTCAAAGCTGCTGCTCAGGCAAATAAAGCTGTGGATCACATTCTGAGTTACAGCCGCACGCTGGAACTGGTGCCTGAATCAGCCGAAACTGAAGACCTTGTGATGGTCTGATCTTCAAAGGGGTAGCAATGGATTGCCGCCCCTTTTCTTTTGACGTGCTGAGACACCCGCTTGATGACTGTCCTGATCGGGACAACCGAGCCGGGACGCTGCAAGTGATCGTGACCGACCTCGACTTCAACGCAAGCATAGCTGCACGAACCGTCATATCGGCTGGCCAGCGATTGACGTAATTCAGCCGCTACAAGCGAAGTCAAGAAGTCCACATTGATCACTAAGGCAACCCGCTCGGTGTTTTCCTGCAATACAAATTTTGCATTTCAGCAATCAAGATCGCAATTGCGACCTTGATGTCCAGACACCCGCTTGTTGAACGACAACCAAACCACCACCAATCACCAAAACATGGAGGCACTCATGACAAACCTTTTCAAAGCTCTGCTCGCAAAAGCATGGAAAGACGAAGACGCCAACTTGACGCCCGGAACTCATCGCATTGATGAAGAATTCGTCGTGCGTTTGAGCGGCTATGTGACGAAACAAGCAGACCAGCGGATCACTCCGACAACCAGCGTTCCACTGATTTCGGTCCTTGCGTTGTTCTGGGAAAAGTCAGGACTCGCTCAAGACGACGCAATCAGGTTGCTGCGTGAAGCGATCACAGAAGCAATGGACGAAAACGCTTGTAAGAACTGCCGAATCAAGAGCCGCATTGATGATGTAACTGCCGCCGTTGAGGCAGTTAAGAAAGATCTGCTGGCTGAATTACCAAAGGTTCCTCGTGCCGGTCGGACAATCACCAAGGGACTGCAAATCAGCGTCAAATCGCTTGAATTAGCCGACGCTGTGGCATGAACACTCAGGGGCAAGGATGCCCCGTTTTCTTTGAGTCCTTTTGACACCCGCCTATGTGTCACAACAGCACACAACAGGATAAATAAAATGTGGAAAACGAAGAATTTCAAGTCGGAAGTTGAAGCCATGAAATGGATAGAAAACCGTTCCATCCAATGGAAACAGATTTTTGTCGAGAATCAGCCTTTCTCAATCGAATGGAAAAAACTGCAACCAATCCGCTGTCCACGATGACACCCGCTTGAAGGTTGTGATCAACACAACACTTCAACGGAGAACGAAAATGAGTCTTGGTGAACTGGAACTGAAAGACGCAGCAAAACAAGCCGCTGGAAACTGGCAGCGATTCAAGTGCTTTGTCTGGTTCCGAGACAAGGAACTGAAAAGACCAGAAGACTGGTCAGTGATTTACACACATCATCGGGACAGTGGTTTACTCGACCAGAGCAATGCTTCTGTGATCCGTAAAGCTTTGTTGCCCTTCACGACGGGCGATGATCTTGATTTGGTCTTTGAAAATCACCGGCATTGTGTCGTAGGGAACATATGTGGGTTCTCTGTTCGTGTTCGCAAACGTGGCCGAATCACAAAAGCGTTCCGGACCTATCACGACCTTGCTGTCCAGATGGAAGATTATCCGATTCTGGACGAACACGATTACAGCGAAAGAGAGTCAGCCGCCACTTATGAAAATGTCGGCGAAGCTGCATGGAAGTTGAAACAAGAGTTCGACTTGCCAGAAGACTGGCAGAGCGATGTTTATAGCTGGCTTTCAGAACACAGAGAAAACTCCCTCGAAAGCACTGACGATCAGGGGGGCTGGCCTGATGAATCAGCTTTAGAAGCAGCTTTTGACGCTCTTGCGTATCAGCGGTCTGCGTGAGCCAGTGCAAAATTTGTAACGGCGGTGGTGAACAGATCACTGCCGCCGTTATTTAGACACCCGCTTGTCCATCGTAACTACCACCTCAATCAAGGAAACAGACGATGGCATGGTCTTGGAGTCACAGTCAGCAGGCGTATGCGGACGCCGAAGAAAACCTCCGCAATCTCCCCAAAGAGACATTGGAAATCATCTTTGCCGAATGGGGTGCTGCTCAGGGGAAGGGTGGCATCATCCGCAATCACAATGACTTCAACTCACGGAAGTATGACCGTGCTCTGAAGCACGCCAAAACGCTTCCCGATGACGTGCTCGCTGACTTCATCTGGGAACAGGCATTGGAATTCGCCACTTGTGACAACGGTGGTTTTAACGCTTGGATGTGTCCTTCCGGTTGCGGCTGCCACTGCGTTTCATTCAGTCCACCGGATGAGCCTGAACGTGAAGAACTGGAAGACTTAGAACTGGCAGATTAGTTAGACACCCGCTTGTAGATCGAGAGGAGAAAACGATGAAACCAAACGAAGCTCAACAAGACAACGACAATTACTGGCAAGCCGTTACCGATGTGGCTGAACAGATTGTCGAAGAACTCAATGACGGTGAAGACGACCAAAACGATCTTCTGCACCAATTGCTGCACGACAACACAGATCAGCACGACTACGTGATCAACGACGTATTGCAGCTTCACACGCTCCAGCACTCAAAGAATCCATGTGCCGCACTGTTCAACGGCACACTGAAAAACAGCTATCAGAGCACCGACAACTTCCCTTTTGCCGCTTTCGCTGGATACGCCTTTGAATCGGATGTTGCAGCAAAGGTGAATGAGTTGCTCCGAACGTAAGACACCCGCTTGTGGATCAGTAACGGGCTAAAAATTCAATCAAATACGACACCCATTAACACAACTGGAGAACTCAATGACTGAAAAACAAAAGAACGAAATCAATGATGTTCAGCCTTCGTCTTTAAGGCACATTGTCGGACAAAAAAGTGTTGTTGAAGCCGTAACTGTTGCCATCGACGCTTGTCAGATGGACGCCAGAAGATTTGACCACAGTTTAATGGTCGGACCTCCCGGACTTGGCAAGACAGCAATCTGTCAAATTCTGGCTGCTGAGCTTGCGGCTGACTATTTCGAAATCCTCGGACAAAGCATCAAACATCCATCTGACCTGAACAGTGTTCTGCTGGCTGCGACTCCGGGTTCAATCGTCTTCATCGACGAAGCACATGAATTGAAAACGGAGTTTCAAACTGCACTGTATCTCGCTCTGGACAAACGAAAAATCATCCTGAGTGGTGGCGGTAAGTCGAGCGGTACGCCGCAAAGTCTTCCACTCGCCGATTTCGGCTTGGTACTTGCCAGCACAGATGAGCATTGCTTGCTTCAACCACTGCGAGATCGCATGAGATTGCTGCTCAGGTTCTCCTATTACAGCGTCGAAGAACTCACCACGATTTTGCTTCAACGAGCAAGGGCACTTGGCTGGGATATTCATGAGGAATTGTTGCCGCAGATTGCTCAGCGAGCACGTGGAACACCGAGATTGTCACTCAGAATTTTGCAGGCATGTCGCCGAGTTTGTCGGAGCGAAGGTGAGTATACAATCAAAGCCGCTCACCTTAATCGTGCTTGTGTCCTGGATCAACTTGATGTACTAGGACTTGGTCCAACAGAGCAGCAGTACCTCAACGCACTGGCTGAAGGAAACAGCCGTCTCAATGTCTTGAGTTCGATTTTGGGACTGCCGTCACGAACAGTCAGCACTGTAATAGAGCCATTCCTGATCAGAATAGGCTTGATCATGAAAGATGATGCCGGTCGCCGCCAATTGAGCGGAAAAGGCAGAGAACACCTGTCAACATCTCGTGCAGATGGTGTCTGATTGGCTGCGACTTTGTGTTGAGATCCACATGTTGAAAACGAGACACCCGCTTGAAAGGCAACTGTCAATGTTCCGTCCAATTATCGTTCTCTTCTTGTTCATTTGTGTCACTGCGGGCACATTTGTTTTGGGCACTGCGTCCGGACAAGCCCCGAACAAACCACCGCAGGATTTTCTGTCCATATTGAAAGAGGGCCAGAGCGTGATGCTGAAGGAAGTCGCCGGAAAATTCGAGATCAGCATGTTCGAAGATGGTCCAGAATTGCTGAGCCACAAGGTGACGAAAGTTGGGGCTGACTTTGTGACTGTCGAAGTCATCGGCGGATTGACTGAAACACGGCTGCCGGTCTACTCCCTCAAGTCCATTGTCCTCCACAAAGTCCCTCAGAAGTAGCCTTCACCTGTCAATATCTCGTGCAGATGGTGTCTGATTGGCTGCGACTTTGTGTTGAGAATTCCACCGGAAGCATGACACCCGCTTGTGCATCAGTGCCCGTCCAATTCTTGAAAGATTCGTGTTCAATGTTTGTCCAACTTATGTCCAAAACAGTTGTCTCAGTAGCCGAAATGGCCAGCATGGTCGGGCTGAGTCGAGCAAGATTTTATCAACTGGTGAACGAAGGGATCTTTCCTTCGCCGCTCTACAGTGTTCACACCCGTAGACCCTTCTTTTCGGAGGACATGCAACAGGTTTGCCTGGAGGTTCGGACCCGGAACTGCGGCGTGAACGGCCAGCCAATTTTGTTCTATGCGGCGAGACACCCGCTTGGAGTGAAGTCAGCACCAGTGAAGAAACCAAAAGCGAAACCGAAGCAGAAGAATCAGTACGCTGATTTGCTGGCCGGACTTCGATCACTTGGTTTGGAGATCACTGCCGCTCAAGTCGAGCCGGTTGTGAAAGAATTGTATCCAGCCGGAATACAAAATTTGGATTCCGGGGAAGTGATCCGTGGGGTGTTCCTGCGGATTAAGCGTCGTAATACCGCCGATAGTGTCGGCGAATAACTGTCATTATCAGCCGAGTTAAGCAGGAGAAGTGTCCACATGGTGTCTGAATCCCGTCCAGAAGACCGCAAGAATACGGGCGATAATGTTTTTCTGGGTATCCCAGTTGCCGGGGATGAAGCTGCCTTGTTCGCCCAGTTTCTGAATGCTCACGATTTGGCACTCAACAGCCAAAAAGCGTTCGCACAAGACATGCGAAAGTTCGGTCTGTGGTTCACGATGGCGAACAAAGAACCACTTTGCATGAAGCGAGTGACTGTAAGAGACATGACAGATTTTCGTGACAACCTGCGTCGTCAAAAGGGTCAGGCTGTTTCAACGGTGAATAGAGCCATCGTCACAGTTCGAAAGTTCTTTGGATGGCTTGTTGATCAGGGACACATTCCTGCCAACCCGGCAAAGCCGGTCAAAGAATTGAAACGACAAGCATTGGCACCGAAAGGACTCGACCGGGCGGATGTGCGTAAGTTGCTGCGTGAAGTTGAGCTTCGGCAAGACACCCGCTCTTCAGCCATCTTCAACTTCTTCCTTTACACCGGTTGCCGAGTCAGTGATCTTGTTGAACTCCAACAGAATCACTTGATGCTCAGTGAACGAAGTGGTTCCGTTGTGTTCAACTTCGGCAAAGGGAATAAACAGCGAACAGCACCACTGCCGTTGGCTGCTCGTCGTGCTCTTCAATCGTGGCTTGATATTCGACCACCGGTCAAATCGACGAATGTCTTCATCGGGGAGCGTGGACCACTGACTTCCAGAGGCGTCAGGAATCTGTGCGACAAGTACTCAGCAATTTGTGGCATCAAGCTGCATCCTCATTTGCTTCGTCACACAATGGCACATCAATTCTTGGCTGACAACCAAAATGATCTTGTGAGCTTGGCACAGATACTTGGTCACGAAAATCTCAACACAACAGCCAGATACACAAAGCGAACTCAGGATCAGCTTGGGGCGGCGGCGGATCGCATGAGTTACTGAAAGAACCGACACCCGCTTGCTCTTTGGAATTACTTATCCCAATCCAAGGAGCAAGAAATGTCGAATCGAACTGCCGTTGCCAATGGTGCTGATCCTGTCCTTCAAAGTGCTGCGGCTGACGCAAACGCCGTACAAGATGCCTGCAATTTGACCGCAGTCGTCGGTTGCTTTCACCGTCATCTGCTGGCTCTGCATCGCAGTGGTGTCTGTGGCGATAATCTGATCAATCATCCTGTTGCCCTGAGCTTCGTCAGCAAGCTCAATTCACTGTGTCGCATGAATCTCACCAGAGAAATGGCGGCACTGAGTGCCATCAGCGAAATTGAGAAGGGAGAGATAGTTGAGTACGAAGTGATTCCGATCTGAGACACCCGCTTGAAGAAAAACAGAAGACAGAACGCATGATCGGCTGAGTGCAGAACATCTGACGCATTCATTTTGTTCCAGCGTCTTTCTTCCACTCGAATTCTCGTTGAACCGCTCTCATCTTGCTCCAATCCCAAGCGTTCAGATGAAGTTTCCGGTGGCTACTATTCGAAACGGAAAGATCAATTCGTTTGTTCTCCTGAATGTAGGCAATCGCATCCGGGTGGATGAGCGACTCGTCAATTCCGGCTGCGTATAAGGCTCCGGCAAAGAAGCTCAGATTGATTCGCAATCGACGCCACACAACAGGATCGTTTCCGCAGTTTCGATCCAACCAAATCAGCCCATACACCTCTCCACTCGGGCTAACCTCAATCCCATCTGCAATTGAGGCGAGGAACAGAGGATTCTCGTGGGGAAGCTCTTTGATGAAAGGCAGAACGACTTTCCGACCATCCTCAAGGACAAAATGCGTTTCGGATATCGAGCGAACAACAACAGGGGCGTTCAAGTGCTCGATGTGCCAGAGCGGTACTGGAGAGCCGGTTAAAATCGTAAGCATTCCTGCAAGACCCAATGCAGGATAGAGAATGATCCACCGTATTGATTTCCGCCACTTCATGACCGAATTTCCGCTTCCATGTCGGCGAGTTGAGTCAATACGCCGTTGCAAACATTGTATTCGTCAAACCTCCCTGGTGGCAACGCTGTCATCGTTTTCTGAGGTTCGTCTTGGGCAGTCGTAAGACACCCGCTTGAACAGTATCGAAGACGACCAGCAGAACACATCGTTCTGCACGGCTTCGAAAAACCATCAAGCCGGAGTGAATCATGCAGACAGTTTGTATTCGACAGGGACAAATCGAAATCGGAATCATCGAACATGAAGGGCGGGAATTCTCGGCATTTGGGGCGACCGTTCAAGGTCACTCCATCACCGGCTATACCCGGTTGGTCGATGGTGAAATTCAACTCTCTTCGTGGTGCGGAAAAACCACGCTGGCATCCCGCTGTGAAGTCGTCGAGCGGTTCTGGTCAGGGTCACTGGCTCTGATGTTCCGGCTGCCACGTGGTCGTTTCATTGTCGGCTACGCACTCGCCGACAACGGCATGTTGTTCCGTGGCGAATTGCTGAACAACGTCGATGAAGATGAAGCTCGCCGTCATGCCCTGATGGTCTCCGAATGTTTTGCTCAACTCGACGCCGAAGATGAAGAAGCGTTCAACTCTGAAGAGTAGGTTTCAAATCCAAAAGTTGCACCGGGCAACTTTTGGACTTTTCCAAGACACCCGCTTGATGAACGAATGATGTGCGAACTTCGGGTACAAATCCCCGAAGTCGCACCGCCTACTACATCACATTGTCAGACACCCGCTTGACCATCGTCCGATCAACACCATTCACACTGGAGACACAAATATGATCAGCTTTCGGAACAACCAAAATGATGGAAGTCCAAAATTTGTATATGGTCAAGTTGTTGCCACGCCGGAAGCAATCGCAGCCATTGAAGACAGCGGACAATCGCCAGCGGACTTCCTCGACCGCCATATTGTAGGGGATTGGGGAATCGTGGATGACGAAGACAAGGCAGCCAACGACAACTCACTGATCGACGGCAGTCGGATTCTGTCAGCGTACAAAACGACCAAAGGCGTCAAGCTGTGGATCATCACTGAAGCCGCAGACGATGACGGCAATCGTGAGGCAACAACAATACTTTTGCCAAGCGAATACTGATTCCTGCAAAACATCGTCGTTCTCCAGACACCCGCTTGAGGGATGTTGCTACAGACCAGACACCCGCTTGTTGAGTGTTACTAAACGACACTCAACAAGCGGAGTCAAATCATGGGCTGGCTTTACATCGCCGGAATTTCACGGCGGGATCTGATTGCTGTCAACACAGCGAATTTTGAGGGAACAAAAGAGGACGGGACGAACATCAAATCGACGTGTCTTGCTCATTGCTACAGAGGCGGGATTTTCAGCGGAGTTCTCTGGAGCGTCTGGGAGCAGACCTCGTTGAAAGAAGAACAACCTGTTGAGCAACCGCAGCGTTGGATCGTTTGTGATCTGCTGCGTTACGACGGGGGCGAGTGGGGCTACAAAGAAATGGATGAATCCATGCAGCCTTACTTTTACTCGTGTCCGCTGGGCTATCTGAATCTTGTTCCGCTCGATCGCTTCGGCGGCAACGCCCAATGGCGAAGTCTGGTCAAGCAATACCACGCTCAAAGCACAGAGAAACGGCTTGCGAAGAAGGCGGCAATCAGTGGTTGATGTCCGATTAAGACACCCGCTTGATCACTGTGAGACGAATCAACCACTTGAACAAGGAGACTTGTATGTCAGACCCAACTGAAGCTATCCGTCGAGAGCTCGTGGCAGAGATCAATGCCGATCCGGGCAGCAGAGAGGCACTTGAAGCTTTGCATGGTCAAGTGTGGAACACTGATGAGCTGAGCCAAGACTTTGAAGTGCTTGGTTTCGGTGCCCCGATCATCGCCGTTCGCCGAAAGGCAGATGATATTAAAGGGAGCTTGTACTTCCAGCACCGACCCCGATTCTATTATTCCTTTGAACCGCATTGATTGGTAGTGGCGTGGGCTGTCGTGGCATTGCTGCGGCAGCCTCTTTTGTTTTCCTGAGACACCCGCTTGTTTGTTGTGAGAACAAAACAACATAATTTTCAGGAGACAAGACCATGAGCCAGCCAGTTTGGGAATGTATTGCACAGTTGGGAGACAAGAATCCGATTGACCACGGAGGCTACTGGATTCTGCGTGACACGACCGGAGTTTACTCAGAAGAAGCTGAGTTGCTGATAGTGCCTGAAGATGAAGACGGCGACTATACGATCTATCGATTCAAATTGGATCGCTGCACGTTCATTAACGGTGTTCTGGGTGACAACCAGTTTCATCCTCAATATGCTGCATGGTGGGCAAAAACTGAAGTGGAACGCAACGCACTTGAAGAACTGGCAGACCACTTCTGTTCTGATGACGCATTGAAACGAGCCGTTGCCTACCGGGCAGTGGGCGACTACCACGGGTTCGACAATCTCGACAGCTATCCTTTGACGATGACACGGCGGGAAGTGAAGGCTCGTTACAGGAAACTCAGATTCAAGACACCCGCTTGAACGATGTAGGAAACAGCCAGTGGTGAGTACATTGGATGGTGGTGTGGTTGAGGGCAGTCGTGGCTTTGCTGCGACTGCCCTTTGTTCATTTCAATCAGCAGCCATCATCAACTTTCTTGCCGAACGAAGAGGTGCATTGCAAAAATTGTAATCAAACAACTTTTCACCAACTGGTCCGGTGGTCGATACCCATAGACCCTCCAGCACCGATTACGTGACCACCCTTTTTTGTTGTTGAACAACTTTTGAAATCTACGCCGTGGGGCTGAAAGTCTTACTGAAAAACGGACTTCAAAAATGCGGCGGCGGAAAATTTCACTGGAGAATAGGGGTTTTCAATGACCGTTTTCATTGACCAACAATTCTCTTGATTTCATGGTTGCCGTCAGCCCTAAAGGCGATTTTCATGAGATCTACAACTGGTGCTGTGCGGAGGCGTTCGATGAACCCCAGTGTCGGCTTCTTATGGGCCTGTCGCATTTTCAGGAGCAGTCCTCCCACACCAGTTCGCACCTTGTTCAAGTACGAGTGAATTTCTCTGAGAGAGTACAATCCGATTGGGTCGAGAGCGTGCAGTATCTCATTGCGTTTCTTCCGAATCTGCTGGAAGTGACACCATTCGGTCGAAGCGAAAAATGGACTCGGATCATCACTGGAACAAAATGCGAACCACAGCCGAACTCGCTTCTCAGTGTTTGTCGTGAGTTTGAGTTCTTCAAATTCCGGGGACGAGAAGCCATCATGCTCGGCGATCAAAATGTGACGGTTAATGAATGCGTCAACAATAGACACACAAACTGATAGATACGACCGAAAAGCTCGTGAGAGTAGCCGAAAATCATATCGGTCACTGAACCGACAAGCATCCTCCCGATAGTCGAGAATGTCTGTCAATAGATCCTGTTCAACATTTGCACATCGGCATGGTCCCTCTATCTCTTTTGAATACCCCGCATATGTCGTGCCCGTTTTGAATTGCCAATTTGGTGTGGCCATTTCGTTCATGCAGCCGCCGAAGACAGAATCTTTGCGGTCTAAGTATCGTTGTATTCGCTGGACCACACCGGATAGGCGAGCTTCTTCGATCAGTTCTCGAAAGCTGATTTGCCGCTGCCCGTCATCATCTTTCCCCGAAATCGAGAGCGAATCCCAGCCATGTTCTGGACACTTGACTCCTGCCTCCTGAAGAGTCCGAATGGCTGTTTCTCGGGACAAAGCACGAGATAAATGATATCTGTGCATGACGAGAAATGGTGGGGTCTTTTGATCAGTCATTTGACATCCAGAACGGTCTGTTTGCTTCGCTGCATTGTCAAGTTTGCCTTAGCGGCGAATGGTGGCGTTTTTCCCATATCTCCAAGTCGGCTGTCATTACGATCAGCGGTGAGGAATATAGCCACGTGTATCGGCGACACCTTGATCCACTAAGGTGTTCAGTCGTCAAATTCCTCTGATTCACCGAAAAACTCACGAGCGAACGACTGCACAGCAGGATGGTCACTTTCCGTAGCCTGCCAAATCAAAGGAAGAAGATCTGTGCGTTCAGGGTCGAGCTTCATAATCGTCGTCGCTGCCAACAGTCGAATATATTCATTTGGAGACTGACGCCACAGTTCAATTTGCGGGATCGCAGCCGCTGCTAACGGTCCAAATGTCGCAAGGCGGAAAATCACTGAAGTCACAATGAGCCAGTCCTCGTCTGCCAGTCGTTCAATCAGTGCGGGAACGGCGGCGTCTGATCGAGGTCGAGCATTTCCCAGCA
>Ga0209491_10004877_pt1 | contig 20233 bp, 20 predicted proteins | sample BON02_FD_187213 | JGI IMG/M metagenome (GOLD analysis project Ga0209491, IMG submission 187213) | Freshwater microbial communities from Lake Bonney liftoff mats and glacier meltwater in Antarctica - BON-02 (SPAdes) (version 2) | ecosystem: Environmental > Aquatic > Freshwater > Ice > Glacier... | reverse complement strand
GGCGCACACGGTGCGAGGCTGCATGGCCGGTGCTTTGAAAAAGAAGCTGGGCCTGACCATCGACTCCGTCAAAGAAGTGGGTGGTGAGCGGGTCTACAGGGTCTCGCCCTATATCTCGCTCCCTACCTCGCGCTGATCTGGTCTGGCACCTGATCAGGTGCTCAGCAGTTTTGGACGCCCAAGCGTTGGGGGGCTTGTCCTCTGGCGCTTAGGCCGCCAAAGTGTCAAAATGTAAATGACATCATTTTGTTTGGTCATCACCACAAGGGGGTCCTATGACTCTGTGCCCAATTGCATTAATGGCAACCTGCAACAAGTGCCCCGCTGTCGGCTTTTGCCCTCTCAAAGAGGTGATTGGCGATTACAAGCCAGAAGCAAACGTCGAGGAAGCTGCCAAACCCGCTGCAAGCGATAAACCGGCGGGCTAACCTCGCCAATTAAAGTGGCGCGACGGCCACTGCCACATCAGACAGAACCGCACGCATGTCGTCAAACTTGATTTGATCGTCCTCACGCACCGCTTGCTGTCCAGTGAAGTCCTGCCAGCGCCGGACTATAACGTCGCAGTACTTGGGGTCGAGTTCCATCAACCGGGCTCGACGGCCTGCTTTCTCGCAGGCGATCAGGGTGGTGCCGGAACCGCCGAACGGGTCGAGCACGATGTCGCGTGTTTTGCTGCTGTTGCGCACCGCACGCTCCATGAGCTCAACTGGCTTCATGGTTGGATGAAGATCGTTCTTGTGCGGCTTCTTGATCTGCCACACATCACCTTGGTCGCGTGCACCGCACCAGTAGTGCTGGGCACCGTCCTTCCAACCGTAGAGGATAGGCTCGTACTGGCGCTGGTAGTCGGCGCGCCCCATGGTGAAGGTGTTTTTGGCCCAGATGATGAAGGTGGACCACTTGCCACCTGCTGCGCGAAACGCTGCCTGCAAGGTATCGAGCTCGCTTGAGGACATGGCGATGTAGACGGCGCCCTTGGTGACATCCAAGATGTTCTGGCATGCCGCTTGCAAAAAACCACCAAAGTCAGCACCCATGTTGTCGTTCAGAATTGGGCGGTCCTTGCCGCGCATCTTGTCTTTGGCCGTGTTGGCGTAGTTGACGTTGTAGGGCGGATCGGTGGCAGTCATATCCACCAACTCGTCGCCCAGCAGCGCCTTGTAATCCTCGGCCTTGGTGGCGTCCCCACACAGCACCTTGTGCTCGCCCAGGATCCAGATGTCCCCCGTTTTAGAGATCGCTGTCTCGGCCACCTCGGGTGCTTGGTCCTCGTCGGTCAATCCGTCATTGCTGGGGTCACCGGCAATTAGCTTCTCCCACTCTTCGGCGCTAAAGCCTGTCAGACCCAGGTCAAAGCCAGCTTCCTGCAACTCGGCCAACTCCAGGCCCAACAACTCGTCATCCCAGTCAGCCCAAGTCGCCGAGCGGTTTGCAAGTAGCCGAAAGGCTTTGATCTGCTCGGGGGTCAAGTCGTCGGCCAACAGCACCGGCACCATCTCCAAGCCAAGTTGGTGCGCAGCTTTCAAGCGCAGATGACCATCAACGACATCGCCGGTACTTTTGGCAATGATGGGGATGCGGAATCCAAACTCTCGTATGACGGCGGCCATCTGATCAACGGCGTGATCGTTTTTGCGCGGATTTCTGGCGTACGCAATGAGCCGCGACAGCGGCCATTGTTCAAGTTGCAGCTGTTGCATCAATCTTCCCTGTAAAACGATGGACGGTTGAAATGACGCTGTCTATCGTTTGGCGACAAACTCGGAGGTTTTTCGCAAGCTCGGCACGGCAAATACCAAAATGTTTGTGCATTGCGTAAATCGTGACGTAGTCTGTTTTGAATACCTTGGTGTGGCTCGATTGATCAATTCTCCGGGGATCAAACAGCCCGGTACGAATCGCGTGAGTATTGTTTTCAGCAACAGTCACCCACTCCAAATTTTCTAAGCGGTTATCCACTTTGATTCCGTTTTTGTGGTTCACGCACAGGTCTGCGTGCTCGCCAAGAAATGCATTCAACACAAGACGATGGCCTTTGACGTGTTTTTTTATGCCACCAACCGTCATGCGATAAATCCTGTAACCGTAGACATCTAGCGATCCGGCAAGGCGAATAGTTTCGTACTTGCTAACAAGACGTCCCGTCTTACTGCGCTGGCGCTTGCAAACACGAAAAACATGTCCATCGCTCCCAACAACATAGCAATCGTTTTCAACGCAAAACCTGAAATAGGTGCAACCAAACTCCGTGATGCTGGCCGCGATCTGAGCCACATGGACGTCCGAGTGCTGCTTGGCGTTTCTGGCGTAAGGGATCAGTAACTCAACCGGCCGGTATTGAATTTGGATGGTGGACTTCATGCTGCGTCGGATACGAAAAAGCCCGCGAGAGTCTGGCTCTTTGTGAGCAGTCTTTGCGGGCTATTGAATGAGGGTGGCTGCAAGACACATCTCTCGCAACCGTAGACAAAATGTAAGCGAAATTCCGGCAAAACGCGACACGCTCAAATCCGCGTTTTCTCCGCAAAAACCTTCAGAAGCACGCACCACTTGTATCTGGCACGCAACTACCTGCAACTACCTTACTCAAAATCCCTGCGCCAGCTTGTTGGCCACGATGTACATGGCAATTTCCCACCGACGCTGCGCTGTGCGAGGGGCACAGCCAAAACGTTTGGCGATGTCGTACCAGCGGTAACGCGCTGCCCGCATCCAGACCAAGTGGCGTTGCTCCACCTCAAGCCACTGGACCCAGCCCATGACCTCAAGCATGCAGTCCACCTCAGCCGGTGTTGGCGGGAACCGATAAGCAGGTGCATCGTCACTGGCCATGCGCTCGTACTCGGTTCGCACGATAGTGGGCCAGACGTTGAAGTGACCCTGCACCCGAACAGGCGGGAGCTTGTTGGCCGTGCGTGAGGCTTGGATGAAATAGTCTGCAACTTCGTCGGCTGTCCAGCCGCCCCTTGGTGTTGGTATTCGATGAGCCATCTCACACCTCCTGCGTGTCGATGGCCCAATGCAACAGCGCCAGCGCATCGGCTTCGTTGTCGTCGGTGACGGGGTGGCTCTTGGCACGCATGGCGGCAATGACTTCGGCCTTGCCTGCGTTGCCTTTGCCGGTGGCGTGCTTTTTGATAGTGCCCACGGGCACCCCCTGGTAGGCGATGTTGTGGTGCTCACACCAAGCCGTGAGCGTGGCCAGTAGACCGCCATAGACGTGCGCAGCATCCACGCCAAGGTGACGCCTGACCTCTTCAAAATAAACCGCGCCAATGGGCTCCTGCAGACTCTGGACACCCCCTGCCAGACTGGAGCTGCTCACGGCAGCCTTCAATTCGTTTAGCCACCGCCGAAAGCGCAAGTAGCGCATGCCCCCACCCTCAAAACGCTGAGGCTTAAAGCTGACAAAGCCGTGGGCGATCTGGCCCTCGGGTGCGCGCATAGCCCAGCCGGTAGTTGTTCCCAGATCGATAGTGAGGATGGACGTGTTCATACCGTACCTTCGCGTGCAGTCCGAGCTCGTCGGCCCGCTTCAGGGGGAGTTACCAAGCTTTGCTCAAGGACACGCCGACCCGGCGCGTGATGGCTAGAACAGCGACGGTTCAATGTCGATACAGCCCTGCCCGTGCTGACCGTGAAGGCTTGGGCGCAAGTAGCACAGTGGCTTTGCCACTGCAGGATCAGCGAGCTCAGGCCACGGTGCGTCACATGCGGCTGTACAGCGCACAGCTCAAATCTTTGACCTTGGTGCATCACCACCATCCCGACCATTGGCAGGCTGGGCAAGCACAGTGTTTTGGGCTTCATGACTGAACCCCTGCCAAATCGAAAAAAGCCGAACCGAGATGTTTAGGTTGGCAAAACCGCGTCAGCGGGGTTTGCCTACCTATCTCGTAGAGATAGGGGAGTTTTCTCCAACTTAAATTTAGGCAAGAACCTAGGATCCATGCGGGTTTGCGCTCAGTTGGCAAAACTTGCCATCTGCCAACTGCCAACTTCGCCAACTTACGCGTAAGTCGTTGATTTATATGGAAATGAAGTTGGCAAGGGTCTGCCAACTGAATCCAGTTGGCAAAAAATGGGGTCCAGTTGGCAAAACTTTTGCCAACTTGTTTTCCCCGGTTTGTGCGGACTAATGCATGCCCCTGCAAGTCAAGGCCAGCTATTGCCAACGGATAGCCATTGATGGCGTTTGCGGGTTGGTGCGGGTCAATGCGGGCGTATGACAACGCTGCATTTGTGAGGGTTCTATCTTGGCAAATCGTGTTCATTCTTACTCCTGCGGGTCGTTGCTAATTTCTTGGTAAACCCACACATCCGGGTTTTCGACGGGCATCGCGGCCCCGGATTGCGGGCATTTGTAGTGGGTTGGCAGCACTGCGAGCGCGCGCTGGGACAGCTCGCCGGTGTCTGGATCGGGCTCGCCTGCCCGCGTGTTCAGGACCATGCCCTCGACGCACAGATAGCCAAACTTGGAGCGCCCGATTGAGGGCAGCTCGTAATCCGAAGCGTTGCGAAAGAACTTGATGAAGCCCTGCGTGGACAGGGCTGAAATACGCTCTCTGATCGTGCGCTCGCCGCCAAGACCAGCCTTGCCCTCAAAGGACTCGGCCAGCTGGTTGGCGGTGTAGCAGCGCCCCAGGGCAGCCTCCTCAAAGAGGATCTGCAAGATCGCGTCGCGCTTTCGCATGCGCTCGGCATCCAGGCGCGCGCCGTACTCCTTGAGCACCAAGCGGTCTCTAGCATCGACCTCGTGCCACTGGCCATCCTCTTTGTCGACGAACTTGGTCTCAATGGCCGGACCGTTGCGCAGCTCATAAATCAGGTGCCGGGTGCTTTGCGCCTCATCTGGGCGAAAGAGCAGCATCCCGGACGAGTAGTACCCCCGCAGGCTGCCAGCACCCGCCAATGCCTGAAAAGGGTCTTCTTCAAACTGGCGCTTACCCAGCTTTTTGGTGTGGTGGGCCAGGATCACCCCTGCCTCGGGGTTCACGGCCTGGCGAATGCGCTCCACGCGCTGAGACAAGAAGTACAGCATCGCGCCGTTGTCGTTCTCGCCGCCTGCGTCGCCCCCATCAAAGACGTTGCGGATCGGGTCGATCACGATGATGTCGGGCGTGAGGCCGTTAAAGGCTGCGACCATGGCCGGGATGACTTGCGCCAGTCCGTCGTCGTCCAGAATCAGGCGCAGCTGCGGCGTGGCCATGAAATTGGTACGCGCCAGACTCAAGTGCTCTGGCGAGAGGCGAATGCCTTTGACCCGCTCGCGCAGGTAGTGGTACTGGACCTCGGCTTGCAAATAAAACACCCGCAGTGGCCGAGGCGGTCTCATCCCCAAAAACGATGCACCGGCAGCCATGTGGGTTAGCCAGGCCAGCAGAAAGTCGCTTTTGCCCACCTTGGGCGCACCCCCAAACACCAGCAAGCCGCCCGGTGTCAGCACACGCGGCTCAATCAAATCTTCGGGCAGTGGTGAGTCATCGTCGAGCAACGCGCCCAGCGTGAAGGTCGGCACCATGGGCGCAGCAGCTTTGATCACGCGGCGTTCAGCCTGTGCGATAAATAGCGCGCAGTCAAAGCCTTCCAGTACTGCATCGGCAGCATCCCACTTGAGCGGCTTGTCCGCAGGCGGCACGAGGATGGACACCGACTGGCAGCCCACGGCTGCGCAGGCGCGTGCAGCGCTCTCGGCATAGTCCCAGCCGGGTGCGTCTCGGTCTGGCCAGATCAGCACTTCCTTGTTCTTAAGCGCCGACCAGTCGGTTTTGTCCACCGGCGCCTTGGCCCCGTTCATGGCCGTGGTGGCCACGATGCCAACGCCGATCAAGGCATCGGCACACTTTTCCCCCTCGACCAGGATCACGGTGCGGGCCATCTGCAACGCTGGCAGGTTGTAGAGCGGGCGCGGGTCGGGGGCACGCCACATGCGCGCGCGCACATCCCAGGGCCTGAACTCCTTGCCGGTCGGCGGGTCGTAGCGGTAGACGCAGGCAATCAGCTCGCCATCGAGTCCGACGTAATCCCACTTGGCGGTGTAGGGACCGAGTTCATCCATCGGGACCGTTCGCATGTCGCGTCTGGCCCCATGATCCACGGGCGGCGCAAAGCCAAGCCACTGCCTAATTTCATCGGCGATGCGCGGAAAGTCCTGCTGCGTCGACAGCCCCCGTGACTTGGCCCAGGCTGCGATGAGGTCGCCGCCATCGTCATCGGCGAAATCCTTCCACAGACCGCGCCGAGGGCCATCGAGTTCAACCACCAAGCTCTTGCCCGGCGCGCCATCAATGTCGCCCACATAAAACTTGTTGCCGCGAATGCGGCCACTGGGAAACAGATACAGCAGCACCGACTCAAGCCGGTCCAAAAGTCCGTCTCTCAGCGCCTGTGTGTCGCCAGCAGATTCCAGCCTTTGTTCGGACGCGTTGTTGTAGTCCAGCCAGACGATGTTGTCAGCCGTCACTGAGTCCCCCAGCAGCGGTCCTGCCATGCGCAGAACTTGCACTCCATGTGGGTGGGCGTGGTGGAAAAGCGCGGCAAGACCTCGCTTGCGCTGGTGGCGATGATCACGCGCACCGCGCGGTCGGACATGCGCTGCGCAAGCCCACCATCAAAGGGCAGTAACTCGAACCAGAATTCCTGGGTGTCTTTGTTGATCGCCGTAAAAAGCGCCGGGTTGGCAGAGATGCCCGGAATGCTGGCCTCCATGTAGGCTTGGTACACCGCGACCTGCGCCGCATAAACCGGCTTGGACTTGGCCACCCCGTGCTTGACGGTGTCGCGCCAAGACTTGTCGTTCATGGTCTTGAACTCCCACAGCGCCGGGTAGCTCACGCCCAGATCGGCCGGACCGGTGTTCAAAATGCCGTCGACGTGACCACGGATACGTCCACCTGCCACGGAGAAGCCAAACTGACCACCCTGGACTTTTCGCGTGTACAGATCAAACCCCGCCATGCGCAACCAGCGAATGGCCAGGTCTTCCAGCGTGTGGCCCACCTCGAAGATGCGCAGCAAGCGGCCTGAGAAATCTCGGCCGTCGTCGACGGGTGTGTGCGTGTACTCGTATTGCAAAGCGCGCTCACACGCGACCCCTAGGCGAGATGCACCCAGGTAGTCGCGCGGCGTCTGGCCAGCGCGTTCGCGGATCAAGGCTGCATCAATGAGCTGGCTGATCTGTTCCTGAATTTTGGAGCGGGCATTGAAGTCCAGCATCACGCACGACCTTTCTGCAGGCTCAGGCGCTCTAGCAAAAACGCCCGCTCGCGCGCGGCCATGCGTTCGTGCTCAGCCGTCATCTGGCCTTGGTAGGCCGTGACCACCACATCAATCAGTGTCAGCACCTCCATGCGGCTGTAACTGGCCAGCGGACGGTCCATGCCAATTGAGCCCACGAACTCGCCCAGTGGCTGCAGGCACGCGCCCATGGCCGTGGTTTCCATTTCACTTGGATCAATCATTTGTCCCTCCGTTTTATTCATGCGTGTTGAGAAGGCGTTTTGGCAGCGGCGCGAGCAAAACACCCATTGGTCTGAGTAGCGACCGGAATCGCTTCGTTTGAGGAGGGGGTTAAACCAGCCGTAGCCTTTGGCCTGGCGGGCACAGACCGCGCACTTCAAGCTGCCTCCAAAACATGCAAATGGTTGGTTTGGCTGCTGTGATGCGCGTCATTGGCAGCGGTGACCAGACGCTGAATCTCTTTGCGGTTGAACTGAAACGACAACAAAGCACTGGCTTGATAACGGGTCATGCCGAAGTCAAGCCGCGTCGCCTCTGGCAGGTAGACCAGTTGCTTGGCTGTGGGCGACTCGTTGAGCCAGCGCCGGGTCTTGTGCGCCGAGTCGGCCGACTCGTGATCGTTGAGCCAGTCATCCGCGCGTGCCATGCACACGGCTCGCTCGCCTACAGCGAGCAATGCAGGGCGCAGCGACTTGGCCCCGCCAATGGCATGCCAGCGGCCGTTCAGAAAAAACACGCCGCCCCAAGCCGTAAAGCCCGTAGCCATCAATGCGTCGTCACAACCAAACAAATCGCACCACCGAAAATTCGAGCGTTTGAGCAAGTCGATTTCACTCATGATGAAATCGGACAGTGCGCCGGTGTCCTCTGGCTGGCGCTCCCAGACATGGCCGCAAAGCGGGCACTCCATGCAGGACAGCGGCACTATGGCCTCGCACTGCGGGCACTCTTTGGTGGGTGCTTCACCCTCATGCGCATGGCCATCGAGGTTGACCTCTTGTTCGAGCGCGCCGTGCATCAGACTGGCTGTGCCGAAATCCAGCACCACGCAATCAGACTTGATGACGCCTGGAAACTCCTGTGGGTCCACGGTGCGCAGGCCCCGTCCGACCATCTGAATGAATGTGGACTTGTAGGAGCTCGGGCGCAGCAGCACCACACAAGCCGTGGGCGTGTAGTCGTAGCCCTCGGTGAGCACTGCCACGTTGACCACCACCTGGGCGCTGCCGCTCTCAAACGCTTGCAGCCTTGTTTGGCGTTCAACCGGCGACAGCTCGCCATGGATCAGCACGGACGGCACACCAGCGGCTACAAATGCCTCGCAGACACTTTTGGCATGGGCCACAGTGGAGCAAAACACAATGGTCTTGCGCTCAAGCGCTTTTTGCTTCCAGTGCGCAATCACGGCATCGGTGATCAACGACTTGTTGAGAATCGTGGCCACCTGTTCCATGTCGAAGTCGATCGCTGTGCGCCGCACGTTTTGCAACGCTTCCTGAGCGCCCACATCAATCACAAAGGTTCGGGGCGGCACCAGATGACCGCTTGCGATCATCTCGCCCAGACTGATCTGGTCGGCCACGTTGGAGAACACCTCACGCAGGGCTTTGCCGTCGCCCCGGTTGGGCGTGGCCGTCAGTCCGCAGATGGCAGCATTGGGGTTCTTGGCCAGCACCTGATCGATAACCACACGGTAGCTGGGTGAGGACGCGTGGTGCGCCTCATCAATGACCAGCAAATCAAGCGTGGGCATCTGCGCCAGGTTCATGGGCCGCGAGAGGGTTTGAACCATCGCAAAGGTGGCGTTGCCCGCCCAGGACTTTTCCTGGGCATCAAACACCGAGGTGCTCAAGCCTGGATTGACTCGGGCGAACTTGGCCCGGTTCTGACCGGTCAGCTCGGTGCGGTGTGCCAGCACACAGGCCTTGGCATCAGGCTCAGACAACATGTTGCCGACTACCGCCGACAGCATGATGGTCTTGCCCGAGTTATGGGTTACTGTGAAGTCTCCCATCACATAGCGGTGGTCGCCATCTATGGAAAAGCCGCAGTAGTCGCCAGGTCCGATTGGGCGCACAGTAAAACCTGTACGCAGGACGTTTTTCTTTTGCCGGCGCTCACGCGATTGTTTGCGAACGACCCGAAGGGGAAGCCTTTCGCATGGGCCGCTGATACCGACTCTCCAGTAGTCCAGCCCACCGACTACTTTGCGACTGATGTAAGCAGCAAATCCCAGACTCCTGGCAACAAACGCCGCGTCATTGGCCAAGCGCAGCGACTTACTCGAAAACTCGTAGCAGCCGCGTCCTAAATAGCCATCGGTATCTAACAATCCAGCCAGAACTTGTTCACGGGTGCTGCGTGAGCCAAGTTTGAAATCGTCCGGAATAAACTTATCGCCAGATCCCAAGCCAAAAATTTGCAGAGCTCGCAAGGCTCGGGTAAGCGGGTTTGTGACGCCACGGCGGCCCACCAAGTGATAGGTATTAGCCTGGTTGTTGAAGATCTGCTCAGTCCGAACTTGCAGCCCATAAACAAGCGCCTGACGCTGAATCACCTCGACAATCTCGACATCGGGTGTGGTGACGTTGACGTCGTATTTCAAGCCACCGTCACCGATCAATACCCCCAGGAAGTAAGGGTCCACGGTCGGCGCATGACGCAGCGGAAAATCAACTGCCACGCGAAACAACTTGTGCAGGTGCCGAAAGTTATCAGATTGGGTCAAATAAGTTGACAACTCGATATCAACAATTGAATCTGCAAGTACGCTTTTATTGCCCGGACCACCCCCCTCATTGGTCCGAACTAACGAGAGCACATGCCCAGCATTGACTGCGAACGTCAAACCCTTGATGGGCTCGATTTCGTACATCTTTTCGTGACCACGGTGGAGCTCAAGAACTGTGCGCGAGGTGCTATCTGGCCCCATTAAGTTGTCGCCAACCACGACATCCTCAACGGGTTTGAGTCCGCCATCAAACATCAGGATCAGCGTGCCGGGTGCATGGCACCCAGTGGGCGCAACAGCCAGCGTGTTGCCATGCTGAGCGAGTGCGGCCAGGGTGCGTTGGACCAGCAGAGATTGGCGGGGTCGAAGCATCATGGTGGTGATCCCCCTGCTTACTGCGCCCAGCTCGGACGACCGGGAACCGGCGCACGACCTGTGGCTTGGGCATACGCATTGGCTGCGGGCGCAGTACTCGCAGATCCTGATGCTGATCCTGATGCTGATGCTGATGCTGATGCTGATGCTGATGCTGATGCTGGCGAAGGTGCGCGCGGCGCACCCATGGCAGCGGCGTAGTCCTTGTGATCGGGCGTCACTGCCGACTTGATGACGGCCTTGTCCTGACCGTTTTGGTCCTTGTCCCAGTCCACCTTGCCCAAGAACTCAATGCCATCCAGATCAGCAAAGCCGCTGATGCGCCGGGCGTTTTGTGCGGCCTGGCTGCTGTCGCTCGGCTGGACGTTGTGTGTCGAGTTCAAAATGGCTTTCACCATGGTGCGACCCATGTTGGCCCACTCAGGTCCCTTAGGACTGTGCAAGCCAATGAGTGACCACATCTTGCGGCGCGCAAACTCACCATCAGTCACCACGAACTCGCAGTTCAGGTACACCGAGCTGGTGCTGACGCTGCGGGTGGCGTAGCCACCAGTCCAGCCTTGGGAGGCATCATCAAAACCACCGGGCTTGATGGTCATGCGCACGCGCACCAGCGTGCCTTTGGGGATCAAGTCGAAAGAGGTTTGTTCGGACGCGGAATTGAAATCGAAGTAAGTCATGTTCAGGACTCCTGGGTGGGGTTAAATGAAGTGGGGTTAAAAGAAGTGGGGTCGAAGCTGGTGTCTGAGCTGGCTTCAGTGATCGCCTCAGTGATCGCCTCAGTGACGTCTTCACTTGAGCTGCTGGCTTCTGGCAAAGGCGCAACGCTGCTGGCGGGCCGTGCAAAGTCGAGCCGCTCGGGTGCCGGTTTGGCGGGGCCTGAAATCTTCTCCATGAGGCGGCCTAGGTTGGGCTCTTCAATGGCGTCGAGGCGACCCGAGCGGTCTTTGGCCGGATAGCCCCAGTTGTTGAGCGTGTGGCAGACAAAGGCGCGGTAGCTGGTGCCGTCATCACTCTTGAGCTCGGTCAGCGTGACCACCTCATCGACGATGCCGGGCAACTCGAGTCCGGTTTTGGAGCCATCAACCTGCAGAGAAAAAACGCGACGGTTGAAGTCGTCCAGCGCTTCGTTCAAGATGCCAACGAACCACACGTTCTTGCGCCGGGTGTGCTGCAAGTGCGTAAGCCAGCCGATCATTTCCTGGCCCATCAAACCGTAAGCCCCCCGGCTGTCAGGCTTGCCGGTTTTTTCTGAAAACGCTTGGGGTTGCCCCTTGCACCACTGCAGGCACAGACGACCGGCTACGGTGATCGAGTCCACGAACACGGTGTCGTACTTGTCCATGGACGAGGCCTGTCCAAAGCGCTGGCACACCGCATCAAAGTGCGCCTGGCTGTACGGCTGCTCATCGCGCAGCGCCGGGTTGGGTCCGCCAATAAACACAGCAAAGTCACGGCACTCCTGCCAGGTGCGTGGGCGCACCGTGTCACCGGCCCAGCCCTCTACTGCGAGGTCGCCAGCTTCCAAATCAAAGAACAAGGTGGCGCTGGGCTTGAGGGTCCACAGCTGGGATGTCTTCCCAATTCCACTTTTTCCAATAAGTACACCTTTGACGCCACGGCGCTCGGCCAAACGCTGGTCAGCGGTGATGATGGGAAGGCTCATTTGTTTTCTCCTTGAAGTGCGAGTCGAAAGTCCGGCTTACCGGTTTTGAGGGTTCGGGCAGCAGCGAACGAGCTCTTGAGCGATTCGGGCCACGCGTTGAACTTGGTTTCCGAGACGCGGTAGCTGATCTCGACGTACTCAGCAGGGTTGTCGCCATTGGCGGCAATGCGCTGCGTGATGTCAGCGAGGCGTGCCTGGTCCCACTCAATCTTTTTGGGCAGGTCAGCGGTGATGTGCACGCGGCCGTCATCGAAGTGAACAACGCCGGTGTCCTTGCCTGCGGCCAGTCGCAGCTGGTGGGCCTGCGCTGCATACTTCAAATCCAGCGCCCGGTCGATGTGCTCGACGATGGTCTTGGCCATCACCAAAAAATCGGCTGCGTTGTTTTTGAGCTGGAACAGCGACTCGCCAGACTGCTCAGCCAATGTGCCTACGGGAATGGACAAAATTTGATCAGGATGATCAAGCGGCAGAGTGCTCATGCGGCACCTCCCACTGCGCTGGAGGTGCTTTGACGCAAGCTATCGGACTCGAAGGATTCGATGTCTTCGACGCGGTACAGCACTCGGCCCTGGATCTTCAAAAAGACCGGGCCAATGCCATCGCTGCGCCATCTTTCTAACGTTGCTTCAGCAACGTCCCAGCGATCGGCCAACTGGGTTTGGTTGAGGTGCTTGACCTTTTCTACGGTTTGCAATTAAGACTCCTTGGTGTTGAAAAAATACCGGTTTTTTGAAGCTCGTTTGCCTCGCTAACCAGTGAGATGAATTTCAACAATCGGGATTCCTCAAGCCGTTCCTCAGACTCCTCAGCGGCATTCCTCAAATGCGATTCGTGGGGACAAAATGCAAAAAACCCGGACTCGTACAGGCGAGTGCCGGGTTTGAGATGGCCCTGCGGGCTGGTGCAGGCTCAGACAGGTTGCAGTGACTTAGATCAGCCAATCACGGTCTTCATCCGATATTTGCAAGGCGTAAACACCGTCACTGGGCTGGTACTTGATGAACCGCTTGTAGACCACGGGATTGCGATCGAACACTTTGATGGGTGAAAACGAATTAGCCTGTGATCCGCATGCCGCTCGCAGCTGTGAATTTTCCATTTCGTGGTGCCTGGCGTCCATCAGCGCCAGCAGCAAACTCTTCTGCCTTGGCTCCAGCGGGTAGTCGATTCCATCAACGCGCGCCTTGCCCTCCGTGCGCACCAAGCGAAGGGTTGTTTGAAACTGGGTGCCCTCAACCGGGACTGAAACGGGCACACTCATGCGGCCACTGAAGAACACAAATTTGCTTTGTGAGATGCGCGCGACATCACTAAGATGAACCACATCAAATCCCATCAGGGGCGAACCCTCGGGCAGCGGTAACGCGCTGCTGGTGAGTACCTTTGCAGACTTGTGCGCCTGGTCCTGCCTGATGGTTTCCACCAGCTTCTGCGCCGACTTGTGGTCATGCAGGTGGCGAGCAAAGTACCAGGTCAGTGGTTTGCCGCGCACAGGCTCCGTGACCCCGATGCGCCAGGCCACTTCGGTGGCAACTTCCTTCTTGGCGCTGGGCGGCGTCCCCAGTCCAAGCATCAGGCGGTCAATGAACTTGGGCAGGCTCACCTTGTAGGTTTCTAGCAAGGACCTCGGGCTGCTGATTTCGCCGCATTCATCGCAGTAAAGCAGGATGTGCTCGTGCGCCAGTTCACGAACGACGCGTGCCAATTCCAAACCACACTCGGGACACGTGACATGCGAAAGTGATGCACCAATGACAAGCAGTCGTTCACGCAACAAATCGCGCCCTGCATTTCCGTACTCACCGCCCAGCAGCGTCATGCCATTGACCTCAGGCTTTTCGCGCTCAAGGAGTTGGCACAACACGGTGGTGGCGTTGATTTGCGAAAGACTCACACAGCAACCTCTTCTGCCTCGATCACATTCAGTGAACGCAAAACAGCCTGAGCCGTACGCTGATTTTTATCTGATAGATTTTTGATAGTCGAGGAGCCAGTGGCGGAAATATCAAAGCTGAAATGTCCCGCTTTTTCTATCTCAGTAGGCAGTGTGTAAACAATAACCGAGGCACTGCTCATATCGTATTCGGACTCAAAGGAGTGATGCACCTTGAGCCCTGTCAGTGCAAGCAGAATCGCATCGCCCTGGTCTTTGGCCAATGGCACTTCCGCCTGAAACGAGTTGCCTGTGCGTCCCATAGGCGCGACACGTGCTCGGCGCAGGCGAACCTTTTCGACGCCTTGGACTGACCAGTCATCAAACGGCTCCATCATGCCGTCGCGCAGTGCGTTGAGTTTGTAGCGCGTCTTCTCAACCTCTTCAGGTTTGATGACCGTTTGCACCACATGCTTGCCAAAGAGTTCAAGAACAGCAACATGATTTTTGGCACCACCCTTGACGATGGTTTCAATGAAACCGGTCGAGGGCTGGTACACCAGTGCGGTTTCCAGCGCGATGCGGGTGTTGATGCGCTTGAAACTATTCTCGGAAAAATGTGCGATCGCCGTGACTGGGCCTTCGATGTAGATGGTCAGTTGAACGCTGCCGTCGGCGGCCCGTTTGCTGACCTCAATATGAGTTCCGTCGCCGCCGCCCACGCTTTTGTAAAGCTTGGCCACCTCGTGGCAAAAGGCATCGAGTTTGCTGCGGTCTTGCATCGGATCCAGTCCCGCTTGGATGCGGTGCTTTTTCCAGTACTTGCCATTGGACTTGGCCTGAAAGGCGATGTGCATTTCAGCGTTGCGAAACCCGGTATCCCGAAAGGTCAGCATCCACAGCGACTGCTCGCGTGCGTCGCGGCTGGCAAATGCTTCCTGCACTTCGCGGTCACCGGCGCAAGACGTTTGAAACTCCTGAATCGAGAGGTCGTTGGACATCAGGTGTGCACGGCGCAGGTCGTCGTGCCAGAGGTGCAACTTGTATTCAACCGACTCACGCTCGGCTTGCGGCATCTCAGCGCTTTGCATGGACGCGTCAAGTAGAGCGACTGCGCCATTGACCACGGTGGGCAGCAGTTCCTGCGCCAGGCTCCAGTCAACGGTCAGGCTCTGACCCAAGGGATGCGCGTCGGTGAATTCGCGCAGGGTTGGCATCGAGATGTAACGCAGGAAGTGTGCGGGATTGAATATTTTCATTGTTGGTTTTCCTCATGAGTATTTGCGCACAAGGCCAACCAAAACCCCAAAAATCTCAAGTTTGCCGTTGGGCCGGATGATGGGGAAATCCGGGTTGGCGGGAAGCAGGTGATATCCGTCTTTGTCTCGTCCGAGTGTTTTCAGTGTGAATTCATCATCAACGACCGCAACCACCACTTCACCAGGGTTAGCTTGGCTGCGCCGCTCGACCACTGCCAAATCGCCGCTGTGGATTCCGGCATTGATCATTGAGTCGCCTTTGACCCTGACCAACACCGTGTTGGCGGGCTGCGCAATCAAGAACCGATCCAAGGTCAGCTGCTCGCCACCCTCGTCAGCCGTCGGTATGGGCATACCAGCGGCGACCGGCAAATTGGCAATGGAGCGGTAAAAGAAGCGATCGGTCGGTGACCAGTCGCCGTCCTTCGTGCGCCCCAGCAAGCCCGCCGTCTCCAGTCGCTCCAGCACCTTTTTGATACCGGACTTGGAGGCAAATCCCAAGAGCGACATCAGCCGGGTGTAGGAAGGCAGCACCCGGTGCTGGGCGTAATAGTCCTGCAAAGTGTTCAGGTGTTCGACGTCGTTGATTGTTTTCTTCACGTAATCATTGTAGAGAACGATCGTTCACTTTGCAATGGTCTTGTGTCTTCAATCGCAAAAAACCTTTTTTACGATGATTTCAGGCGTTAACCCGCAGGAGCCAGCGCCAGCCCGCAACTCCCTGCTGGCCTTGGAAGCGTCCCTTTCAGACAATTTTGATGCACACAAATTTGTCTTTAAAGATTGCTACCCAATGAGCCCTACAACCAGCATCAACCATCTCCCGCCAGAGCGCATGACCCCTGATCAGCGTCGGCTGGAGATCGCCTCCATCCTCGCAAAGGGCCTGGTCCGGCTGCGCCAGTCAAGCCCGGCCAAGCGTCAGATACCTGCGACTGATCGCAAAGTTTTACTTGGTTTTTCTGGTGACCAGAGCGTTCATACAGACCTCATCAACAAATGAACGAGGTTCATATGAAAACAAGCAAAACACCCGCAACACCGCCCCAGACAGCTGCGGCCCAGGTGCATGAACTGTCCAGCCTGCCATTTCCCGAGATCAAAGCACTTTGGCGAAAAATGACCGGGGGTGAGCCTCCCACCCACAACCGGCAGTTTCTGGAGCGCCAGCTTGCTTACAAGCTGCAGGAAGTCGAGTTTCGCAAGGCGGACCCGGCTCTGTTGGATCGCAACAATAAGAAGATCGCCTCGCTGATTGCCACTGGCAAACTCAGAAAACGCGACCGGGATTTCCATCCCACGCCCGGCACACTGTTCACCCGCGAATACCACGGCAAGGTGCACGAGGTGATTGCCACGGCCGACGGTCAGTACAACTACAACGGTCAGCCCTACCGCAGCTTGTCTATGGTTGCCCGCCTGATCACCAGCAGCCGCTGGTCAGGCCCTGTCTTTTTTGGGCTCAAGGACTACGCCGCCAAATCCCCCGCCAAGAAAGGCGGTGCCAAATGAGCGAAGTATTAAAACGCCTTACGCGATGCGCGGTCTACACCCGCAAGTCCAGCGAAGAAGGACTGGACCAGGAATACAACTCCATCGACGCCCAGCGCGACGCCGGGCACGCCTACATTGCCAGCCAAAGAGCCGAGGGCTGGAACGCGGTCGCCGACGACTATGACGACCCAGCGTTCTCGGGCGGCAACATGGAGCGGCCAGCACTTAAACGTCTGATGGCCGACATCGAGGCCGGAAAAGTTGATGTGATCGTGATTTACAAGATCGACCGGCTGACCCGCAGCTTGGCCGACTTCTCCAAGATGGTCGAAGTGTTTGAGCGCCAAGGTGTGTCGTTTGTCTCGGTCACCCAGCAATTCAACACGACCACGTCCATGGGCCGCTTGATGCTCAACGTGCTGCTGTCGTTTGCTCAGTTCGAGCGCGAGGTGACCGGCGAGCGCATCCGGGACAAGATTGCCGCCAGCAAACGCAAGGGGATGTGGATGGGCGGCATTCCGCCGATTGGCTACGACGTTGCCAACCGGCGTCTGATTCCCAATGAGGCCGAGGCCAAGACGATCGCACACATCTTCCAGCGCTTTGTCGAACTGGGCTCGACCACCAAACTGGTCAAAGAGCTGCGGCTGGACGGTGTGACATCCAAAGCATGGACAACCCAGGACGGTCGAGTTCGGGAAGGCAAGCCCATCGACAAGGGGCTCATTTACAAGGTCCTGAACAACCGCACCTACCTCGGTGAGTTGCGTCACAAGGAGCTTTGGTACCAAGCGGAGCACCCGCCGATCATCACGAAGTCCATTTGGGACGATGCGCACGCCATCCTCAGCACCAATGGCCGCGTGCGGGCTGGCACGACCCGAGCTGCGACGCAGTACCTGCTCAAAGGCATCGTCTTTGGCAGCGACGGCCGCGCGATGTCGCCATTTCAAACCGCCAAACAATATGGACGACGCTACAGGTACTACGTGCCGCAGCGCGATATCAAGGAGCATGCTGGTGCATCGGGTTTGCCGCGCATGCCAGCCGCTGAGTTGGAGTCGGCAGTGCTGGAGCAATTGCGCGGCCATTTGCGTTCACCCGATGTCTTGAGGGATGTCCTGCCTCAGGCCCTGAAATACGACCCGACGCTGGACGAGGCGATTGTCACGGTGGCTATGAAGCGACTCGACGATGTTTGGGACCAGTTGTTCCCTGCCGAGCAGATGCGAATTGTTCGCTTGCTGGTTCGCCAGGTGCATGTCTCGCCAACCAACATGACGTTGGATTTGCATCCCACTGGGATACAGCAACTGGTGGTTGAGTTGCACCACAAAAAGCGGCAACCCGAGCCAGTCTCGGAAACGGAATCGGAGGCCATGGCATGAGCGAGATTCGAATCCAAAGCACCGGCTCCACAGAAGTGATTCACTCCAGCGACGGCCGGATCACGCTGTCGGTACCGATTCAGATCAAGCGCCGCAGCGGGCGCAAACAAATGACGCTGCCAAACGGGCAAACAGGTCAGCCGGGCAAACTGCTACGGCCGTGGGACGTAGCGGCCACACCGCTGCAACTGGCGCTGGCCAGGGGCCACCGTTGGCTAGCCTTGCTGGAGTCTGGCAAGGTGAAGAACCTGACGGAAATTGCGGTGCTAGAAGGAGTCGACAACAGCTACGTCAGCCGGATGGTGAATTTGACCACCCTGGCACCAGACATCGTTGAGGCGATTTTGGAGGATGCGCTGCCGGACCACCTGACGCTGTTTAATATTGCGGTGGATCCGCCAGCCATGTGGGAGGAGCAGCGAAAACGGGTTTGGTGAGGCTGTTACTGCTCTAACTAAGGGGGATGGAAACTGAATTCCAGTGCAGCATCAGTCGTCCAAGTTTGCGCTATCTTTGCCTTCGGTCGGTCAAGAACTGTTGCTGAATCGTATAAGGCGTAATTCCGTTTCAGGCTGTAAGCGGTCGATCACAGCAGGCATGTGGACGGTAGCTAGCGACCTAGGGCGGCCACCGAACTTTCGCCTATCTCAGCTGCTACACGGGCCATTCACCAGAGGCGATCTTTCGTTCGCGGACCTTTTCCCAGGCGTCTTCTGGCATCGGTGGCTGTTCAAACCAGACTGGCCTCGTCGCTTCACTATGCGAAATGAAGCTCTCATCGCAGTGGGCGATGTGGCGCCGATTGACTTCATCGACGACCCGCTGGTCGACATCCATGTAGCCGTGGAAGTCGGGCCTGTGCGTAATGACTAGACACTGCCTCGGTGAGATTGGCAGCGTCACTTCGATCGAAGCCGCCCCCAACGCCGGACTCCGGAAAATGGGTTGAAGCTTGTATGCCTCTGGGTCGAACCAAGTGCATGGAGTATCGGTGGTGACAAAGCCAAGGGGGTCGTCTGTGCAAAGAACAGCAGCATTCATCCTTGCAAGCACTGGGATCAGTGAGCGGAGAGTGGGGCCAATCATCTTCTGTATAGGCTGAGCTTCCAGTCGGCGGACATCGTCGAGGCTCATGCCTGGGCCAGAGTTATTGCTGTGAAAGCCAACGCGAGTCATGGCCTCCTTTCTTTCAGGCGGGGCCGCTTCGAATGCGGTCTGGAATTCTTCCATGCGATTGCGGATACCTGCCCACTGTTCTCGATGAAAGTTTCTATGTGCAGCCGTTCGCGCTTGGGCGGTTGCAGCGAAGCCTATTACCCAAGCCAAATCTGCCGCATCAGGCCACACTCGCTGATGGAACTTGAGATTCCTGACCCGGGTGAACTTGTCCTCCAATTCTTGGAAACCATGTTCGAGGCGTAGGTCGCGCTGCCCGTCTGGACGCACGATCGTGTGTATGTCGGTTTCTGTGAAAAGATTGGCCGGGGCTTTACGACGAGCGCCAGTCCCATCAGTGTTGAAAACCCAAACGTAAGGCGTGCGAGAAGGACTAGCTGGAGCTGTGGTGTCATGCCAGGCCTTCGTATAGCACTGAGGTACGAAGTGCTGCTTCTTATGTGATTTCCCTGTCTTCGCCATTGGTTTACTCTGAACATTCAAATAGCACCGCTCGGGGCGCTTCTAATGCTAAGTGAGTTTGCTTTGTCGAATTGGTCCTTGATGTTCGCCATGCCCACGACCCCAGCTACTTGCGTAAAGCATTAGTTCGGCATGTTAAACCTGATGTGCTACGAACTGCACTCCACAAGAGTGGGATGGTAGAAGAGACCTGAATGACCTTCGTTGGGCCGGAAGTGGCCGCCTCCGCTATTAGCCGATGTCCGCAACCGCTGCAAACAGGCCATAAATTAGTACTCACTGAAGGCCCGCACCGGATCGCTCACAGCTCATCATCGTAATGTCTGCAATGACTGATTGGGAGTACTTGCTATGTCATCAGCCTACCAATGCCGCAGAAAAACCGATTGATTCGTCCGCGCGTAAGTCATTGATTTATATAGGGGTGACGGGCGTGCCTTCCGGACTTCGGCCTACAACGGGTGAGGAGGGTCAGAGAGAGAATGCGCAAACGGAGAGTAAAACGTGCAGGGTGCTGGCAGAAATGGCTCTCTCCGCAGTCCGCAAGAACCCGCTGGAACCCGC
>Ga0209491_10004870_pt1 | contig 20242 bp, 23 predicted proteins | sample BON02_FD_187213 | JGI IMG/M metagenome (GOLD analysis project Ga0209491, IMG submission 187213) | Freshwater microbial communities from Lake Bonney liftoff mats and glacier meltwater in Antarctica - BON-02 (SPAdes) (version 2) | ecosystem: Environmental > Aquatic > Freshwater > Ice > Glacier... | reverse complement strand
TACCTGAGATGCGTTCGTATTTCCCGGGGCCTTCGACTTTGAGGATGCTGACGCCCGAGCCGATGTTGACGACTAGGTAGGGGTAGATGACGTGTTCGCCTGGTTGGGTGAGAGGGAGGGAGGGGGGGGGGATTGAAGAGCTTAACACCTGCAAGAAAAGGGCTTGAAAGCTTTCACCTTCTCTTTATGGGCTTACCTGATCGTTGGACCTTGTACTTCCACTCTTGCTTCAACGTGTTCGAGTTGGCGCTGCCCGCACTCTGTGTGAATACAAAAAGAAAGGGAGAGGGAGGAGAGAAAGAGGGAGGAAAAAGGGAGGACACGGTACACATTTTCATATTCAAATTAATGCCACAAAGAAATGATATATCGACACACCAACCCTCTCTTTCTTCTCTTTTTTCTTACCTGCGGCGGTCTCCGTGGCTCCTCCCCATCACTCGGACTCCCGGGCGAAGACGAAGTCGTGGATGAAGAAGGGGAGGAGCTCCTTAGACGGGGGGAGGCCTCAGGACCCTCCTCCTCGTCAAAAGAAGAAGACTGACCGTCCAAAGACAAACCCAGCCCACTATCATCGTCATCGGCCGAAAATGCGTATTGCTCCGCCTGCATGGCCGCGCTGGCTGCGCTAGCTGCTGCGTTGTCCCCCATCACCGTCGGAGAAGAGGTGGGAGAGCCCAGAACGCCCGGCCGGCTGACCTTACCCTTGGGGAGAGGGGGAATGTCTAAGCCTGGATTAGGTGGTGGTGGTGGTGGCGAGGAGGAGGAGGAGGAGGACGAGGTAGAGGAGGAGGAGGGGGTGCTGGAAAGAGGGGCGGAGGCAGGAGCGGGGGCGTAGGAACCTCGCCAGCTCATGCGGTGGTCGAGGCCGCTGCTCCCGGGGGAGGGGAGGGGCATGGTGAGGGATTTGTCGGGCTTGTAGGTGTAGCACTCGCCGACGACGTGCTGGAGGACGAACTCGAGGCCTCGCATCAGGCAGTCGAGCTCGTCCATCTTCCGGAGGGTGATCCCGAGGCGTTCTTGAAAAAGGTCGGAGAATTTGTAGGCGCCTCCGCCGGTGCAGCCCATGCTGTTGATGCTGTGGTGGAGGCTGTGTGAAGGTAGTAGTGGAGGGGTAGTGTGTGAAGGGAAAAGGAGGGAAGAAAAGTCAGTGCTAACGACGCAACAAAATAATCGGCAGAAGTAAATGAGCACTCCTTCAGACCCATCTTCCAAATCTAGCTACATGTGCACGTACCGATTCGACTTGACTATGTCCACCACTCGGTCCATATACCGAGTCTCAAACCGCATAAAATGCAGCTCTCCCCCCAACACCCGCGAGGAAAACGTCAAATTGTCATCACGCAGCTCGGCCCGCACCGGGCTACCCTCTGCTTGCATGAAATCGTAAAATGCGTCTAAGGCCTTGGTGTGCCGGGGGGTGTTGAGGTTCTCCAGGGAGGCGCTGCGTTTCAGAGTAGTGGCTTTCTTGAGGGGGTTGTCAAAGTAGTTGGACCGCCGCTTTTGCTGCTGCGTCCGTTCTACCTTGCGGGACTTGCGTGTCTGCTCGAAGTAGACGAGCTTGCTCAGTGTACCGCCCACGTCGAGGCCAAAGATGGCTGTTATGATGAGGAAAATGCGAGGGAGGGCACGGTGAGTACAGCATTCCGTCGGCTCCTTGCCCTCCCCACCCTCATTACCCAGCCCAGCCTCTCGGGTTTCACTCACCTCCAATATCCACGTGCTTCCCATCAGGACCCAGGGCGTAGGACATGCTCCGCCGTCGCTTCTTGGACCGTGTGCGAGCCGCCACTGCCGCGATTGCCCCTATGGAAAGCAGGATAAAGAGGGTTGCCCTGGAGATGCCCAATCCTGCCCGGCTGGCCCCACCCGCCCCTGCCGCCGCGGCCGCCGCTGCGGAAGGCGCCATGGTGCCTAGTGGATTGTGATGGATAGGGAGAAGTGGGTCAGCAAATGAACTAGGGGTGCACAGTGCAGCAAGCAGCCTCAAAGCAGGCCGAAGTGAAGCTCTCGGCGAAAGCCCATCATCATCCTCCACGCCCTCTGTTTCTCACTCTATCTCAACCCCAACCCCACCCACACCATCACCACCATGACAGGATCGTTCAAGAGGTGCTGCGTGATAGCGTCCGTAAGCCAGGCCCTAGCTTACAAACACACAAGAACCCCAAGTCTCCAACACCCGGCTTCGCATCATCATCATCATCATCGGCATCCTTGCCTCAGTCAAGCCAGCTAAAGCCACAACCCACAGCCCACAAACCAGGAGGAAATCATGCCTCTTTACCAACAGGTACGTGTCCTCGTTCAGGAATTGTTGCGCAGGTGCTGGCGTCCCTTCTTCTTGGCACTGCTCTGAAGGACGACTGTCTCACATCCCCTCCCCTCCCCTCCTTCCACCCCTCCCTCCCTACTCCAGCTCATCATCGCCCGCGACATTGCCAAGGCGCCCGAATTGACCAATCTATTGAAGCAATGCGCGACTACCGTGTTAGGCAGCGGCAAGTTTTTGTGGGGTTCTTGGGGTGGTGGTTTGTGCGTGGCTATGAGTGAGGAATTGAGGACGCGAGACTCATCTCATCTCCTTCTCCCCCCACACCATCAGGCGGCGCGATGCGCGGAGTGGAGAATCACGGGGTCCGAGCCCTCAGTCATCGGCTACGGAAGTAAGTGCTTGCGCTGGGAAGGAAATTACGTTGTTCGGTTGTGTACGTGTGTGCATTGATGTGTGTCGTGTTGCTCTCTCCCCCCCAAAATCCATGCTGCCCTTGCTCTTCACTTACTCACAGACACATAACCCATCCTACCTTTTTCTCAACACAGCCGCAGGGCCATGGAGGAAGAGCAGAAGTACCACTGGCGAGCACGTTACATTTCGTCCTACTTTGACGCCAGCCCCAAGACGGTCAAGGAAGTGGAGCGGGTGCTCCGGCTGGACGAGAACGTGTTGCGCTTCTTCACCCTCAGACCAAAGACCCAGGCCGACCTTATTAGGACACGCAGTGGCTTCCGGGCGGCGGTGTGGGCAGAGGAGCGCACGGTTGAGAAGGTGGCGGAGAAGGCCCGGGAAAAAAAGCAAAAGCTTTTTCATGAGGAGTAAATAGGCGGAGGGGAAGGAGGGGAGGAGGTCGAAGCGGGTGGGTGGAGGAGAGCCGCTCAAAAGAAAAGAAATAACACGGGATTTTTGAAACATGACGCACAGATTGCTTATGTTGTTTTCTTGATTACTTTGTCTACTCTCGTTCTATTTCCTTGGTTGCAACCTCGTTCCTCTGCTTGTCTTGCTTTGGACATGGTGCTGCCGCTGAAGGATTTGTGTGGAAAAAGAAGGCTGCGGCTTCTTTCGACTGCAGCTGCAGCAACAATGCGTGATGACTCTATTTCCAACGACGCTCCACAAACCACACGCACCACGCCCTCACTCACGGCATCATTAGGTTATTCGCCTCATCCACTTTCTTGCCTATCTTTTACAGGCTTTGTCTCGCAAAGGCCGCAAGATTTGGAGCTCCACAGGGACGACCAAAGCACGATGACGATGATGATGCAGCAAGCAGGAAGACGGCACGGCTCCCTTGCCGCCCTCGCCCTCCTCGGCCTCCAGCTCACGACGACCCTGGCCTTCGTCTTCCCCTCATCATCATTGAGCACGCCGTCTCAAGGTACGTCGTTGGGCTGGTCTTCTCAGGTTTGGTGGGAAGAGAGCGGCTCATCATTGTACTTTGATGACTCACTTGTTCTCGATTCTCATCACCCCCACAGTCCGCACACGAACCACGACCACCACCGCCTTGGCAGCCGTCAAGCCGGAGGACCTTGTCATTGCACCGGGCGGGACCAACGACGACGTAAGTGTGGATGGGAAATGGTCGTAGGGTGTGTGTGTGGGGGTAGGGCATGTTGCAGCAGGGGCGGCCTTCCTTCCATCCCCATCCTCCTCCTCCTTCTAACCCTTCTCCCTGCCAAACACACCATATACACAGTTCTCAAACGAGCAAGAGCTGGACTACCTCGAGTGGCTGGTGCGCAAGTACAAGCGCAAGGGGCGATTGGACGAGGCAAGGGAGCTGCAGGCTGATGTGAGGGCACGGCAAGAGTACGATGTGCGGGCCGTGACGCGACTGAACGAGGTCTTCTACCAGGCCTTTACTAAGCAAGATCCTAAGGTCATGGCCGAGCTCTGGTTGCGCGAGCCTGAGGTGTCGTGCATTCATCCGGGGGTGGCGGAGGTGGTGGTGGGGTATGATCGAGTGATGCGGGTGTGGAAGGACATCTTGGCCCCGAAGCGCTCTTGGATCAAAATCACGCCGGAGGACTGCCGTGTCGTCGTGCGTGGGAATACAGCCTTTGCCTATTGCTTCGAGCGTGTGGTGCCTGACGCGGCGGGGTCTAATTTGGAGCAACGGTTGTTTGCTACCAATGTGTTTGTACGGCGGCAGGGCATGTGGTATATTGGCCACCACCACGCGACCCTCCTCAAAGCCCCCGCCAGCGACAAGCCCGCCCAAAACCAACAACAGCAAAACGCCGCGCTCATGCAGCAGCTGCAGCAGAGTCTGGGGTTGAACGGCAATAAGATCATTAACCTCGGCGGGCTCAAGGGGCAGAATGGGGCAGGTGGTGGAGGGTTGGGTGGGTCGATGGGCTCCTTAGACGACTTGGCCGCGCAGCTTGGAGCGCTAGAGAGGCAGCTTGGGGCGGGTGAGTCGAGGAAGCCACGCGTGCGTATGCTCAAGGATGGGAAGTACCAGATTTTGTCGGAGGATGACGATGAGGAGGATGATGATGAGGATGATGAGGGGGTGCAGAGGGATAAGGCTCTGACACGCAAAACGGTGCGTGCGATTCAGCAGTTGTTCAAAGACGGGCGTATCACCATCGAGCAGAAACGGCGACTGCTCAACGAGATCATCCAGCATTCCAACCACGAAGTCCCTTCCATGGTCGAAATCGCTTATGAGCTCCTGCTCCGCAACGACGACGAGGTGGACACGCCCAACAGCAGTGGGAAGAGTCTGCCGGCGGGTCAAAAAGCTGGTACTCCTGCAACCACCAAAAGCGGCGCAGCGTCAGGGCCAGTGTCGGCGGCGTCTGCGGGGGGGTCTGCGGCGGCCACGAGCAGGGAGGAGGATATTTTGAATGAGTTTTTGGAGCAATGCCGGATTATTGCGCAGGCGGGGGAGGAAGACGATGAGTAGGGTTAGGGTAGGGGGTAGGAAGTAGGACGTGGGCAGAAGAATGTACAGTACAATTAAACAGCCACTTTAAAGAGGAAATAAGAGAAACGATAAGAAAGCCTGCGTGTTGTAGATGGGAGAGGGTTCATATACCAGTAGTTGCACTTTTTTGTGGGGGTTAGATGATGACGACGACTTGATCTCTTCCTGTCGTGCCCGCAGAAACAAATAAAAGAAAAGAGAAGGAAACGACACACCTTGAAGATTAAATCATTCATTTCTTGCTCTTGATTATAATTTCGCATTTGCATTCTCTCTCCCGTCGCCTCACCAGTACAATCCCCGCTTTGGCACTCTCCCTTAGTAAGGGCACCATCTCTGTATCAAAGCACACCCACGACTTGGGTTTCTGCTTGCGCTTTGAAGTCAAAACATCGCGATGCTTACAGCCCGTGCTCGCATCATCCCATTGTCGGAGCCCGAAAATCAAAGCATAATGACGCTGCATATGGTAGAGTAAGACGCCATGCGGTGGCTGGCGGTCATGTCCGCTGTTCCTGTCATCAACAATCTTCCACAAAGCGGCCCACCAGGTGTCCAGGTCGCGCTGAGGTAAGCTGATCTGGTCCAAGAAGACGTGAGCTTCCAACTGAAGGTGGCTGCTTTCGAAACTTTCGATAGCGTACAAAAGATGCTGGGTTCCAACCGAAGCGGTGGACGGCTTGGCGCCCTCCATGTTGGCTAGGGAAGCAATGAGCTTGGAGATGTATTCGACCTTATCTTCCAACCCTGGTGGGGCAGCCGCACGAGTCTCCTCCTTGGTCAAGTCGCCCGCCTCCAGGGCGACTAGAAGCTCCCGCACTCTTACGGTGGTTATCTCGTCATTCACTAACACATTTTGCATAAGCTCCGCCTTCTTGGCATCAATGTGCGTCCGCCACATGGTCCCAAAGATGCTCAAGACTTGGGCCAGAGTGATAGCGTGCTGGTCAAACCTCGCGCGACCATGACTAGCATTGATGGCGCCTGCCAACGCTGCCGCCGCGCAGGTTTTGCTTAGCTGCATCAACCAACCGTTGAAAGAAGCGGTAGAAATGCACATTTTGATATCAGTGGGCGTCCCGCGCGTTGGGTCTTGCACCAACTCGACGAGGTCGATGTCCTCCTCCCCGACTTCTTCTTCTTCTTGGTCCAAGCGGCTCTCCCCACCGAAACCCGGTGCAGGACTCGTACTGGCATTGCTGGAGACCACCCGAGCTTGCTTAGGGGCTTTGGTCAAAGTTGCATCGAAAGCCGTGCCGGCGGGCGCCTCCTTTGGCTCGCCCTTCTCCCCGTGCTGCTGCTCCATGATTCCTGTCCCTGTGTGTGTGCATGCGCGGACTTGTGGTGAGCGAGTCCAAAGTCTGTGGCGGGAGGTTGAATATCGCCGCTTCCCCAACGACGAACATTACCTTGACCACTCTTAACGCAGCACTCCACCACACCCAGCACACTGCGACAGGCCATGGCCTTCTTCGCGGCGGCCGAGGGCATCGCGGCCCCAGACCTGCGGGGGGCGGGGGCGGCGGCGCGGGGCGGCCAGGAGTCGGGAACAGAAGACGCAGAGGAAGACTGGTGGAAGTGCCTGGTCCGCTTCGATCCTGACACAGGTAAGACGGAGTGGCACATTTGTTTGCCGTCAGAGGAGAGGACAGACAAGGAAGGGAGATTTTTGACCGTCCCGCGTTAACTTACCTTCCTTAGTTGGCCTGGGCTCTCATCGATGTGCCTTCTGTGTCGTGGACGCGAGGCCCAGCCAAGGGTACTCGGTTTTGCATGCCTGGCGGTCCGCGGCAGGCATGGAGCTCCTGGAGATGCATTGTTGCAGCAAGACGGGGGAATGTTGGTCGCTAGAGAAGGAGAACGGAGAGAAAGGAGAGCTCGTGCTGGTCAGGTACAGACCCGGCCCGGCCGGTGCGGGGCGAGTGGCCATGGCCATTCCTGCGATCGAGGCGACCTTTCGGTGAGTACTTTTACTTTTTGCGTTTAATGCTTCGTTCTTATGCCTTTGCACTGCGTTCTCGCACAACAGATATGCGTTGCTGTTTTCTAATGTACACACAAACACAACCCCACAATACAGCGTGAGCCAGAACGGGACGGTGACACTCAGCCTGCCTGGAGGGGTAATTGAGTTTTGGAGATGTCTATCGTCGGACAATCAAGCGGCTGAGCTGCACCGGGTGGGGAGCTTGACTTTGGGCCCCGTCTTGGGTATCAACACGCATGAGCTCTTGTTTAATCATTTGGTGCTGGTGGGTCCCTTGTTGGTGGTGGGGATTTCTACTGATGTGTGGTTGGTTCAGCTGAGAGGTCTTGTGCCCACCTTGGTCACGACGGACGCCGAAGGAACGGACGAGGAAGAGGAGGAGGAGGAGGAGGACGAGACAGCGGGTGAGGGGACTGACGAGAGTCAACAGCCACTGCATCATTATGACGGGGCTTTGGGGAGGCTGGAAAATCGCGAGGACATGTTGGACTGCGCCGTGCCCGAGCACGAAGAGTGCATTCTTGCCCACCCCGCAAATCAATCATCCTCTCGTCAAGTGCAATCAAAAGAATGCGCGGACCTGTCGAGCACTGCCATGGTTGTGGCCCGTCTGAGCTTTCACCGACCGCGATACTTCCTATCAGAAGTCAAAGTGCTAGCAGTAGGATCGACCTGGGTGGAGCTGCTGCTGGTCTCAGGCCAAGCAGCATGCCTATACCGGGTTGCCAACTTGCGAGGAGGGACGCAGGAGGACGTCTTTGCCAGCAGCAGCAACAGTAGCAGCAGCAGCAGCAGCAGCGATGCGGCTGTTGTTCTTCGTCTGGCCGACCTAGGCTTCAATACCAAAGTGCTCGCCACGGCCAAGGGTACAGCCCCAGAGACTCCCTGGCTCTTTGTCCTCACTCTTTCGGGGGTGGAAGTATGGTGCCTCCCCCCACCAGGGCATCGTCCTGGTGAACTATCTACATGCCGTCTGCTTGTGCAACGATTAGAGTACCGACAGCGCCTCGACCGGCTGCCACCTGTTGGCATGCTGGTCACGCGGAATGCGCTCGTTTTGCTCGCTAACCCCCCAGGTCACACCCCTGCGTCTTTGCCCGAGATGCTTTTTCATACGGTGCCTCGTCCTTCCCTAGCACGTATCCCGGAGTTGAGTTCAGGCCTTGGTCATTGCGCGGGTGGACCAGTGCAGCCGGATGGGGTACGTTTGGAGGGAAGCGTTGAGTGGGTAGAGAAGGGGTGAAGAGAGAGATATATAGATGCAATTGCCCTCGTCTTTCACGATTCCTGTTTTAAAAAAACATGAATTCACGTATATTCTTCCTCTCCGACACACACACACATACCTACACACAGGCGTTTGGCATTGGCTATGGCCTGGTGGCCTTGCAGGCCCTACCCTTGGCCGCTGTCTACCAGCAGCTACGTAAGGAGGTGCAGCGAGCGTTGCCCCTGGGCGATGCAGCGCAGGACGAGGGCGCGGAAGGCGACCAGGAGGACTTTCTCGCCACCCGGTTTGTGGAGGGGGAGCTGCTGGACTCGTCTGTCTATGGCATTCAGCCTGCGCGTGTCATTCATCAGAGCGGTACCGAGCTTCTGACGGTCTTGTTTGCGTTGCTACATTCTGCTGCTACTGCTCCTCAAGATAAGGGAGAAACTGATGCGCTACCCAGCTGGAAGAAGGAGGTGGGAGAGGCGGATGAGGAGGAGGAAGCGGTGTTGGAGACGGCGCGAAGGGCACACGCCAGGAGATTGTATACTTACCTAGCCCAAGATTGCGCGTCTCTGTTGGGTATGCTTTGGCTTGAGCCAAGGTACGTCTCTATTTCCCTCCCTCCCTGTCTCCCTCCCTGGGCAGCGACAGGGCCAATTGAGTACATAACAATGTCTGCTTCTGCCAGTCACTCAGACGCAACCACACTTTTGTTCATCTCATTTAGTCTCACCATTCACTTCCCCCCACTCAATTCCCACAGGGCCGAAGGCGTCTCCGCCGATGTGCTGAGGGCCTGCGACTGGTTTGCGAAGAGCAGCACGTCCGTCCTGGAGGTATGCACCAAACTGCTGGCTTTGTGGGACAAGAAGAAGAGCGGTCGGTTGAAGGAGGAGGAGGAGGAGGAGGAGGGAGAGGAGCAGAGACGCCCAGCTTCGTCCATTTCGAAAACGTTTGGCGCTGAGTTTGTAGCATTCATCCAGAAACGATGCTCGCGCGCCGAGAATGAATCAGAAGTGGACAAAGAGGAAGTTGAGAAAGAGACGGGCGAGGAGGAGGGAGAGGGAGAGGGGGAGGAGGAGGCCAGGCAAGTGTCCTGGCCCGAAGTTGTGACGTTAGGTTGTGACCTGGGTGGGGAGGAATTTTTGGATTGGGTTGTATTGCACTCGTGGTTGCCCCGCTTGGATTCGTGCCGGGAGCTGCTCAAGCGCTTTGCGGCTAATACACGCGGTGAACGGAGAGAGGAATTATTGTCAGAGCTAGCGACGTGGACATAGATGTGGAAAAATCACAGACAGGATAGTACAAAGCAAAGCAGCAAATATCCGATATGTTATCTCATGACACTTGCTCTTCAATTGCTATTACTTTTTGTGTTCTATTGCGCCCTATCTATCATTCATTCTCGTTCACTCACTTATTACACTCAATCCAAAAAACAAAATTCACATTCTCTCCAAGCCTATCACACTGCACATCGAAATCAAACATGCACGCGTGCCACTTCTCTACTGCCTGCCTAAAAACCTAAACCCTGCAAAACAACACTCCTTCACACCTTCTGCTTGCCTTCCTTCGCCTCCTTCTGCTACTTCTTTTCTTCCTTGGCACACGCGCGACAAAACCAGTCTTTCCTCGGCACCCGCTTCAACCCCACACACCCTAAATGCCATCCTCCATCACAACCATCACACAACAAAATGAAATGCGGCTCCTCCACCCCTCCACACGCCTGACACGCCCCCTCTTCCCTCGCCTTGTCTGCCCGTGCCTTCGCCTCTTGCTTGGCTTGGCACGACTCGCAATAGTGAGACTCTTTGGGCACCTTCCTCATTCCTAGACAGGTAGTATGAGAACCCTTCTCGCACATATCACACAAAACAATCAAATGCTCCCGATCCCCCCCACCACACATCTCGCAGAAATCCCCCGGCCGTGGCCTCTTACCCGGACACATCGGACAAGTCCAAAATCGACGGGGGCCATTAGGAGGGGGAGGACGGACTTCAGGCAAGAGGCATTGCCGGTGATAGGAGACATCACAGTGATCGCAGGCCTTGAGGAACTGCTGCCGATCGCGGCTTTTGCAGACGTGGCACGGGGGGTCAATCATCGCAAGAATGGTGCGTTTGCCCGGGATGATTTTATTGGGGTCGAGGACGGCGCCGGCGGATGAGAAGGTGAGAACACCAAGGTTCTTGTCGGTGATCCAGATGTTGATTCCAAATTTAAGGTGTCCTTCCTCACGCACGGGGTCAGCGCGATGGATGAGTCGAGGGTCTGGGGCGCCGTTCTCTAGGACATTGCACCAGAGGAGGGCTTTGAGCCGCTTGGGTTGCACGGAGAAACGGCCGCCGTCGAGCTTGGGAAAGACTGTGTGGCCCTGCCCGCGGGGCAAGGTGTTGAGGTAGACGAAAAAGGTGATGAGACGACGCGGGCTCACCGCCTCCACCTCGCCCGTCTCCTTGTTATAAGTCCCCATGTCATGATGCACGTCAAACCGATCCATATGCCGATACCCCACCAGCTGGAGCGGCTCGACGTTCTCGGGTGCCAACCCCACAATCTCCGACGCGCGATTCTCGATTGACCGCACCTTGCTCCCTCCACCCTTGCGCAGCGAAATGAAAGCCGAAGTCCGGCTGCCGTTCAGCACCTGCGCGTCCACGTCCTCGTCCGTGTAGGAATTCGAAAATTTGCCAAACTGCTGCTCGATCAGTTGCTCCAGGTGCTCGTACTCCGTCTCACTCAGGAAGTCCGCGACTTCATACACATGCGGGTCACGATGGACCAGCTTGAGATTGCGATTCCCGAATCGACAATCGCCTGCGTTGGGGCTGAAGAAGAGGCGCTTAAATTGGAAAGGCAAGGTTCCATACGAGCGGGCAGCTTCCGAACGATGCCCACGGGAAATGGACGCTGGTATAGGAAGATCCGCATCAGGTGGTTGCTCAGGCTCAGGCACGTCGGCAAGTGCCGTTTGCAATTGCTCTTGGGCTTGCGGAGGCAGCAGCCCTTCCTTGCCTTCTTGCTGCACTGCGGAGGACGCCGGCAGCTTGGCGGCATCGTTGTCGTCGGGGCTGGTTGCTGTTGTGGGGATAAGCGGGCTGGCGGCTTTTGCGCTGGTGCTGGTGCTGCTGGGGAAGGCGAGGACATCCGACAGGGTATGGTAGGTCGAGCGCTTTTTCTTGGGGGAACTCTCCATCCTAGACCTGTGCGGGGAGTGTGTGCGATTGTGTTGGGAGTGAGTTGGTGGTGTACGGAGCGCTTGGACACATCGAAGGAAAGCAAGGCAGCCAAGCAACCTCCCCCCCTCCTCCTGCTGCCGTTGCTCTCGCCGTGTGATGGAGGCATGATGATTAGACAAACAAGAAAGCAACCCACTCCGCCACACAACACCACAACACAACACAGGGCTTGTAGCAGCAGGCAGGGTTGGTGCCCTGCTTCAGCGGCCGGCACCGCGACGGCTTTCCTGCCAGGCGCCTTGCTTTGAGCTTCGCCCGCCGTCGGCAGCAGCCATGCTTCTCTGTTCGCCTCCCACCCCACCAGCCTCCCTTCTCACACGTCTCCACCCTACACACACAGGCAGCCTTTCAGGAGCCCGCACGAGAAGGAGCAGCAGCGCAACCGCCCCATTACACCTTGCCATGGTAAGTCCGGGAGGAATGGGGGAAGGGGCAGTCCTTTGCTAGCCGCTCGGCCGAGTCCGTGCCCCAGTCTCCCTTCTTGCGTGTACGAGAAGTCTCACCCCTCCACCCAACCCACACAGTTGTTCTACTCCTTCTTCAAAAAAATGGTGGGCAAGGAGGTGGCGGTGGAGCTCAAGAACGACGTGGAGCTAACGGGCAAGCTGCACTCGGTCGACCAATACCTGAATGTGAAGCTGGAAGACGTGCAGGTGGTCAAGAAGGAGCGATACCCCCAACTGGTACGTTACGGGGGGAGGAAAGATGATAGGAGGGCTGCTCAGAGCTGCCGTAAGAATCCTTTTGCCATTCATCATGCTCATTTCCGTCCCTTCCTTTCTCTCTTGCCACCATACACACACAGCTGGCTGTCAAGAACGTCTTCATCCGCGGCTCGGTCATCCGCTTTATCCAATTGCCGGCCAGCGAGGTCGATGTGCAGCTCCTACAAGACTCGTGTCGCAAGGACAACCAAAGCGGCAAGGGAAGATAAGAAAAGCGTCCCACCAAAACGTTTTGCCCAGAGATAGGGAGAGCGTGTAAAAGTAAAAACAAACAAAAAATGCAAAACACACGCCTGACCACGTCTTTCGCTGCGTTTCTTTTATACTCCATTTTCTTCTTCATCATTTGATGTCTCCTCTTTTTTCCCAATCACAATCGCGAAGCCCACTTCTCTTACCCATCTTCTGTTCCTCCCTTTCCCCTCTCCACCCCAACCAAATCACAGTGCTCCTGCCCAAGACCAAGGGCAAGAAGAGCACCAAGGGGTCCGCTTCTCAGGATTACTTAGCGCTCGCTTGTTGGGTGTGCCTCACAACCAAAACGACAGACAAATAATACCACCAGCCGAGGCTTTTTAAAGCCTCTCTCTCCCATTATTGATCTTGCCGATCTTTGCTCTTGTTTTGTTTTCGCTGTTCTTTTCTTTGATAGTCCTCCTTGCTTCCTCGTCCTCCTCTCTCTTCTTTCTGCTTTTGGCTTTCGCAGCCATCGCTGTGCGGTGTTGTTAATTGATTTGAGGTTTTGCGAGCTCTGGTGGGCTCTTTCGTACCATCGCTCAATGCTAGGCTTGTCCGCTAAAGCGTGAGGTGGGCCAGGGAAGTGGAGCGTGGAGTACGAGTGAGAAAAAGAACCACACGAAGACCATGCTATTCCAGTCGTTCCTCCCCATCCTCCAATCGATATACTCGCATGCTCACATGCCCCAAAAACGTTTGCCTTGAAAGCGCGTAAATGAAAGCAAATGAAAACTTGTAGAACACACGCCTGTCTTTGCTTTATATTTTACTTCTTTTACTTTTCTCCCCTCTTTAGTTTATATACCCTCATGCCAAGAAGAGGCGTCCAAATGCTTAGGTGGATAGTTGGTATATGCTTGCAGCGGGTTTCCTAGCTTGCTTGTGTGCACAATCTCGAAATTTCGTACTGGCCGCAACCCAAACTCCTCCCTCACAGCGTCCTCTAGTACGGCTGCCGTCACAACGACGCAAGGCGGCGCACTGCCATCCGCGCACGTCTTCGCCAGGAGACGAGTGGAGACGAAATACTCTTTCAAGGTGTCCACGTTCAGGCGCGGAGGGTCAATCACAAAGGCCGCTACTTGCCCTAGTAGCTTGCTTGGCAAGACGGTGGCTTCGTTGTAATCGTAGTGGTGGAAATTATCGGGCCATTGCACCCCGAAGCGCTCGTCAATCTCGAACAGCTGCAGCTTGGGCAAGTGCTTGCCGCCCTCCAGCTCCTGCGCCGGCACCATTAGAGAGGGTGCACTCAACACAGCCACCACGCCACCGTCTGTAACATGGGACAGGGCTTCCAACAACAGCGCCTTGGCGGTCTCCTCCGCATACCAGAACTGGGCCAGGCCGTAATTCTCCTTCCCCAGAAATTGGGAAGGCCCCTCCTGCTCCTTTTCGGCCAGGTGCTTCCTCAGCATGGCCAGGGTGTGCTGGCTTAATTCGCTCTCCACGTCCACCTCCGAGACGCCCACGGTGTCGTCCTCCTCCTCCTCTTGCTGCGGGTTCCTCGTGGCCATCATCATTCTGGCTTGCTCGCTCCTTTGCTTCCGTCCGTGCTGGCGCTTTTGCTACCCGAGCCCAAGCTGGCAAGTCTCTCTCCTGTGGGGTCGGCATAACAAGGCAAGTGGAGAGGGGTGGAAGGGTGAGGCTCAGGTGGTGTATGTGTTGGGAGGAGGGAGGCAAGCGTTGGCGACGGTGGGATGTCGCCCCGGCCCATCTGTCGAACCTCCCCGCACGCAAGCACGCAACTCGATCTTTGTTTTTGGTGTTGTTTGTTATCTATTTCATTTGTTTGTTTCCTTTGCTTTCGCTGGCACTTTCAAATTCTTTTTCTGTCAAATTCATTTTGATTAGTTCCTCATCCACTCAAATTAAACCCTCGGTCTTGTTCGAGCACCCACCCCTCTCCTTGTCCCCCCCACATCTCTTTCAACTCTAACTCATAGACAACACAGGCCCACTAAGACCATCTATCCGGCAGGCAAGCCGCCTTCTACCCCCACCTCCTCCATCATCCCCACCACCGTCAACCTAGAATCCCTTCTTGCCGAGCATAATCAAGAGCTTCAACGGCTTGATCCACTCCTTCTGCGTGTCCCAAATGCTCAGCGTAAACTCAGACTGAATCGCCGTAGCCGAGGCAAAATCCCGATTGAAACAACAATCCGCAAACTGCCCCACGCGGGCCAGCACATCGGGACCCACCTCCCCCAAGCCTAACTTATTGGAGAGGGCAGCAATGCCCTTGGTCACATCGTTCAGCTGGCGCTTGTCCCCAGCAGACAGGGCAGGGGAGGCCGCCAGCGCCGCCACCAGGTTGGTCAAATTTGCCAGGATGGGCAAGGCCTCAGCGGGAGGCTCGGCAGGAGCCACGGGCATCACGGGGGAGGGGGGCTTGGTGGGAGCAGCGACGGGCGCGGGGGTGGGATGTTGAGGCACCTTGTTGGGTTGGAAGACGGTGGGTTGACCCATGCCCATGTTCATTCCCATTCCTCCTGCCATTGGCTGCTGCTGCCCCATCCCCATTTGCTGCTGCTGCGGCGGCATCATGGAGGAGTGCTGCTGCTGCTGCAAGTGTTGCTGTTGCTGGGGCATGTGCGGTTGCTGCTGCATCGACCCGACATTGCCGTATTTTTGCATGAGCGCGGCGTTGCCATGGGAGGAGGTGAAGGAATCCGCGTAATAATCGAGGGGCTTGGCGCCTGTTAAGGTGGCCGGGTGGTGCGCGGGCTGCTGCACGTGCTGTTGTTGCTGCTGTTGCTGAGGGGGCATGCCACCATACGGAGCTTGGGCAGCAGGGACGGGGGCGGGGACGTGGATGGGCGCCGCTGCCACCACGGGCTTCTCCCAGCTCGTTTCTCTGGTCGATTCATTGTAGTAGTACACTTGGCCGGTGCTCGGGTCCGTGACAGCCACCCAGTGAGGGGGGAGGGCATGAGGGGAGGCAGCTGCTGCTCCCGCCCCCGAGGCTCCACCTCCGAGGGTGGGCTTTTGCTGCTGGCCATAGGCGGAAGCGGCAGCAGCAACGTGCTGCTCCTGGTGGTGGGGTTGAATGGCGGGCACCGTGGCCGTGACGGCAGTGCGGGTGGGCGAGGCAGGTGTCATGCCGATGTGCTTGATGTCAAAAGGGCGGGCGGGCTCCGGCTCGGAGACTTGCAAGGTGGTGGACGCGCGGAAGAGACGGTCCTTGAGCACGGCCGTGGAGGGGTCAGGAATGTTTTTGACGAAGGTATAAGCCATGTCCAGCTCGCCTTGCGCTGCCAAGATCTCTGCGTACTCAGTAAAGAGGACAGCGACGTCCTCTGGCAAGACGGGGGCTTGTCCCTGCTGCTGTGTGGCCGACAGGCAGATAGTCACTTTTTCCACAAAGTGGTGCAGGGCCAACGTATCTGTGCGCCCCAACCGCTGCTTGGCCTCTTGCAGCGTATCAACCCAATAACGCACCGCCTTTCCGACGTTCAACGAACACAAATAACACAGCGTAGCACTCGCCCTATCCCCCCTCTCGGTCTCCAAGCGCGTGCCCAACAATTCCGTCAACCCCGCAAACGTTTCCCCCGTCGTATAGGTATTAAGCAACGCCAGCGTCTCCTGCCACTGACTCAAATCCGACGATTCCACCAACTCGGACATATCACTCTTTAGCACAGCATCAATAATCCTCAACAGAGGCCGTTGCCCCGCCTGTCGATTCACATACGCATCCTTCGTCCTCGCCCACACACCCGGATCAGCATCAGGAGCCGAGGCCAACAGCAAGGCCTCCGCCACCAAATCATGCTCCAAACAAGCCTGCACCGCCGCCTCCAACCCTCCCGCCAACAGCGCTCGTTTTACATGTGCCTCCGCCTCCGGGTAGGGCGTCGCCTTCCCCCCCACCTTCAAACCCGCCAACGCGCCCGTCACAGCCTCCACCCCAGCCCAAGGTGCCCGTGCGCTGAACCCGTCCATGTCATCCCCCAAATCCCCCCAGCCCTCCGACGCGCCCAACCCACCGCTCGCCGCCGACGAGGAGCGAGAATGGCTAGTAGAAGCAGCAGCAGCAGGAGCAGCAGCAGGGGAAGGCGTCGCGGCCTTGTTTCGCAAGGCAGCAGCAGCGGCCGCAGCAGCAGCAGCGACAGAAGCCTCATCGTACCCCAGGGTGCGATTCAGCTGGCTCTTGCTCTCCTTGTCCACAATAGTCTGCAACACCGCCCACACCTGCCGTTCCTCCCCCGTCTTGGCCGCACTCGCCTTCGCCGCACAAAACGACCGATAATCCTGACTCAACACCATTTCCTTGAACTCCTTCGACGCCGCCACCAGCTCCGTATCCTCCACCAACCCCCTCAAATGCACCACGGGCTTCCTCCCTCCCGCCGCTCCCCTCGGAGCACCCGGCGCCCCAGCAGGCTTGGCAGCCTTAGCAGCAGCATCATTATCCACATGTACGAGCTGTCCGCCCCACCCAAAGCTGGCCGCGACCGGGCGCCGCAACCATTTGGGGGCTCGGCCGGTGGTGGAACGGACGCCGGTCAGGGAGTAAAATTCAACGGTGCGGTTGAAGGAGGAGGTGCCTACCACAGCGGGGAGGAGGGGGGACCAGGTGGCGTTGTACCGACGCTGTTGCGAGGCCCCGTAGCCGCCGTAGCCCGTGGCGTCCGCTTCGGGGATGGAGGAGGGGAGTTCGTAGATGGGGGTGGCGTGGTGCAGGTCCCAGAGAAGGGTGCGGTTGTCCCGGCCGGTGGAGAGGAGGAAGCTCGAGTCGAACGGGCACCAAGAGACGGATAACAGGCCTTGATCGTGGCCCTTGAGGGTGGCCAAGGGGTGGGTGGTGGAGCTACGCAAGTCCCACAAACGGATGACTGGATTATTGTCGTCCCCCGAGGCGGTGACCATATGAAGGCCCTCGTCGGGGTTCCAGGCAATGTCAGCCACGGGTCCACGTGCCGGATCGCGCAGCTCACAATAAGGCTTCTTCTGCCGCAGATCCCACACAATGGTGGAGCCGTTCCCGGAGCAACTGGCCAGGATGTGAGGTACCTGGGGGTTCCAGGCCACCTTGCACACCTCGGCTGTGTGCTTGGCCGTGTTGGGTGCCGGGGCAGGGATAAACACATTGGGGGTGTCGGGCCGGTCCAAGGCATAGACAAACACCTCATTGTCCGCCCCACCCGAGGCCAGCAAGTGGGAGGACGTCGCACTCGGGTTGAAATGCAGTCCATTCACAGGGCCGGTATGCCGCTGCACGGCCGCAATGCGAGGCTGCGGGTGATTGGCCACCAGCTTAGCCGGGTCCCAAATGGCCACAGTACCATCCGCCAACCCACCCGCCACCACACCCAACGGGAACTCGGCCCGCTTGTTGTACAACGCCGACCAGGCCAAGGCCGTGAATCGCCCGTTGGTGCGCACCGTGCCCATGACCTTGGTTCGGGTGTCGCCCACGCCAAAGTCCAGCTTGTGGATTTCCAGCTCCCCACCGTAGTCGTCAAAGCCCCCCCCGCCCCCATCCCTCGTCCCAAGGGCCACCAAGTTCCCCTGGTCCGGCACGGGAGACCATGCCAAGTTGGCGTTCTTGTCTTCGACTTGCTTCAGCAGCGACATGGCTTGATGCTAAGGATATGATGCCTTGTGTGATGAGCCTCTTGTCCTTTCGTGTGCTGCTGTGCCGCGCTGATGATGCTGTCTGGAGGCAGGCCGACTGAGACAAGGGAGAAGTTAGAGCGACGCCCCTGGACCAACAAGCCACGCGCGCCTCAAACTGTGTGTTGTGTATGTGTTGTACGGGAGGTGGGTGAGCGGGGGGCTGTGTGGAAGTGTGGCTGCGCTGCGTGCTGGTGTACGCCGTCGCACAGACAGAGGCAGCATGGGTGTGCGCTCATGAACGAAGGCCGGCTCGCCAACTTCCGCTGGCAATTTGCAGCGTGGCCTGCGGGGGAGGCGTGCTTCTCACGCTGTGGTATCAGGAAAGCTTGGTGGGTGGGTGGGTGGGTGTTGTCTTGTAATGTGTGTTGTGGGGTGTGCAATCAAAGCGCCAGGTCTGAGAGGCTCATTCCCTCGATGATGAAACCGATCTTCTTGGACTTTGCTTCGAGCCGCACGTTCCAAATTCAAGCGAATATGGTTCCGACTGCTTTTTGGCACCCCAAACGCAATTTTTGTGAGCTTCCTGAAGGCCTTTTGCTAGCACTGACTATGTCTTGTTCTTGATTGCCTTGTTCACGAGCATAATATGTCCTTTGTTTTGCCTCTTTCGTCCACTCAATCCCATTCCCACTCACCACCCACCCTCCCCCCCCCTAGGACAGACACGATGACCGAAGGGAGGGCAACCAGTGGCAATAAGGACGCAGTAAAAAAGTATCAGGAAGACCCGCTGGCAGTCCTCTTAACCAAGGTGGAGCGGACACTCCAGCAATTGGCCGTCTTGGAGGCGGAGGAACAGAGGCGAAGACCTGCCAAAACCCTCTCGCCCCCCGCCGTACCACCACAACCACCGGCACGCCAAGCAGCCACTTCAGCCTTTGCCTTTTCCCAGCAGCATCACAACAACAACAAAGCACGCGTACATCCCATAGAGGAGCCTTTGCCATCCGCGCCTCCTCGTCCTGCCACTGAAATGAAATGAAAATGGTGGCTTGCCCGGCTCGTCTTCGAGAATACATTATTCAGCTGACACGAGATGAAGTGTGTAAATCAATTGAAGCTTTAAGTCTCAAAGAAACAAAAAAGAAAAGAAAAGGAAACAATCAAAAACGAACAAAATAGGAAATTGCTACCTTGTTCAAATACTGTCATGTTATTTACTGCACACCCTGTTCTACTCTGTGACACGCCCCCCTTAGAAATACAACCATACTCCCAGTCCTACAGTCACTCAATCAAACATCAATCATCCCCCCTCCTCCGTCTCTCGTCCTCCCTACTCCCCTACTTCGTCTTCGTCGACGTCACCCTGGCAGAAGAGAGCCGCCTGACCTCCTTCCTCGTCTTGGGCTGGCGCGCAATCAAAACAAAGACCAACAAAAACAAACCCGTGTTCACTAAATGAACAGTCTCGTTATTGCTCGAGAGAGAAAGACGTTCCCAAATCCCGGGTGCTTGGATGTGCTTGAGGTCCACCGTGCCGGTTCTTAACGTCACCAGCACCACGCTCCCCAACGCCAGGACTAACGAGGCAGCAAAAAAGGCATGGGAGAGATCAACCCCACCAAGCGACGGCAAACTGGCCGTATCGAGCACCTTTTTCTTCAGCAGCAACGACAAGACCTGCTGCAACAACACCGCCAGCACGATCGCCTCACCCACAGGCCCACTAAAGCTTCGGACGAGAGGAGCAACACTCAGACGGACCAGGAAGTACGTCGCCGCCACCGCCGGCAGCGTCCACGACAACGCCTTCCCTTCCTCCCCCCTCCCCGTCGCAGGTGTCCCCGACTGCTGCTGCTGCTGCTGCTGCTGCTGCTGCTGCTGCTGCTGCTGCTGCTGCTGCTGCTGCTGCTGCTGCTGCTGCTGCTGCTGCTGCCGTTGCGGGCTAGCTACCTTCACTGGAGACTTGGGCCGTCGCCCATGCAGGGGGCAGGCAGCCGCGCCACCGGGGCCGTGGTGGTGGTTGAGGGAACGACTACCCG